>Ga0209702_10004903_pt1 | contig 18839 bp, 11 predicted proteins | sample FRY01_FD_187210 | JGI IMG/M metagenome (GOLD analysis project Ga0209702, IMG submission 187210) | Freshwater microbial communities from Lake Fryxell liftoff mats and glacier meltwater in Antarctica - FRY-01 (SPAdes) (version 2) | ecosystem: Environmental > Aquatic > Freshwater > Ice > Glacier...
CGCCGTACACCCCAGACTTCCAACCCATTGAGCATTGTTTCTTCGTCGTCAAGAACGCGTTCAGAAAGTTAAAGAGCCTGGGTTCGCCCGATGCTTGCCTGGTCCGGGACCCAGGATGGACCCGTAGCCTAAACACGTCATCGCCGTGCACCCAAAGTGGTCACCGGTAGGGTGTCCCGTGAACTGGGATCGTTGAGTCGGCTTGCCTGATGGTTTCTTGATTCACACGGCGGCGTCCTTTCCCTCAACGAAATGAGGTCGCACGAGGTCGCATGGAGACTCCGGGGAATGTTGGGACATGACGCGGGCGGACAGATGGTTAGGTCACTGACGTGAACACGCGCACGGGCACAGACGCCGCCGTCGTTCTCGTGCCAAACATTCACCAACGCCAAACGCGATCGGCGCTCACCCTTTCCCCCAGCCGTTGGTCGACGCTAAGTTCCCCGTTTGAAATATCTGAATAACACTGTATACGTACATACGTACATACGACGTACACACGCAATGTCCGTGTCCGGCGTAAGCGTGTCCTCTGCGCGGGCTCGCTTCGAGGCCGCCGCCGCCTGCAACTTGCCTCCTGCCCTGGCCGTCAAAGTCGTCAAGGCCTCTGCGGAGGTCACGCCGTACAACGTGCCTTACGCCTTCCCCGACATCTCGGCGCCCACGATCCGAGCCAGAGCGCTCGCAGCGGCCGAATCCACTTTCCCGCTGACGTGGGACCCCGCCTATGCGCCGGCAGTCAATGCATCGTCGAACGTCCTGACCTCCGGGTTGATCGACGACCAGCTCCGAGTTTCCGGATGCGTCGGACACGGGTCTAACTCGGTCTCCATCTCTCAATACCTACAGAACTACGGCGCGGCCTCCACGCTTCTGCAGACGGGCAATCGATACTACCTTGCGGGATCCGAAGGAGGAGACTCCTTCTTCTCGGTCGGTGCCAGCAACGACGGCCGACTGACCTACGGGGTCTCCAACGCGGCGTTCGGGGCGTCGACTGGATGCGTCATGAAGAAACAGTTCGGGTTCGGCACATGCAACGTAGCCTTCGGTGTGTGCAACTTCAGCAGCGTGGCCCCGACGCTGAAGTCGGCTTGGAACCTCTCGAATGTCACGTACTATCCTCAAGGGGCGTGGAACCTGAAACCGCCGATCGTTGCTGCCGGGGGGCAGTCGTACACGGACTCGAACTTCGGCCTCGCGGTCGCTCTGTCCAACTACACTTCGTTCCCAGACACGGCGCTCTCTTTCTCGATCTCGAGCAACACGAACGCCGCCGTGCCGTTCTCTACGACCGGTAACTTCGCGAACGTGCTGACCTTGAGCGGCGCCCACGCCGCCGTCGCCGCCGGCAGCAACAAGGGGACTCTGACTCTTTCTGTCATCAATTCGCTCGACACGACCGGCTTTGCCGTCGCGTGCAACGTCGCGGTCCCCTATACCGTCTTCGCCCTCGCGCCTCCTGTGACCTACGCTACGCCGAGCTCCCTGAAGATCGGGACCACGGGAGATGCGTACACTCTGCCGAGCTTAGCCGGGTACGTTGCTATGCAGCCAGGCGGCGCTTACACGTGCTCGGTCCTGAGCGGCAGCAACCCGTACGGGAACGTGTCCGTCAACGCCTCGACCGGAGTGCTCACGGTCGCCAGGCTCACGAGCAACGTGTCGTACACGGTCGGGTTCAGAGTCACCGACCAGTTCTCTCAGTCGAACACGCAATCGGTCGAAATGACGAGCGTCCCTCCTCCGACCGCGAACGGCGCGCCGGTCGCCGTCGTCAAATCGTCGAGCAACGTCTCGCTTCCGACGTTCGGCAGCGCCGGGTTCAACCTCCAGAACGGCGGCGCGTACACGTACTCTCTGACGACCGACCAGCTGAGCAACGCGGTCGTCGACGCCGGAACGGGCGCGCTGACCGTGACAGGCGTGTCCGGGTGCAACGCGGTCTACTCCGTCGGGGTTACCGCGGTCGACCAGTTTGCTCAGTCGTCCCAGAGGTCGATCACTCTGACGAGCGTCCCTCCGCCGGCCGCGTCGGGCCCCATCTGGTTCTCAGGCAACTCGGCGAGCAACCTCAGCATCCCGAGCACGTCCAACTACTTCACCCGGAAGAGCGCCGGCGCTTACACGTACTCTATGACGAGCAACCCGTTTAGCAACGCGTCGATCGACGCCTCGACCGGAACGCTGTCTGTCGTCGGCAGCAACAACATCAGCATCAGCATCAGCAGCGGGGTCTACAATGTTGGCGTCAGAATCGCGGACCAGGTGCTGCAGCAAGCGGACCAGTCGGTCATCATTGAGACCAGGGCAAAGATCTTGCTCGTCCCCACCTCGTACAAAGGCACGGTTGCTGACAGCTCGAGCATCGCGTCCGTTTCATGCCCGATCGCGTTCACGGGCGTAGCAGGTTCGCAACCTACGTTCAAAGCCACAGGCGGCGGTCGGGACTCGAATTCATCTTATTATTTGTTCTCAGCGCCTGCCACCAGCTCACCTGCCGGAGGGCAGTACCTGAAATCGGGCAGCTTGAGTCTAAATTTAGCAGACAACGGCGGCTACACAATTGTGGCATACGTGAAATTTCTGAAGTCGGTCGCCTATGGCTACGCTCCTATATTCATGTGTCAAGGCGGCGGAATCATCGCGTTCATGTTGAACCCGGACGGATGCATTATGTTGTCGGACAGCTTAGGCGGGGTTGTACTTTCGGATCCTGGCGTCCCGACGGTCGACACATGGGATGTCTATGTTGCCCGGATGAACAACTCGACCATGCTAAAGCAGATCTTCAAGAACGGCACGGAGGTTGGAAGGGGTTTTATGCTGGGTACTGTGAAGAACTTTACGCCATACGAAACCCGAATCGCGCGAGCATTTAACGAAGCAGGAGATCCAGATCTTAATATGCAGCTCGGCGGGTTTATTTTGTACGACTTACCTCTGTCGGACTCGGAAGTACAACGTGTGACCAATTACTTCCAACAGGTGGATCAGTCGCCCGCCGTGGCTGTATTGGCATTGCCATCGGGTTCAAAGATCTTGCTTGAACCGAAATCCTTCAATGCCACGGTGGCCAACAACTCGAGCATCGCCTCCGTGGCATGCCCGATAACATTCACCGGCACAGCAGGGTCGCAGCCGGTATTCAAAACGACGGGCGGCGGTAGGGGCGCCAACCTGTCGTACTATATGTTTACCGCCCCCGGCAACGACGCGGCGTTCGGAGGGCAGTTCTTGCAGGCGACGAGCAGCGGCCTGACGTTGAATTGTGCGACCAACGGCGGGCTGACGGTGGTGATGTACCTGAATTTTAGATCGACCGTCAATTATCAATTTCCGCGTATGTTCTGCTTCAATGGCATAGGAGGTTACTTTGAGTTCATCCTGTCTAACGGGCAGATCATGGTCGCCGATCAGCAAGGAGGATTTTTGGCGTCGGGTGCTGTAGCTACGACAGACACATGGGACGTGTATGTTGCTAGAATGATCAACTCCACAAAGGTGATTGAACTGTTCAAGAACGGCACGCAGATTGCGTCCGGGACTATGCCCACCACCGTCCTCAACAAGACCCCAGATACTATCCGTATTGCGCGGGCGTTGGGCGGAGACCCGGATACGAACATGGATCTAGGGGGGTTGGTCGTGTACGACTACGCCCTTTCGAACGCTGAAGTAACGACTGCGACCGATTACTTCTTGGCACTCGCCAACTATCTCTGATTTGATGCTTCAGTCCCGGAGTTTCCATGGGATTACATGGGATACCGCGAAGCGAGGTCGCATGAGGTCGCATGAGGTCGCATGATGGTGTAACTAGGGCGTACGCCCGCGTACGGCTCGTCATCCTCTCGTTGCCTTCTCTTTCGCTCCAGGTACTCCGGCCTCGGAAGACCGTAGTACAGGGCGTAGGTCAGCCAAAGGATGTTGCGAGCGCCTTGGACGTCCCTGTCCCGGATCTTGCCAGTGTGGATGCACGTCGTGCAACACCGTAAGCGCCAGCTGGGAACATCTTTGACGGCGACTTCGCCGGTCTCACGGTCTTTCACTCGCCGCCTAACGGTCTTTGGGCGCGTGACCGCGCCGCAGGCGCAACAGCACTTCGTCGTGTTGAACTCGTCGACCGAGAGACCTCCACCCTGCCCCCCTTGCCCGCTCGGCGTCCAGGGCACGTTTGAGGGCCTTCGTCAGCTCGGCCGTCGGAGAGGGGAGCGCGCCGCGCTTCGCGCACGTTATAATGACTGAACCGTCGCGTTTCCAATTTCAGTTAGCAGGACTGAATGAAGCCCGAAAAGCTGTGTCACCCTGTAAGCCCATCATCGCCGTGCAACCAACGTCCGCGGGCGTGTACTTCTTTCTTTGTGACGTTCATTGCTTCCCGCGGTCGCCGTGCCGTAGCGCGCCGTAGTGGCGGAGCGCCGCCTCGGCGTCGTCACCGCAAAACTCCGGGTGGTCGTAGTGCGTCAGACGCACCGCGACCGCCAACAGCGCCGCTCGCCTGGCGGCTCCGCCGCGCGTCGTGACCGCGAGCGACCCGAGGATCACGCCCATGTTGTATAGGTCGAACGACCTCCAGTGCTTCTCGAGCACCAGGGCGCGAATCGCCGCCTCGCTCGTGTCGCCCCCTCTCTCGGCGGCCATCCTCCTCAGCCTGGCGAGGTGGCGCTCGGAGCTCGAGACGGCGCCGATCGCCAACCTCCAGAACTCGACCGAGAGGATCAGAGCGCTCAGGCCGCTGCCCTGCTTGCGAGCGTGCTGCACGAACGCGATTTGACCGGCGATCGGACCGAGACCCCACGCGAACCACGCCAGCGGCGACGCCGTGTTACGCGACCGCCCGCCGCCGAGGTAGCGACGCGGCAGGTCGCGGTGCGCCTCGGTCGCTGCGCCCCAGTCGATCAGCCTGTACCTGCGCCCTGCGAGGAGGGCCTTTCCGTCCGCCTTGCACCTTCCTGCGGCTGAGCATCGGATCATGTTGTCGAGCTTGACGTCCCCGTGGATCATGCCTGCCGCGTGCAACCGCGCGAAGCTCTCGAGCACGTCGCGGACGAACTCGTCGACGTCGGCGCCGTTATCGAACGAGTATCTGTCGAGCGGCGTCTCGCATCGAGCGCTGAAGATGAAGTACGCGCCGATCGCCGGCACGTGCACCGCGGCGAGGTGCGCCTTGCCGACGGCCAACGCGCCGAGCGTCGTGAACTCGGATGCTCCGGTCGGCCCGTACGCGACGCGCACCCGGGCGACGGTCTCGAGCTCGTACTTGAAGGCGTCTTTTTCGTCCATGCGCTTGGCGACCGTCCTGGTCGCCGTGCGCGCCGACCGCACGAGGGCGTCGGCCTCCGCGCCGTTCATCTTCCGGGGCGGCTTGGCCTCCTCGCCCAGCCGCCACGCGACCCAGGGCGGCGAGCGAGAGGCCGAAGCCAGCTCCGCGTACAGCGTGTCGTCGTCGCCCTTCGCCGCCTCGTGCACGTCCATGGTCCGCCCGTGCAGGCCCTGGCCGAGCGTCGCGCCTCCGATCAAAGAGGTCATTTTTCTTTACTTGGGTGCACGCACTTAAAGCGATTGCTCGTTGAGCAGCGCTCGTCGCTCGGCGAGGCGCGCCTGCAGCAAGCCCTCGATCGGCGCCTCGGAGCCGTACGGGGAAGGCAGCTCCTCGGGCGTCACGTTGAACGCCAAGGCGTAGTCGGACGAGGCGAGCGAGCAGTCCGGCTTCAAAGAGTCGGCGCCCCTCGGCGCCGCGTGGACGACGACGGCCCTGCGGAACTCCGCGTAGGCTGCAGGCGCTTCCATGCCCTCGCCCCCCTCTTCCCACGTCGCCCGGTAGGCGACCGGCTCCACGCGCCCCCCCAAGGGGGCCGCGTACTCGCTCGGCGCCATCGAGGAGCCGTAGCCGGTGCTCTCCGGCAAGGGGGCGCTCGAGGTTGGACCCTCCTCCATCGCCCCGTGCGCCCCGTGCGCCTCGCGCCAGCGCCGGCCGAACAGGTCGTCGAACTCGACGCCGGGCGAGAGGTTCAGCAGCTCGCTGAGCCAGGACGGACGGAGGTCCTCGTCCTTGTGCTGCTCGAGGCAGAACGCGGCGAACCCCCGCTCGAGGTCTTCGACCGTCCGCGTGTGATTGACCGCGGCCAGCTGCTCGACGACGTACCTGTAAGCGTGCATCAACACCCGCATCTCCTCCGCACGGCCGCCCTTGTCGGGATGCGCCAAGAGAGCCAGCTCGCGGAAGGCCGCCCGCGCCTCGGCCTCGGTCGAGCTGATCGTGACGCCGAGGAGGTCAAATGGGTTCAAGGCCTCTGCGGCGGAAGACATCCCACGACGATCTGACTGACCAAGGTCCGGGGCTTAGAAGGAGAAGGACGAACGCATGAGGGTAAACTAAGTAAAGTATCGGATCCCATCGCATCGCTGGCAACAAAAACGCAAACCACGAACCCTCCCCCAGCAGTACGTGGCAAGACACGTCGGGAATTATCCGATTGAATACAAGCGCAAAACATGCGTCGTGTTTTACAATAGGGGGCATAAAGATCGCCCGATCACACCACACGCCGAGGGATCCCTTACAAGAAGACAACGGTGAGTGATGTCATTCTATGCTCTATGCTCTATGCTCTATGCAAGATCATAATACACCCGAATCGGCCGCATGACAGGAGAACGGCTATGGCAACGCCCTTGGCGCAGATTGTGGGTTTGTCGCTTGAACCCCTGTCTCGCCACATCCTCGAAAGCACCTCGGTGCAGAACGTCTCCAGGGTGGACTTCGAGCGCCGCAGCGTCTACTGGACGTCGGCTCCTGTCCCCGGCGCAGTGGATGCCGATGCTGCCGACGGCATCGGCGTGGACCCCAATCGAGCCGGCTTCGGACTGAACGACGCGGCCTTCGGCTCTTGCGCCAAGCGCGCCGTCGTGAAAGAGCGCAAATGCGACACCTGCGGGGTGTGCACTAAAGAGTGCCCCGGCCATTTCGGCTGCATCAGCCTGAGAGGACAGCTCACGTGCATCCATCCGTCTTATGCCACTTTCCTGTTGCGGATCCTACAGTGCCTGACCCCCGACGGGGATTTCGTGCTCGGGGAAGAGACGATCCAGGCGTTTCTCAAGGATGGGTACGTCCGCACGCGGCCTCCCGACGCAGAGCTCATGGCCTTGTTGGACTCCGTGGTCCCGCTTACTCCGCACGGCAGAACTGTGGATGCCTGCAAGAGGGCCAAACAGGCCGCGGGGACGGCCGCCAACGCCAACCTGCCTCACCTGGTCGCCAATGCGGCCTTCGACGCCCGCGAGGCCGCCGACATGGCCGCCGAGGCGGCGGCAGAGGCAACGGCCAAAGCCTTGGCTTTTGCAGTCGTCTCGTCCGACGTGGCGGCCGCGGCCGCGAAACACGCGGACGACGCCGAGAACTACGTGGCGGGCGGCGCTCGGCGGCCGGTGCCGCTCCTGGCGGACGCGGACGCGGTCGCGGACGCGGCGCCCGAACCGTCAACTATCCTCACGAGGTCCGAGGCGATTCGTGCCATCGCCGAAGAGTCTGTCAAGGCGGTGAAGCGCGAGATCAGTCGCGGAGACGACGGCGAGTGGCATCAGTTCAAGATGGCGGGTGCAGCCGACGCCAGGGGCTCGCCGATCAAACGCAAGATGGCGGGCGGCGATGGCAAGTGGAAGCCCTTCTCCGGCCAGATGGCATTGGATCTGCTCAAGCTCTCGGAGGAATCGCTCAAAACGCTCGGGTACTCGCTCGAGTCGGCGCGTTCCCTGCTGGCCGAGGTGGTCGCCGTCCTTCCGCCTGTCGCCCGACCGGACATGACATGCGACACCAAGGATCCGGTCACGAAGGCGGCCATGACGCTGCTCAAGCTGCACAATGTCGCGGCGAAGCCGGAGAAGATGCAGAAGGCGTTCGAAGCGTACATCAAAGCGCTCGAGGCGAGGATGCCCGACAAGAAGGGGAGGCTGCGAGGGACCATGATGAGCAAACGCACCGGCCACAGCGCCAGGGCGGTCATCGTCGGCGACGCGACCCTGTCGATGCACGAGGTCGGCGTCCCGAGGTTCATCGCCGACGCCATGACCGTCGACGAGCGGGTGACGGACCTCAACCTCTCTAGGATGCAGGCGGACTTACGGGCGGGCCGCATCGTCGCGTTCCTCCTTGGGGAAAAGAGGTGTTTGATCGGCGACCCGAGGGAATCGGACGTCCTTGTCGGCGTCCTCGTGCGCCGCAAGCTCCGCGGCGGAGACGTCGTGATCATGAACCGCCAGCCGACGCTGCACTGCGGCAGCATGATGGCCTGTATCGTGCGGGTGATCGAGACCGGCAAGGCCTTCAGGCTGCCGCTCAGCGTGACCCCGGCGTACAACGCGGACTTCGACGGCGACGAGATGAACATGCACGTGCCGCAGGGGGTGCAGGCGAGGGCCGAGGCGCGCGAGCTCATGTCCGTCGCGCGGCACGTCGTCTCTCCGCAGTACAGCAGGCCGATCATGGGGCTCGTGCAAGACGCGCTCGTCGGCTGCTACCTCATGAGCTCTCGCGACACCTTCCTGACGCGCGCCCAGATGGGCCAGCTGCTGACCGCCGTCCTGGCGAAGTGGATGTCCACGGGCACGCGCAAGCCCACGATGCCCCCGCCCGCGATCCGCACGCGCACGACCGAGCTGTGGACTGGCATGCAGGCGCTGTCGTTGGCCATGCCCGAGTCCGAGTCTGTCGAGATACGCAAGCATTGCCCGGGCGATCCCACGGACGACTTACGCCGCCTGGACCGCGTCGTCGTGCTGAGAGGCGGCCAGCTTCTCTCCGGAAGGCTCGACGGGTCCGCCATCGGCATCGACCACGACGGGAGTCTGCACCACCTCGCGTGGCTCCGCCTCGGCCATGACGCCTCTGTGCACATGCTCGACGCGCTGCAGAGGCTGACCAACGAGTACATGCACGACAGCGGATTCAGCGTCGGCATGTCGGCCATCACGGTATCCCCGGCGCTGCGTGCTCAGCATCGCGCGATCGTCGCGGCGGCGCGCGCGGCGGCGCGCGCGGTCGCGGACGGGAGCGCCGGGACCGAGGAAGAGAGGGAGATCGCGGCGCTCGCGCTGCTCGACCGCGCCCGCCACGAGTGTTTGCGCGCGTTCGAGTCGCAGGGGATGCTGCGCTGCGAGGACAACCCGATGATGTCGATGGTCCGGGCCGGTTCCAAGGGCACCCCGTCGAACTTCATGCAGATGCTCTTCGTCATAGGGCAACAGACGATCTTCGGCCGGCGGATGAAGAAGGAGTCGGCGGGCCCCGACGACGACGACAAGAGGGGGTTCGTCAACAACTCGTTCCTCGGCGGCATGACGGCAAACGACATATGGGCGCACCTCACGAGCGCGCGCCCGAAGCTGATCAGCACGGCGACGACGGCGTCCGAGAACGGGACCCTCCGCCGCCAGCTCGACAACCTCGTCGGCGACTACGTGCTGCACCACGGATGCCGCCGCAACTGCAGGACGGTGCGAGGCGCCGGCGGCGCCATCGTCCAGTTCCAATACGGCGACGACGGCATGGACGGCGCGCGTGTGCGTCGCGTGCAGGCGGACTCACCTATGTGCAGATGGGAGAGCGAGAAGGCCGATGGCTTCGCCGAGGCCATCGGGCTAACAGGCGCGCTGATCGACGTCCCGTGCCACCGCGTTGCTGTCGTGGTGAACGGCGTCCGATGCCGCCGAGTTATGTCCATGGCGGATGTCGGCGACAACGTCGGCACCATTGCGGTGGGGGCGATCGGCCAGTTCTCTCTGCAGGGCACGCTCGACACGTTCCAGACCGCCGGACAGGCCGGACGTGACGGGGGAGGCAAACCCGCGCAGCAGCTGTTCAACCTGACCGCGTTGCGCAGTGCGGCGTTCAGGGCGGTCGTGCGCGCGCGTGAGGGCGCGCGTGAGGGCGCGCGTGAGGGCGCGCGTGAGGGGTTCGCGGCGTCGAGCTTCGTCGAACGGACGGTCGAGACGACGGCGGCGACCACGCTGCGCCTGCTCTCCGAGAGGGAGACGCGGGAGATGCTGTCCGAGGCGCCGTCAGAGAGCGAGAGCGACGAGGAGGGCGGCTCCGAGGAGGTGACGCTGGGCTCCGAGGTCGGCACGAACAGGGCGCTGAGGACAGACGCGAACCGCCTCCGTGTCAAGCGGGGGCAGGCGAACGAGAAGGGCGGGGCCAAGGCGGCGAAGAGGCGCGCGTTCCACAGGGCGCTCGAGCTCACGCTGCGGCTCGAGGAGGCATGCATCAAGGAGCTGCGTCGTCTGGTCGGGGAGCGGCTGAAGGGGCAGCTCTGCCTCCACCACTGGACGCGGATCACGGACGGGGAGGTTCGGGCGTTCTTCTTCACGTCCGACGACGTCGCCGACGGGCTGGCAGAGCACGAGCTGGAGGAGATCGTGTGGCACCATCTGGGGATGATCCGCCTAGGAGGGCTGCCGGGCGTGCGCTCGGCTCGCACGGCGCCGGCGCGCAGGTGAGGGATCCTCGTATGCTTCATGGGATCGCATGGGATGCCGCGAAGCGAGGTCGCATGAGGTCGCATGGAGACTCCGCAACTGCACACACGAGCATGCATTCATGACCATGGCAACGGAATGCAATGAATGCATGCAGGGCCGTCGCGGTCTCGTGCCACGATGCCCCCGCCTTCAAGCGCATCGTCTTCGAGGACGTCAAGACGGTGACGGGCTTCGCCGACGTCGACCCCGACGCGTCCAAGGCGGGCGCGGCGTTCCTGGAGACGCTGGCTCTCGTGTCCGAGTTCCACGAGGACGTCGCCTGGGAGACGATGACGCTCGGCGCGCCGCTGCCGACGGCGCGTGCTCTCGGCGTCGAGGCCGGGCGCCGCCTGATCGTCGACGAGTCGAGGTCGGTGTTCCTCGACCTCAACCCTCGGCACGTGAAGACCATCGTCGAAGCGATGACCTTCAACGGCGAGCTGCAGGCGATCGGGTCCCACGGCGCGGCGCGTCCTCGCCCCGGCCTCGACCTCTTGTCCTCGGCGGCGTACGAGGCGCCGGTCGTCCAGCTCTACGCCGCCGCCGTGCAGGGGCGCGTTGACGACCTGTCGCGCTCCAAGAGCCGCGTCGCGGTCGGGCAGATGCCCGAGGTCGGCACCGGGCTCCGCGCCGACCTGCTGTTCGGCTGCGCGTCGGAAGAGCTCGCTGGGGCTTCGGCGGTCCCTTCGCGCGACGAGCTGCTGTACGGGCCGCCGACGCCGACGCGTGCCCGGGAGCGGCCTCCTTCGCCGCCACGCGTCCGGGCGGCGCGGACGCGCGTGGGGACGGATATGCCCGACAGCTTCTACACCGAGGAACCGTCCTACGACGGCGCGGCGTCCCCGCGCTACGAGCCTCAACACCCGCCGCAGCATGACGACGCCGACCTCGCGTGGTCCATGGGCGAGGAGGACGAGGAGGACATGGTCGCCCGGGACCTGGACCCTGACATGGTCGCCCAGGGGATGCCGATGAACATGGAACCGAGCGGGTTCTTCGCCGGCGCAATCGATCCGAAGGGGCGCGGGTGGCGGGGTTACGTCGGCGGCGGCGGCGCCTGCGGCGCGCCCCCGGCCTTCAGCCCGTCCTCGCCGATGTCCCCTTCGTACTGCCCGATGTCCCCCATGTACACCGTTGCTTCGCCGCCGCCGCTCGAGCCTGAGCTGCGTCCGACGGGTCCCGTTCCGGACGACACAGGCTACGACCCGGACAGGGCCGACGCCGCAGAGGACGCCGCGGCGACGGACGTTGTGTACGATCCCACGTCCCCGGACTACAACGGGTACAGTCCCACGCGCCCGGAAGGCGACGACGACGGAGGCGACGCCATGGAGACCAATGGCTGCGAGTACGACCCTGCGTCCCCGGCGTTCAACGATGAGGGAGACCATGGAGACCGATGACTTAACGGTCTAGGGGTGTACGTGTGATGATTGCATAGCAAAAAATGTCGTGCATGGGGTATAAGGAGGGTGCTTAGCGGCTATGGGGACAGTCGTGCAGATCTTGAGGACAATCCCGCAAACGTTTTCATTTGTTGCCGAAAGATCCTTGTCGGTTGATGCCATGTGGGCGATCACTGCAGGACTGCTTGCCGAAAACAGCGAAAACGCTCTTGCGGGTACCCGTGTAACATATGAGGGAACTACATTTCAAGTCGTTACAAAGGTAGACAGTAACCCATTAATATATATCCGACCCTCCAGTGCGATGCAAATAAGCTATCAGATGGCCAAGTTGTGCGCCCAATACATCACATACATTGTGTGGGCGTATATGATGGACACTGATAACCCTGACCAGTACATTAAATACCTGCGAGAAATCGACGAATTTCTGGGGTTGCTTCATTCACACGACGATGCCCCCTATGTGCCGTCCCGTCCTGACCCCCCCCCCGTGGTGCAACGCCTCACTCACACCCCTGACACAGAAGAATATACATTGGTGAAGAAAACTAAGACCCATGAGCAGGCCATTGCACTATTGACTTCCATCAGAACTTCAATTATACGGTGGTGGTACTTGTTGTACACTTGGTCCCGCATTGTCTCTCCCAACTTAATTCTAAAGACAAACAATAATGCCACCATACCCGTATCGAAGAAAACCCTAACTGATGAGCTTGCTAAGATAGCCGACATACATAGCCTTGCCAAGTCAATCGACACATACTTAACGGATGGTGGCGATATACGCAAGACAACAGACATCCGTGTACAAACTATACTGGATTCTATTGCCTTCCATGAAGGTCTTTCGCTTGCACTTGCGTCTGCTGAAAACGAAGGAACGCTTCTTGCCGACGCGTCCCCCTCCCTTAACCTGGATATACGCATTAAGCTCAGGCTTGACCGTAACGCCATGCCGACTAATGGGGCTGCAATTAGAACATTTAACATTGTGAAAACAACCAATCGGGCTCAGCATATATTGATGAATGAAAGTGACACTAACTCTCCATCTACTAAGCCTACATTCTTATTCGGACCATTTACGAAGGTCTACGCACAAGAGAAGGGTGGCGCCCTTGCTGTGGCGGGTGAACTGGTTGAATACATAACGAACAAACTACCTCGTAACAGTGTATTTGTATTGATGGGGTATGGGGCAAGTGGTGCAGGAAAGACGTCGTATTTGGTTGGTAGACGAGATGGCAAAGGCGAATACCCAGGTGTTCTTGTGCATGTATGTTCGCTATTAAAAGTTCCGAAGTCGGCCATCACATTTAGCCAGTGGTATCTCGGAAAGCAGGAGCTATTTGATGTTGGTAAAATACGAGAATATGACACCGAACCTACAAACGATACCCCCAACTTTAGTTTTTTTGAGAATGTCATGATGAACCCTGACCGACGGATTACACGTCCCACGATTAACAACCCCACGAGTTCAAGGGGGCACATGATCGCCCATATCAATCTTGGCGACGGTAAAAGCATCATGTTTGGAGACCTAGCCGGCTTTGAAAATGAGTTCGCATGCGGAACCGTAGATGCTCCTGGCCTGGATGCAATTCACCCGACGATGAAAAAGTTAAACGCAGTCTACGTTCAACGAGCATTTGGCAAAACGTTTGCATTGAGCCAGAATGACGTCGGTAACTTAAAAGATCGCATTGATTCTTTACTGAGAGCCAATTGGTTAACGGATCTTCGTTATACAATGATGCCCGCGGGGTGGACCGGGAATGTGCCGATGACACGTGGTGAACTCCTGCGGTGTGTAAGAGCATACTCAGAAAAACTTAAGAACGCGGCTGATGCTCTCAAAACCAGAAATAACATAGAACCTACTATCAAAGAGATAAATGTCCTAAAAAATCAATATCCACTGACAGGAAAAGATTCGGGAAAAGGCTATGCTCGTAGATTTATTGATAACCTTCAACCCCCACGCACAGGAGACCCGGAGGGCCAACTAAGAGCCCAAATCGCCTCCATAGCAACGAAACTTAATGTAGCTCATTTTAACCAAGACGTCCTATTTCCCTCAGAACCTCAGAAACCTGCGAGAGATTTAAATGATAGCCGCATTAAATTTTTAGGAAACACCCTTCCTGCTGCGATCGCTGAATTCAGAGCCCAGACACACGCTGAATTTACAGACCCATTCTACATGTCCGTACGGTCCTTACAAGGATACGATTTAACTCCCGACGGGGTAGAGAGAATCTTGGAGTATTACATCATCGTAGTCGTAGAGTGTGTTGCGCTACACTTTGAACAGGCAGAACTTGCGCGTCAATGTATTACACGCAACCAAGAAGGTACGTATATCCGATCAAGCTTGTTAGCCCTTCGCACATATATGTCGCACATGACAAGCAAAACCCCCCCTAGTATCCCCCTTGATTGCATGAAGCATTCGATGGAGTCTCTCGTAGAAACCTCGGAAAATACAGAGAAACCCCTACCATCCTTTCCTTTTTCGATCGACCAGGACATAAGTATCGATCGCATATGCCTCTTCGGTGTCGTGGATGTTAACAATGTCAATAAATGGAAGACCGCATATTACTCGACGGCAACCGTTTTAGCGGCCATGGAAAAGATTTTAAATGATTATAATATATGTAAACCACGCACACTCGACGAAAATTCGATTTGTGACGATACATATGCTACATCCCTGAAAGCCGCCATCGATATTTTCAGAACATCATTTAGCACAGAAGAAACCCTAACACACCGCGTCGATGCTATTTGGACAAATGTCGGACATCAAGGGCTGGACATCCAGGAGGCTGCTAGGAAAACGGTCGATATCATCGCAAATCATAACGAAGGGACGCCCGTTGGCGTGATGGAATTTCTGGATAAGATGGCTAAGTTCGGAAGGATAGATAGGGCATGCACGATCGATCAAAATAGAGCCACAGCGTTATCAGCCTCCTATTACACAACAGATGCACTCTCCAATCCGGCAATGCGATATTAATAATTTTACAAAGCGCGCCAGTTTTTTCAGACGACTACGCCGGTCATGGAATCTGATCAGCTCGCGCGCTGGAACCATGTATCCATCGCGCCCTGTTTGTTTTCAAGGTCTATCTTCATTTCATCGAAACCGAGTTCTTTGTCGAAAAACCTGGACAACTGCATAAAGAAATACGTCAGCATCATGCACCTGGCGGTAGCCATGGCTACAGCTGGTAAGGTAAGCGTGATGTTATCACCAGTTATGACCCCAAATGTCAACGCGTCATTATTACTAGATGAACTCTCGTATCCACGAATGTCATGTGCGGCCAACATATCGTTGATATTTTGTGACAAAGTGGCGATGTCCGTGGAGCAATGACTCATCGGTTTGTCCATGGCGTCGTCTTACTCCTTCCGACTACTTCGCTGCTACAAAATATCCACGGCCTTGCGCAATTTTCCCACGACCGTGTATACCCCAGCAACCATGATCGTCGCCAAGGTGCTCAAGAACAACTTCGGGTCGATCCTGATCTCGGTCATCCTGGGCCTCGGCCTCGCGGCCGTCTTCAGGCGCGTCTGCGTCGGCGACAGCTGCGTCGTCGTCAAGGCGCCGAGCGCAAAGGAAGTCGACGAGTACGTGTACAAGATCGACGCGAGCTGCTACAAGTACACGCCCAACCTCATCCCGTGCCCCTTGAAAAAATAACCTTTTCTCTCTGAGAAGGCGCCCCCTTTGGGGGGGCGCATCCCAGAGCAAAAGCTTGACCAAAATAAGGCGCCCTAAGGGGCGCGTCCCTGCGGCACTCTGTGTGCTCCATGGGTAACTTAGCGGGCGGGCACTCTACATGACTGCGACGACGACCAACGCGGCCGCCACGCCGCCGATGACCTGTGCGCCGATCAACGCCGCCGCGCGCGCCGCGTCCAGGACCCCCGCCGCCGCGATCTTGCTGCCGGACGCCGCCTTCTTCTCGGCCGCCCAGAAGGCGAGCGTGACCGCCGGGTTGAGATGACACGCACGGCCGCCGAGCGCCTTGGCGACGATGATCGCGGCCGCCAAGGCGGCGCCGACGACCAGCGCGTTGCCGCCCGAGGCGACGACCGCCGCGACGAACGCGAACGTGGCGAGCGCCTCGATCGCGAGGTCGCGCCAATGCTGATGGAGATAGGGTGTCATCTGTTATCCTGTAAGTACGCAACATCTCTTTTTCTCGGTTACTATGCGTGAGGAAGCGCCGCAACGACAACCGCCTGCTGTTGCTGAGCCTTGAGTTGTGCCTGCAGTGCATCGATCTGCGCCCGCATCGCGGGCAGTGCGGCGATCTGCGTCTGCATCGCGGGCAGGGCATCGATCTGCGCCCGCATCGCGGGCAAGGAATCGATCTGCGCTTGCATCGCCGGCAACCGTGACTGCATCGAGCCCAGCGACTCGAACTCGGACTGGCCTACGCAAGAGGTGCCGACGCACAGCTGCCCGGTCACCCTCGCGTCGCCGCGGACGTCCAGCGCCGCGCCGGGGTCCTGGCCGGCCGGCACCATGATCCCGACTCCGAAGGCCGAGGCGGTCAGATACGGCGATGGCGCCGACGCGTGTTGGTTGCGCTCGAGCACGAACCGGTCCGATCCGGCGTCCTGAAGGACGCCCAGGCGCCAAGAAGAAGAATGGCCGCCGCCGAGCCTGACGCCGGCGCCGGTCGCCGCCGAGTCCGCCGCCGAGCTCTCCAGCGCGACCGACCCGGTCGCCCAAGGCGACGACGAGACCAGCGTCGGCGAGCGCAGCCAGGTGCCGCGCGCGGGGTCGGAGGACATGGCGGCGCTCTCGATCGAGCCGGACGGGCCGACCGTCACCGCCTCGGAGGACGAAGCCGCGTCGCCGAAGGCGAGCCGGATCGCCGGCGCGCCCCTAGCTGCGACGAGGCTCAGGCTTCCCTGCGCGTCGTCGAGGAGCCCGTAGTAGCCGGTCCCTTGGTCTCCGATCTCTGGGTCTATGAGTTCGCCGGTCTTGGATGTCCCTCGCGCGGCCAGAGGGGACGAGCCTCTCTCTCCTAGTGAATACACGCCTCCCACCGCGCCCACGATGCCGCCCGCTAAGACGTCAGATGCGGATCCCATCCGCTCCATGGAGACGTTGTTGCCGAGTGTGACCTTGTTGCCGAACGTGACCGAGTCGCCGAAGTTCACGGCGTCGCCCATCGTCAGCGTCGATCCGAGCGCGTAGATATCGCCCAGCGTGCCGATGCCGCCCTCCGACGCGAGGGTGCCTTTGACGACGAGCGAGGTCGGCGTGCCGTCGTCTCCGGCCAGCCACACCTCGTTGGCGGTTTCGTCCTGAGCCGCGGAGAAGGACGCGCCCGATCCGACGACTCCGAGCGTCTTGGCGGACACGCCTCCGGCCTCGAGCTGGTCCCACACGCGCACGCGCCTGGGGTCCGCGACGGAGTACACGCCCTGGCCGACGACTCCGGCCCTCTTGCCGATCAAGTTGAGCGCTCCGGGTTCCCCGCCGCCGGCTCCTCCGTTGCCGAAGCAGACGGATGAGCCCTGGGTGCCTGCGCCGACCTCCTTGACGCATCCGCCGGACGGCATCTGTACCCCGTCGCGGAGCCAGGTCGAGGCGGCCGCGAGGCCGCCTTTGAGGTACTCCTCGCCGGTCGCGTCGGTCAAGTACATCCAATCGCTCGGCTGAGCGGGGCCCGGAGGAGGGGGGATCGGCGGTGGCGGCGGGGATAGGAAGCCCTCCGTACGGGACGTACGGGAAGAAAGGAACGCCTCTCTTCTCTCAAGACACCTCAAGGGAGGGGTGGGTTGCGGAGGCAAGCTCGCCGGTGGTGCGGTCGACAGCTGTGCGATGTTGGCCAGCCGGAGGCGCTCTGTTTGGACGAGAGACCGGAGAGCCGCGGACCGTGCGTCCGCCCTGGCAGACTCCTTAGCGACGGAACTGGCGACGCCCTCCACGTCGTCTTCGGTATTCCCCTGGCGCTTGAACAGCAAGATCACCAACACGATCAACGTGATGACCGCGGCTGTGATCAATAGGAGCATCAAAACCAATGCTATCGTACCGGCGGTGTCCATCCTTTTTTTAGGTGGTATCGCGTCTCTACATTCTTACCCAGGTATTTCGGCACATCTTGAGGGTCTTGCCGGGTGCGAAGACGTTGAAAGTTGCATCAGAACAACGTCGGCTAAACCGAACGCGTCAGATGTGATGAATGAATGCGTCAGATGCGACGAACGCGTCAGCAATGACGAATGCGTCAGCTACGACGAACGAGACAGATGCGACGAACGCGTCAGCTACAACGAATGCGTCAGCTACGACGAATGCGTCAGCTACGACGAACGCGTCAGCTATGACAAATGCGTCAGCTACGACGAACGCGTCAGATGCGACGAACGCGTCATCTATGACAAATGCGTCAGCTACGACGAACGCGTCAGATGCGACGAACGCGTCATCTATGACAAATGCGTCAGCTACGACGAACGAGACAACCATTTCAGCGTGCTGCAAACACGTATTCGGCCTTGTAGGAGGAGGCTAAGGGACGAGGCTTGAACGGGGTATAAAGCACAGTCCGTGTCAAAACCTGTCAGATACATCCGCCGCTCGAGGAAAGCTTGGCTCCGACCTCCTCCTCATGGCGAGGGGACAGAGGAACGGCGCGCTGACCAAGGAGGAGCTTCTGATGCGTCTTCGATCGGCGTTCCCCGCCGCGACGTTCCCCGCCACCGTCAAGCTTTCCGTGTTGCTAGGCCATGCCAAGTACCACAGGCTCGTCAGCGATCACGAGCTCGACGAGACGACGCCGAGGACCGAGACGGTCATCCCGTGCTACCTCTACACCTGGGTCGCCGAGCAGGAACGTCGCGAGAAGATCCAGAGCT
>Ga0209702_10004905_pt1 | contig 18836 bp, 19 predicted proteins | sample FRY01_FD_187210 | JGI IMG/M metagenome (GOLD analysis project Ga0209702, IMG submission 187210) | Freshwater microbial communities from Lake Fryxell liftoff mats and glacier meltwater in Antarctica - FRY-01 (SPAdes) (version 2) | ecosystem: Environmental > Aquatic > Freshwater > Ice > Glacier...
CGCAACATCGCTGTCGCACTGGGCAACGCTTTGCGGGCTTTGCCGGCCAACAAGGCGGCACCGTTGCGTTCGGCGTTGGCGCAGCAGGCTGAGCACCCGAGCGCGCTGGTGCGCGAGCACGTTGCTTAAGCGCTAGCCCAGACCCAAACCAAACCCAGACCCAAACCACACCCACCATCGCACTATCTGTGGGCCGCACTGATTGCGCGTATCCACGAGGTGTTCCCGCTGCTGTGCCCGACGTGCGGGGGTCAGATGCGCATCATCGCGTTCATCACCTTCAGCGCCGACATCCACAAGATTCTGGAGCACATTGCGTTAGACCCAGAAGCACCGCGCATCACCCCGGCACGCGGGCCACCGCGGTGGGATGACCGCAGTGCGCAGCACTCCACCCTCGTTCATTGAAACCCAGGGTGTTGCACTTCAGACTTGAATCCGTCCTGTCAGCGCAAATGCACCAACTAGCGAAACCCGCCTGATCGGCTAGGGTGGGCTAATGCCCAGACCCAAGAAACCAGCGAGACAAAGGATGCGACGGCAGTCACGCCGGTGCCCGCTTGCTGGAGAGCCAATTGATGCGCGCCGTGTCTACCGACCCAACACCCCCAGTGCAAACGGCAGGCTCGCCATGCCCAGCAGCGTAGAAAGCGTTACCAGCCCGGCCACATACGGGCCGTTGTAGCCCATTCGGACGGCCAGCACATAGCAGCTGGACGCAGTGGGCACGGCTGAGAACAGCAGCAGCACCAGGGTCTGGGTGGGGTCCAGTCGGAAAAGTTGAGCGAGGCCAAACGCCATCAATGGCATGGCCAGGTGGCGCGTGGTGAGCACCAGCAGGCCCAGGGTTTTGGCGTCGCGCAGGGTGGCGACCTGCATGCCGGCGCCGGCTGCCATCAGGCCCAGTGGCAGCGCGGCCTGGCCGATACGGTCCACCGTGGGGTCCAGCCAGGGCGCAATCTGCAAGCCGAGCAGGTTGGCGCTGAGGCCGCTCACAGTTCCTATGATCAGCGGGTTGCGCACCAGCTCACGCGCCAAGCCTCTCTTGGCATGTCGCGCCATTGGCCAGACCGCACCCACATTGAGCAGCGGCACACAGACCCCAATCAACACCGAGATCAGCAGCAGGCCCTGCGGGCCCGCCACCTTGCTGGCCAGCGCCAGCGCAATAAAGGAGTTGAAGCGAAAGCCAATTTGCGCGCTGGCCGCGTGCAGCCGGGGGTCGATCCGCTGACCCAGCCACGGCCAGTGGGGGAGCGAGTACGACAGCCCAATGCCCAGCACACACAGCGTGAGCCCGGCGCCCATGAGCGAGGAGGCAGCGGACAGGTCCAGCGGGCTTTTCACAATGGAGTGAAACAGCAACACCGGAAACATCAGGTAGTACACCAGCCGCTCCACCGGCTCCCAGATCCGGCGGTCGAGCGCGGTGAAGCGGCACAGCAGGTAGCCAATGAAGATGAGGGAGAAGTCGGGGAAGAGCAGCAGGGCAAAGTTCACCCAGGAGAGGGTAGCCGATACGCAGTGAGCTTCTGGCCAACATTGCTCAGCGCGCAGTGGGATCGGTGCAGGGGGTGAGCAGCGTGATGTCGCCGTCGCTTGGTAGCAGGCTGGAGAGTGGCACGCAGCGCCCGGCCACGCACCAGTCGTAGTCGGCGGTGAATCTAGAGCGCGTAAGGCGCAGGCCGCGCGGCGAGAGGGTGGGCGGTGTGTATTCGAACCAGCCGTTTCGCAGCACCGCGTCAGGCGGCGGCTCCATGCCGGCGCCCGAGCCTCGCACCCGGGCGTTCAAAGCCTGCAGCACCGGTGGTGTGCCGGGCATGGCGCCTGGCCGCACCGCGTAGTCTTCTTCCCAGCGCACTTTTTCGATTGAGTGGGTCCAGGCCAGGGTGAAGCGCTCTGCCGGCACGAACAAGGGCGTTCCGGCCAGGCCCGCAGTCGCCAGCGCGAGACAAACGCCCAAAGCCACAACGCCTGACATTCAGGCCGCCATAGCGCGCAGCCCGCGCGTGCGCGCCCAGTGCCAGGCCACAAACACCGCAACCGCACCCAAGCCGATTTCGTCGGTCAGCGGCAGCGCCACCACCAGGAAACTGGCCGCGACGATGGCCACAACGCGCTCAACCCAGTTCAGCGGCCCGAACAAGAAACCGATGGCGCCCGCGCCCCACATGCCGATGGCCACCAGCGCCTTGAACACGATCCAGGTGGTGTCAACCCAGGTGCCACTTTGCAGCATGAGGGCGGGGGCGTACACCGCCATGAAGGGCACAATGAAGCCGGCGATCGCGACCCGGATTGCCTGCATGCTGATCTTCAGCCCGGTTTCACGCGCGATCGGCGCCGCCGCAAAACAGGCCAGCGCCACCGGCGGTGTGAGGTCGGCCATGATGCCGAAATAGAACACAAACATGTGCGAGACGATCAGCGGCACGCCCAGCTCCAGCAGCACCGGCGCCGCCAGCGAGCTGGTGATGATGTAGTTGGGAATGGTGGGTATGCCCATGCCCAGCACCAGGCAGGTCAGCATGGTCAGCAGCAGCGCAAGAAACAGGCTTTCGCGGCCCACCGCGATGACGTGACCACCGAGTTCGGCCGCCACGCCGGTGAGGTTGATCACACCGATGATGGTGCCCACCAGCGCGCAGGCAATGGCAACGGGTAGCGCATGGCGCGCGCCATTCACCAGCGCTTGAATGGCCAGCTTGCGCGCGTCGCCACCGACCTTGCGAATATAGGTAAGCGCCACCAGCAGCAGCGTGATGACAAAGAACGCGATCACGCCAAATTCAAGAAAACCAGCGCAGGCAATGCCCAGCAATACCCAGAAGAGGGCGCGAAGCGGCGTGCCCTTGACGCCACCGATCACGGCTGCGCCGAAGATCAGGATCACGGTCAGCGCCAGGCCCACGGTGCCAGAAAACAGCGGCGTGAAGCCGGAGAACAGCAGCGCGACCAGGCCAGCCAGCGGGATCAGCAAATACCAGCGCTCGCGCACCGCCGTCCAGGGGTTGGGGCACTCGTCTTTGGGCAGACCCACCAGGTCCTTGCGACCGGCCTCCAGGTGCACCATCCAGAACGCGGTGACGAAATACAGAATGGCCGGGATCAGGGCCGCCTGCACGATGTCCAGGTAAGGCACGTTGATGGTCTCGGCCATGATGAAAGCCACCGCGCCCATCACCGGCGGCATGATCTGCCCGCCCATGCTGGCCGTGGCCTCCACCCCGCCGGCAAACGCTGGGCTGTAGCCGAAGCGCTTCATGAGTGGAATGGTGAATTGCCCGGTGGTCACCACGTTGGCCACGCCCGAACCGTTGATGGTGCCCATAAGGCCCGAGGAAATCACCGACACCTTGGCCGGTCCGCCGCGCGTGTGGCCCACGGTGCCCATGGCGAAGTCGTTGAACAACTTGATCATGCCGGCCTGTTCCAAGAAGGCGCCGAACAAGATGAACAGGAAAATGAAGGTGGAGGACACAAAGGTGGGCGTGCCGTAAAACCCTTCGGTGCCAAAACTCAGTGTGCCCACGATCTGGTCCACGCCGTAGCCCCGATGCGCCAGGGCGCCCGGCAGATACTGGCCAAACAAGCTGTACGCCAGGAAGCTGCCGCAGATCAGCGGCAAACCCCAGCCCATCACGCGCCGCGCCGCCTCAAACACCAGCCCGATCAGCACCACGCCGACCACCCAGTCGGCCTGGGTCAGCTCGCCGGCTCGCTGCGTCAGGTCGGCCTCAAAGACCCACTGATAGAGCCCGGTCAGGAAACCCGCGATCCCCAGCAGCCAGCCCAGAGCGCGCCACATGGCGTTTTTTCCGCCAGCGGGTGGGAACAAGGTGAAGATCATCAGCAGCACAAAGCCGACATGGATGGCTCGGATCACCTGGCTGGAGAGCGGGTGAAACGACGCCATCCAGATCTGATAACAGGAGAACGCGATCGCGATCCAGAACAGGGCACCGCGGGTGGTGTTGGCTTGGGGGGTGTCGGCTTCGGTCATGAGGGCTCAGGGTAGAACGCACACAACAACGGCCCCGTGTGGGGCCGCTGCGTAGGCTTGCTCGAAGGAGCGGAGCTTACTTGATCAGGCCCACCTCACGGTAGTACTTCTCGGCACCGGGGTGCAGCGGGACCGGCATGCCTTTGATGGCGTTTTCGCGTTTGATGGCCTTGGCTGCATTGTGCGCGGCGTAGAGGGTGTCAACGTTGTCGTACATCGCCTTGGCCATGCGGTAAGCCATGTCGTCCGAGACACCGCTGTGGGTTACCAGGAAGTTGGTGATGGCGGCAGTCGGAATGGCTTCGGTCTGGCCGGTGTAGGTATTGGCTGGGATCATCGACGACTGGTAGGCCGCATCACCCACCTTGGCCACCACCTCGGCAGGCACCGGAATCAGCACAATTTTGATCGCGGTCGCCAGATCGCGGATCGAGGCCACACCCAGACCAGCGGACTGCAGCGTGGCGTCAAGCTGGCGGTTTTTCATGAGCTCCACCGATTCGCCAAAGCCCAGATACTCCACCTTGGCCATGTCGGCGTAGGTCATGCCGGCTGCTTTGAAGACAGCGCGCGCGTTGAGTTCGGTGCCCGACTTCGCAGCACCCACCGAAATGCGCTTGCCTTTCAGATCGGCCAGGGTTTTGATGCCTGAGTCGGCACTGGCCACGATCTGGATGTAGTTGTTGTAGGTGCCCGAGAGGCCGCGCAGCTTGTCCAGCTTCTTGGGGAAGCCCGCTTCGGCGTCGCCCTTCCAGGCGTCGGATACCGAGTCCGCCAGCGCCAGAGCCAGCTCGCCGCGCCCAGCCTGCAGCAGGTTCAGGTTTTCGGCCGAGGCTTTGGTCACCTGCGCGGTGGAGCGCACGTTGGGTATGTCTTTGCCAAAAATCTGCGACAGCGCCACCCCGATGGGGTAGTAGACGCCGCTCTGGCCACCAGTCAACACGTTGATGAACTGCTGTTGTTGGGCCACGGCCACGCCGGAGGCAACAGCGGCGGCGAGCGCCACGGTAAGACCAAGTTTCTGAAACAAGCGCATGGAGATGCTTCCTAAGTGGGTTAAAAACAATTGAACACGATAACGCCAAATGCCGCGAAAGCCCATCCCTGAAAACACCAAGCGCGCTGTTGCTGCACACCCCATGCCCCGCCCACCGATCCCTTCACCGCTTTCATCCACCGCCCAAGCGCTGGCCCAGACCAGCGAGGCCAGCGCGTGTGCGTTTGCCGACGCCCTGTGGCTGGAAGAGGGCCTGTCGCGCAACACGCTCGATGCCTACCGGCGCGACCTCACGCTGTTTGGCCAGTGGTTGGCGCCGCGCGGCACCGGTCTGATGCAGGTGCGCGAAGGCGACATCAACGCCTACTTCGCCGAACGCCATGCCCAGACCCGCGCCACCACCGCCAACCGCCGCCTCACCGTTTTCAAGCGTTTCTTTCGCTGGGCGCTGCGCGAGCGGCAGGTCACGGCCGACCCCACGCTGCGCCTGATCGCCGCGCGTCAGGCGCCGCAGGTGCCCAAGATCCTGAGCGAGGCTCAGGTGGAGGCGCTGCTCACCGCGTCCGATACCGCCACGGCGCTGGGCCAGCGCGATCGCGCTATGTTGGAGCTGATGTACGCCAGCGGCCTGCGGGTGAGCGAGCTGGTCACGCTCAAGACCTTCCACGTTGGGCACAACGAGCAGGTGCTGCGCATCACCGGCAAAGGCAACAAAGAGCGGCTGGTGCCGTTTGGTCAGATCGCTGGCCAGTGGCTGAGCACCTGGCTGGCTCACGGCCGGCGCGAAGTTCTGGCCGGACGGCAAAGCGAAGATCTGTTCATCACCTCGCGCGGCACCAAAGCTGGCGAGGCCATGAGCCGTGTCATGTTCTGGAACTTGGTGAAGAAATACGCGCTGCAAGCAGGCATTGCTGTGCCGATGTCACCACACACCCTGCGCCACGCCTTCGCCACCCACCTGATCAACCACGGCGCCGATTTGCGCGCGGTGCAAATGCTGCTGGGCCACGCCGACATTTCCACCACCACCATCTACACCCATGTGGCACGCGAGCGGCTGAAAAGCATCGTGGCGCAGCACCACCCGCGCGGCTGAGATTCAGGGAGGGTCTACAAAACCCTCAGCGGTTCGGACAGCGCTTGTTGAACGACGCAGCACAAACCGCGTTGCGCAGGGCTTGCTCAGCGCTTTGCGGCATCAGCCATGCGCTCGCGGCGAGCCGCGTCTTCGTCACGCGCGTCGTCGATCTCGCGCATCACGCTGGCGAGGTCCACAGCGCCTGGCGCGCGCTTGTACTGGCCAGTCAGCACCGTGTCGATCTCCAGCAAACCAGCCTGGTACAGACTCCAGATTTCTGGACCAAAGGCGGTTCGTTTCAGCGCTGGCGCAAACTGGCCAAAAAAGTCGCGCAGGTTGCCCACATCGCGCATCAGCATGCGCTGGGCGTGGTTGTTGCCAGCGGCGTCGATCGCCTGCGGCAGGTCGATGACGACGGGGAAATCGTCGCTGCCCGGCTCACCCGAGTGGGCCAGCAAGATGTTGAATTCCGACAGGTCGCCGTGTACCACGCCCGCGCCTAGCATGCGCACCATCTCGCCGATCAGCGTGGCGTGGTGGGCCATTGCTTGTTCGGGCGTGAAAGACACGTCGTTCAAACGCGGTGCGGCGTCGCCATTGGCATCCGTCACCAGCTCCATCAGCAGCACGCCGTCGAGAAAGTTGTAGGGCTGGGGCACGCGCACACCGGCTGCAGCCAGGCGGTAGAGCGCGTCCACCTCGGCGCTTTGCCAGGCCGCTTCTTGGGCCTGGCGGCCAAATTTCGTGCCCTTGGCCATGGCTCTGGCTTGGCGCGAGTTCTTCACCTTGCGGTTTTCGGTGTAATCCACCGCCTGGCGAAAACTGCGGTTGTTGGCCTCTTTGTAGATCTTGGCGCAGCGCGTTTCGTCGCCACACCGCACCACGTAGACCATGGCCTCTTTGCCGCTCATGAGCTGGCGCACCACCGAGTCGATCAGCCCCTCTTCGACCAGGGATTGCAGGCGCGGGGGTACTTTCATGCGGGCAACCGGGCGTGAAGGGCGGCGTTCACCGGGGCACCACCGACCAGCCGGCGTGCAGGTTGTTCTTGTCGTTTTCGTAGTCCCAGTTCGTTCCGCAGCGGTCGCACTGGTACTCAGTGATCGTCACTTGCCCATGGCGCCGAGGCTCCTTGCGGTTTAGCCCTTGGTGCAGCTCGGCGTGGCCCTTGGCGCGGCGCCAGTTGCGCTGGATGCCGGCGCAGGCTTCGCACAGGGGTTTGGCGCTGGGTATGGGGTTTGGGTTCTCTGTATCGGTCATCGGTGGTTCTGCAGGGTGCGTGAGTAGCGGTTGCTCGGCTGCCATTGTCGTTGGGTGCTGCCTATCGGTCTGAGACGGCGGCTATCCGTGGAGACCCCTCAGTCTTCCAACACCCGCACACTCACGCTCTTGCCCTTGACGCGCCCGGCGTTCAGGCGGCTGGCCGCTTGCTGGGCGATGTCGCGGTTCACCGCGACGTAGGTGGACCAGTCGTTGACGTTGATCTTGCCCACCTGTTCGCGGCTGTAGCCCAGATCGGCGGTGAGTGCGCCCAGCACGTCGCCAGGGCGGATTTTTTCCTTGCGCCCGCCCTGGATGTGCAGTGTGACCATGGGGGGCACCAGCGGCTCGTTGCTCGCAGAGGTGAGTTCCGTGGCGGGATGCCAGTCAGATTCGCGGCCTTGCAGCTGCTCGATCCGGCCGACTGAGCCCATCTCGTCCAGGCTGGCCAGCGTAATCGCCAGGCCGCTTTCGCCGGCGCGCCCGGTGCGGCCGATGCGGTGGATGTGCACCTCCGCGTCGGGCGTTACGTCCACGTTGATCACGGCTTCGAGTTGCGCAATGTCGAGCCCGCGCGCAGCCACGTCGGTGGCTACCAGCACCGAGCAGCTCTTGTTGGCAAAGCGCACCAGCACCTGGTCGCGCTCGCGCTGTTCCAGCTCGCCATAAAGTGCCAGCGCGCTGAAGCCCTCAGCCTGCAGCACCGCGACCAGATCGCGGCATTGCGCCTTGGTGTTGCAAAAGGCCAGCGTGCTGGCTGGGCGGAAATGCGCCAGCAAGCGGCTCACCGCGTGCAGCCGCTCGCTGTCCTTCACCTCGTACCAGCGCTGCTCGATCTGGCCTTCGCTGTGTTGTGCGGCCACCGCCACCGTGAGCGGGTCGCGCATGAACTGTGCCGCGAGCTTGGCGATGCCTTCGGGGTAGGTGGCGGAGAACAGCAGGGTCTGGCGCGCTTTCGGGCACTGCTTGGCGACCCGCACGATGTCGTCGAAGAAGCCCATGTCCAGCATGCGGTCGGCCTCGTCGAGCACGAGAGTGTTCAAGGCATTGAGCTGCAGGCTGCCGCGCTCCAGGTGGTCCATCAGCCGGCCTGGCGTGCCAACCGCAATGTGGGCGCCGTGCTCCAGCGAGGCCAGCTGGCCGCGCAAGGGCACGCCACCACACAAGGTAACCACCTTGATGTTGTCCTCGGCACGCGCCAGGCGGCGGATTTCGGTCGTCACCTGGTCTGCCAGTTCGCGCGTGGGGCACAGCACCATGGCCTGCACCGCAAAGCGGCGCGGGTTTAGGTTGGTCAGCAGGGGCAGGGCGAAGGCAGCGGTCTTGCCGCTGCCGGTCTTGGCCTGGGCAATCAGGTCTTGGCCCAGCAGCGCGGGCGGCAGGCTGGCCGCCTGGATCGGTGTCATGGCCAAGTAGCCGAGCGTTTGCAGGTTGGCCAGCATGGCGGGCGAAAGGGCGAGGGAGGCGAAATCGGTATTTGCAGTCATGCAGGATTATCGACTTCGCCCATGCGCTGCCCTGGCGGGCTGCCTGCGCCAACCGTGGGCGCACCGGCGTGATGCAGATCGGTCAGCTCGGTTTCGGTGAAGCCAGCGGCGCGCCGCGCGCTGTCGTTAAACGGCGGTTTCAAGCGCGGTGCGTTGTGCTGGCGTGCCAGTGCTCGGTAGTGCGCCCGTGGCTCCAGCCCCTGTTGTTCGCACAGCCAGCCATACCAGCGATTGCCCACCGCCACATGGCCAATCTCATCGCGCAGGATCACATCCAGAATCTCGACCGCGCGCAGCGCGGCCGGGGTGCCGACCTTGCGCAAGCGCGCCTGCATCGGTGGCGTGGCGTCCAGCCCGCGGGCTTCCAGCGTGCGCGGCACAAGTGCCATGCGGGCGGTGACGTCGTCTTGGGTTTTCACGCACATCTCCCACAGGCCGTCGTGGGCGGGGAAGCCGCCGTAGTCGTGTCCCAGGCTTTGCAGGTGATCGCGCAGCAGGCCGAAGTGGGTGGCTTCCTCGTTGGCCACGCGCAGCCAGTCGCGGTAGAAATCGTCGGGCATGCCGGCGAAGCGCCAGGCGGCGTCGAGCGCGAGGTTGATCGCGTTGAACTCGATGTGCGCCACCGCGTGCAGCAGCGCGGCCAAACCGTCTGGCGTGAACGGCGATCGGTGTGGCACCTGCATGGGCGGCACCAGCGCCGGCTGTTGCGGACGGCCGGGCAGGGCGCAGCCCGCAGGCTGCAAAAGCACCGCTTGCGGGTCGGGTCTCAGACCCGCGACGCAAGCGGCATGCAGCGCGTGCGCGGCGCCTGCCTTGGCCTGTGGATCGCTCAGGCAAAGCGCCAGGAGGGCGCTGGTTCGCGCGCTGTCAGGCTGTGGTGGCAGCGGTCTGGATGGGGCAACGGTCATCCCTACAATTCTATGATTCACGAGCGCGGTATCCAGATGGCGCTGCTCTACCGGCCCAGCAACGAGGAGAAACAACGATGGCACTTTACGAACTTGATGGCGTGGCCCCCCAGCTCGCCGACACCGCCTGGGTGGCCGACAGCGCGCAGGTGATTGGCAACGTCCAGCTGGCCGAGGACAGCAGCGTGTGGTTTTGTGTGACAGTGCGGGGTGACACGGAGACCATCTCGGTAGGCAAGGGCAGCAACATTCAGGATGCCAGCGTGCTGCACGCCGACGTGGGCCAGCCGCTCACCATCGGTGAGCATGTAACAGTGGGGCACAAGGTGATGCTGCACGGCTGCACAGTGGGCGATGGTTCGCTGATCGGCATCGGTGCGGTGGTGCTGAATGGCGCCAAGATCGGCAAGCACTGCCTGGTGGGCGCCGGTTCGCTGGTGACCGAAGGCAAAGAGTTTCCCGATGGCTCGATGATCTTGGGTAGCCCGGCGCGGGTGGTCAAGACGCTCACGCCCGAGCAGATCGAAGGCCTGCGAGCCAGTGCGCGGCATTACGTGGAGAACGCGCAACGTTTTCGCCACACCTTGAAAAAGCTGGACTAGCCATGTGGGCCCCCACACTTCCCCGCTTCGCGTGGTCCGTTTCCCCCCGAGGGGGCTGGTGTGCCTTGGGGCGGCCCGGCGGCGAAACTGTTGCCCCCACACTTCCCCGCTTCGCGTGGTCCGTTTCCCCCCGAGGGGGCTGGTTTGCCTTGGGGCGGCCCAGCGGCGAAACTGTTGCCCCCACACTTCCCCGCTTCGCGTGGTCCGTTTCCCCCCGAGGGGGCTGGTTTGCCTTGGGGCGGCCCGGCGGCGAAACCCTATTTTTTTCCCAATAGCAGCTTGATTGTTTGAAAGAAGCGTTTGTCCGAACTCCATAAATTCGTTTTTGAAGGGCTGCCGGTGCGCGGCATGCTGGTGCGCCTGACCGATGCCTGGCAGGACATCCTGCGCCGGCGCGAGCAGGCGGGCGGATACCCAGCGGCGGTGACCGAGCTGGTCGGCGAGATGACGGTGGCGGCCACGCTGATGCAGGCCAACATCAAGTTCAACGGCGCGCTGATCTTGCAGATCCAGGGCGATGGCCCGGTGAAGCTGGCGGTGGCCGAGGTGCAGCCCGACCTTGCCCTGCGCGCCACCGCCACGGTCACTGGCGAGGTGGCGGCCGACGCGCCGCTGTCGCAGATGGTCAACCTCAACAACCAGGGCCGTTGCGTGATCACGTTGGACCCGAAAGACCGTCTGCCCGGTCAGCAGCCCTATCAGGGCGTGGTGCCGCTGTTTGACGATCGCCGCGAGAAGATCGAAAAACTCAGCGAGGTAATTGAGCACTACATGTTGCAAAGCGAGCAGCTCGACACCCGGTTGGTGCTGGCCGCAAACAACAAGGTGGCCGCTGGCCTGCTGATTCAGCGCCTGCCCATGCAGGGCGAAGCCAACCTGTCCGGTGGCGGTGCGATCCGCCGCGACGAAGACGAAATTGGCAAGAACGAGGACTACAACCGCATCGCCATCCTGGCCGCCAGCCTCAAGCGCGAGGAGCTGCTGGAGCTCGATGTGGACGCCATTCTGCTCCGCCTGTTCTGGGAAGAAGACCTGCGCCGCTTCGAGCCGCTGGTCGGGCCCCAAGGCCCGCGCTTTGCCTGCAGCTGCTCGCGTGAGCGGGTCAGCGGCATGTTGAGCAGTCTTGGGCGGAAAGAAATCGAGTCCATCCTGGCCGAACAAGGCCAGGTGGAAGTGGGCTGTGATTTTTGCGGCGCGCAGTACCGCTTTGACCCAGTGGACGCGGCGCAGGTGTTTGTGCAAGCGGCGCAACAGCCGCCCGGCAGCGGCCAGGAGCACTGAAGCACCGACTCGAACCCTCAGCCCTGAGGTGCGTCTACCAGGCGGGTGAACAGCCGGCGCTCGCAGTCGGGGTCGCTGCAATTGTCGCAGCGCCAAGGCGTGCGTCCTTCGGTGAGCGAGCGGTCGGTCGGTAGCAGATCGCGCCCCAGCCAGCGGCCGACCGCGCGCAGTGCCTGCTGCAGTCGGGCCTCTTGTTGCCCGTAAATGGTCTGGTAGGGCAGGCGGGCCGCATCGAGTTCGCAGCGCAGCCGGGTGTCGGTGGCGTCGCGGATAGCGGGACTGTCTCGAAACAGACCGTCGGGCACCCAGGGCAGGTCCAAACCCATCAGCAGATTGAGCGCGTAGCGCGACTGTTCGGCGCTTGCATTGGGGAGCACGCTGGCATCGGCAAAGTAGTGCTTGCTGTAGGCCGCCACCATGAGCGCCGAGGTGTCGGCAATCACCAGGTCGATGCCAGGCTGTTGCGCCGCTTCGCGGATGCGGCGACTTTGTTCGGCGGCAATCTCCGCCTGCTCGTTGAACTGGGGGACCCTGCCGCGCGCTTTGCACCAGCTGCGCAGGTATTCAGGCACAAGCGACACCCGCAGGCCGTGGGCCCGTGCCAGCCGGTGTTGCAGTGCCAGCGCCAGCGTACTTTTGCCTGTGGACTCGCCGCCAAGCAGGCAAACCACGGGCAGCCAATGGGGGGCTTTGTCGGTCAACGATGCGCTTATCACCACCGTCACCGGCCGGGCTTTGCGACTTGCACAAAAATCTCGTTGGGCTTGACCATGCCCAGGTCTTGCCTGGCCAACTCCTCAATCATGCCCAAGCCCTCCCGCAAGTCGCGCACCTCGTTGGCGACCTGATCGTTGCGCAGCCTGGCCGCTTGGTTGCTGCGTTCCAGCTCAACCAACGCCTGCTTCATGCTGGCCACCTGCGACACGCTGCCCCGACCTGTCCAAAGCTGTGCATGCAGCACGATCAGCAAGGTGATCAACAGGATGGGGATGAAGCGGTTGGCCAAGGCGAGAGCACCGAGTCAGTGGTGCGTCTGGATAAAAGACGCAAAGCGCCACAGCGGCATCACTTCAGGTTGTAAAACGCCGCGCGGCCCGGGTACACCGCCACCTCGCCCAGGTCTTCTTCGATGCGCAGCAACTGGTTGTACTTCGCCATGCGGTCCGAGCGGCTGAGCGAACCGGTTTTGATCTGGCCGGCGTTGGTGCCCACCGCGATGTCGGCAATCGTGCTGTCTTCGGTTTCGCCCGAGCGGTGCGAGATCACAGCTGTGTAGCCGGCGCGCTTGGCCATCTCGATGGCGGCAAAGGTTTCGGTCAGCGTGCCGATCTGGTTGATCTTGATCAGGATCGAGTTGGCAACACCTTTGTCGATGCCTTCCTTCAAGATCTTGGTGTTGGTGACAAACAGATCGTCGCCCACCAGCTGTACCTGCTTGCCCAAGCGCTCTGTCAGGTGCTTCCAGCCGTCCCAGTCACCCTCGGCCATCGCGTCTTCGATGCTGATGATGGGGTACTTGTCGACCCAGGTGGCCAGCATGTTGGTCCAGTCTTCGGCTGACAGGCTCAGGCCCTCGGCGCCCAACACATACATGCCGTCTTTGTAAAACTCGCTGGCCGCGCAGTCCAGGCCCAGGGCGATTTGTTCGCCCGGCGTGTAGCCGGCGTTGGCAATGGCTTCCAGAATCATCTGGATCGCCGTCTCGTGATTCTCGACGTTGGGGGCAAAGCCACCTTCGTCACCGACGGCGACGCTCATACCCTTGTCGTGGATGATTTTCTTCAGCGCGTGGAACACCTCGGCGCCCCAGCGCAGCGCTTCGCGAAAGCTTGGCGCGCCCACCGGAATGATCATCAGCTCTTGCAGGTCGAGGTTGTTGTTGGCGTGCGCACCGCCGTTGACCACGTTCATCATCGGCACCGGCATCTGCACCGCGCTCATGCCGCCGAAGTAGCGGTACAGCGGCAGGCCAGCCTCTTCGGCTGCGGCCCGGGCCACCGCCATCGACACCGCCAGCATGGCATTGGCGCCAAGACGGCCCTTGTTGTCGGTGCCATCCAAATCGATCAGAGTTTTGTCAAGAAACGCCTGTTCGGACGCGTCCAGACCCAGTACCGCTTCGCCGATCTCGGTGTTGATGTGCTCCACCGCCTTCAGCACGCCCTTGCCCAGGTACCGGCTTTTGTCGCCGTCGCGCAGCTCGATGGCTTCGCGCGAGCCGGTGGACGCGCCTGAGGGCACAGACGCTCGGCCCATCACGCCGCTCTCCAGCAGCACGTCGCATTCGACCGTGGGGTTGCCGCGGCTGTCCAAAATCTCGCGACCAACGATGTCAACGATTGCACTCATGTTTTCTACCTATGTATTTCAAAAAAGTCAGCCAGCAGGCGCCTCAACAGAAACGCACGCCTTTAAATCCAGTGCGCCCGTAAAACCGGTTCTGCCGCATCACCCGGTGCGCCGCACATTCACACACCCTCGACCACCACCATGTTCAACACGCCTGCGCCCTCGCGCACATTGCGCGCCTGGGTGTAGGTCTCGCTTGCGTAATAGGCCCGGGCTTTTTCTGCCGATTCAAACTTCAGCAGCACGAGCCGGCTGGGGTTCCAAGCACCCTCCAGTACCGTGATGGCGCCGCCACGCACCAAAAATTCGGCGCCGTGCTCCTGCGCGGCCTTGGTTGACCACTCGCGGTACTTGGCCATTTGATCGGCGTTGGTGACGGTGACGTCTGCAATGATGTAGGCGGTCATGGTGGCTTCAGTCCTTGAATTGGTTTTCCAGCAGGGGTTGTGTCTTGACCACGTGGTCCAGCGCCAACAGCGTTTCCAGCAGCGCTTTCATGTGCTTGAGCGGCACCGCGTTAGGGCCGTCGCTCATGGCGTTTGCGGGGTCAGGGTGGGTTTCCATGAACAGACCAGCCACGCCGACCGCCACCGCCGCTCGCGACAACACCGGCACCATTTCGCGCTGACCACCGCTGCTGGTGCCCTGGCCGCCAGGCAGCTGCACGCTGTGGGTGGCGTCGAACACAACCGGGGCGCCGGTCTCGCGCATGATGGCCAGCGAGCGCATGTCGCTCACCAGGTTGTTGTAGCCAAAGCTGACGCCGCGCTCGCAGGCCATGAAATTGTCTTCGTTCAGGCCAGCCTCTTTGGCAGCGGCGCGCGCCTTGTCGATCACGTTCTTCATGTCGTGGGGGCTAAGAAACTGGCCCTTTTTAATGTTGACCGGTTTGCCCGACTGCGCCACCGCGCGAATGAAATCGGTCTGGCGACACAGAAAGGCCGGCGTCTGCAACACATCAACCACTTTGGCGGCCTCAAAGATGTCCTCTTCGGTGTGCACATCGGTCAGCACCGGCACGTTGAGTTCTCGTTTGATCTTCGCCAAAATCTCCAGCCCTTTTTCACGACCGGGGCCGCGAAACGTGATGCCGCTGCTGCGGTTGGCCTTGTCGAAGCTGCTCTTGAAGATGAACGGAATGCCCAGGCTGGCGGTGATCTCTTTCAGCTGACCCGCCACGTCCATTTGCAGCTGTTCTGACTCGATCACGCACGGCCCGGCAATCAGGAAAAAAGGCCGTTCCAGACCGATGGGGAAACCGCAAAGTTGCATGGTGGTGGGTCCTGTGGATGGTCTCAGGGGCTTGGTGGCTCAGGCAGCAGCCCGAGCTTCCCGCTGCTCGCTGTGGCGCGCCAGCGCCGCGTGGATGTAGGCGTTGAACAGTGGGTGACCATTCCACGGCGTGGATTTGAACTCGGGATGGAACTGCACGCCGACATACCAGGGGTGAACCGACTGCGGCAGCTCGATCATTTCGGTCAGGTGTTCGCGCTGCGTGAGCGCAGAGATCACCAGACCAGCGTCGCGCAGGCGGTCGAGGTAGTGCTCGTTGGCCTCGTAGCGGTGGCGGTGGCGCTCGGTGACCACCGGGCCATAAATTTGAAAAGCCAAGGTATCCGGCGAGACGTCGGAGCTCTGGGCGCCAAGGCGCATCGTGCCGCCGAGGTCGGAGCTGGCGTTGCGTCTCTGGATCGAGCCGTCGGCGTCCTGCCATTCGTCGATCAGCGCGATCACCGGGTACCGGGTATCCGGCTCAAACTCGGTGCTGTTGGCATCCGCCAAACCCGCCACATGCCGCGCGTACTCGATGGTGGCAACCTGCATGCCCAGGCAGATGCCCAGATACGGCACGCCGCCCTCGCGGGCGAAGCGAGCGGCGCAAATCTTGCCTTCGATGCCGCGCTTGCCGAAGCCGCCGGGCACGAGGATTGCATCGAAACGACCCAGCGTGCGCTCCACGTTCTCCAGCGTCAGCGTCTCGGAATCGATGTACTCGATTTGCACCTTGGCGTGGTTTTTCATGCCCGCATGGCGCAGCGCTTCGTTGAGCGACTTGTAGCTGTCGGACAAATCAACGTATTTGCCCACCATGGCGACGTGTGCTGTGTGTTGCGGGTGTTCGACCTCCCAAACCAGATCGTCCCAGCGCTTGAGGTTGGCCGGCGGGGTGTTCAGGCGCAACTTGTCGCAAACCAGGCCGTCCAGCCCCTGCTCGTGCAGGATGCGTGGCACTTTGTAAATCGTGTCCACGTCCCACATAGAAATCACGCACCACTCGGGCACATTGGTGAACAGCGAAATTTTGGCGCGCTCTTCGTCGGGGATGCGGCGGTCGGCGCGGCAGAGCAGGGCGTCGGCCTGGATGCCAATGGCACGCAGCTCTTTCGCGGTGTGCTGGGTCGGCTTGGTTTTCAACTCGCCCGCAGCAGCGATCCAGGGCACATAGGTCAGGTGCAGAAACGCCGTGCTGTTTGGTCCCATGCGCAAGCTCATCTGGCGCACCGCCTCCAGAAACGGCAGCGACTCGATGTCGCCCACCGTGCCGCCAATTTCCACGATCGCCACGTCCACCGCATCGGGTGTGCCGATACCAGCGCCGCGCTTGATGTAGTCCTGAATTTCATTGGTCACGTGCGGGATCACCTGCACCGTCTTGCCCAGGTAGTCGCCGCGCCGCTCTTTTTCCAGCACCGACTGGTAAATCTTGCCGGTGGTGAAGTTGTTGGTCTTTTTCATCCGCGTTTCGATGAAACGCTCGTAGTGGCCGAGGTCGAGGTCGGTCTCGGCACCGTCGTTGGTGACAAACACCTCGCCGTGCTGAAACGGCGACATCGTGCCGGGGTCTACATTGATGTACGGGTCGAGCTTGATGAGGGTGACTTTGAGGCTGCGGGACTCAAGAATCGCGGCGAGGGATGCGGCGGCAATGCCTTTGCCCAGAGAGGACACCACACCGCCAGTAACGAACACAAATTTGGTCATGTCTCGTGCGAGCCTTACGCTCGCGGGAGGTGGAAATGCAAATTATAGGGGGCGATCTCAGGCCACTTTCTTCGGGCCATTTCCACTGTCTACAAGTCCGACGCTGCTACATTGCGGTGATGCAAGATCTGGCCGGTAAACACATTGTTCTGGGGCTCTCGGGCGGTATCGCTTGTTACAAAGCGGCCGAATTGTGCCGTGCGCTCATCAAAGCCGGTGCCACGGTGCAGGTGGTCATGACCAAGGCGGCTGAGCAGTTCATCACCGCGGTGACTCTGCAAGCGCTGTCTGGGCGCCCGGTGTTTACCTCTCAGTGGGATGCGCGCACGGCTGACGGGGTGGACAACAACATGCCCCACATCAACCTCAGCCGCGAAGCCGACGCGATCCTGATCGCGCCGGCCAGCGCCGATTTCATGGCCAAGCTGCTGCACGGCCGGGCCGACGATTTGTTGAGCCTGATGTGTTTGGCCCGACCGCTCAAGACGGTGCCGCTGATCCTGGCGCCAGCGATGAACCGTGAAATGTGGGCACACCCCGCCACCCAGCGCAACGTGGCGCAGTTGCGCGCCGACGGTGCCACTGTGCTGGAGGTTGGCGCTGGTGACCAAGCTTGCGGCGAGGTCGGCGATGGCCGCATGCTAGAGCCGCAAGAGCTGCTGTATGACGTGGTGCGGTTCTTCACGCCAAAAGTGCTGGTCGGACAACAGGTGCTCATCAGCGCCGGGCCGACCTACGAGGCTATCGACCCGGTGCGCGGCATCACCAATTTGTCCAGCGGCAAGATGGGTTTTGCCATCGCCCGGGCTGCGCATGAGGCTGGCGCTGAGGTGACCCTGGTCGCCGGGCCGGTGGGCCTGGCCACGCCCCGCGGGGTTGGCCGTATCAATGTGAAGTCGGCGCTGGACATGCAGCGGTCTTTGCAAGGGCTGGCGCAGAGCGCCACCGTGTTCATTTCCACCGCGGCGGTGGCCGACTGGCGCCCGGCAACTTGCGCCGAGCACAAGGTGAAAAAAGATGGCAGCGGCAAGCCACCCGAGCTCGATTTCGTCGAAAACCCAGACATCCTGGCCGAGATTGCTGCTGGCGCGCGCGCGCGCGATGGCGTTTTGTACTGCGTGGGCTTTGCCGCCGAGAGTAAAGACCTGCTGGACCACGCCCAGGCCAAACGCCAGCGCAAGGGCGTGCCGTTGCTGGTGGGTAACATAGGCCCCGATACCTTTGGCTTGGAACACAACGCCCTGTTGCTGGTCGATGCCCACGGCTGCACCGACTTGCCGCGTGCGCACAAGTTGCACCTGGCGCGCCAGCTTGTGGCAGAGATCGCGCGCCGTCTGGCAACCTGACACGGTACGTGACCGGCTCGCTCCGCGGCCCCGCTGCTTTTGGCCACGACGCGATCCAGTCCCGCTGACCCCAACCCGCAGAAAGGCAGAGCGATCGTCGGCATTGGCCCTGTCGCGCACCGCCACTCAGCAAAAACCTCCCCGCGCTCAAAGCCCACCTGCAACACCTTCTCTGCGGAGAATCTGCTGCATGTCCAAGATCTACAACCATCTGAGCATTGAGGACAGAGCGGTGACGCAAGTCATGCGCGACCACGACGCAGCTTGCAGACAATTGCCCGCAAGCTGTGTCGCAGTGCCTCGGCCATCACGCGTGGGTTCGTTCGCCACAATGGCGCCGGCTGCGACACCCGATCTGCGCCGGCCCGGTCGCCTCCGCACAACCGGCGGCTACCGCTGCGTCAAAGCCCAGCTGCGTGCCCAGCGTCTGGTCCGCACAAGCCCGCGTGGTGCGCAAGATGGTTGACGGCAACACCCTATGGGATAGGGTAAGAGACGCTCTGCGTTGGGGCCTCTCGCCCGAGCAGGCCAGCGGCAGACGCC
>Ga0209702_10004906_pt1 | contig 18834 bp, 21 predicted proteins | sample FRY01_FD_187210 | JGI IMG/M metagenome (GOLD analysis project Ga0209702, IMG submission 187210) | Freshwater microbial communities from Lake Fryxell liftoff mats and glacier meltwater in Antarctica - FRY-01 (SPAdes) (version 2) | ecosystem: Environmental > Aquatic > Freshwater > Ice > Glacier...
CAAAGAAAACATCTTTAATAATTTGATAGTAAGAATGGTCAAATCAGAAAAAATTTATCAGGCTGAAATTATATGCTCGTAGCTACTGACCTCAAAAGATTTATATTTTTCGATAGTGAAGTTTGAATACAAGTGCTTCATCATTTCAAATTGAGCAAGCATTTCTTTTATAGTGGTAAGTTCTATTGTTTCCAAGGTTCGCGATGTTTTAATTATGGTGTAAAATTAAGCAAAAAAAAATCCCGCAATTGCGGGATTCTCCAATATATATTTGGAATAAAAAATTTATCCTTTCAAAGCTTCTGCTCCACCAACAATCTCCAAAATTTCATTGGTAATCGCTGCTTGACGCGCTTTGTTGTAAGTTAATTTCAATTGATCTCTCAATTCGGTTGCGTTGTCTGTTGCTTTGTGCATTGCGGTCATACGTGCTCCGTGCTCCGATGCGAATGAATCACGAATTCCTTTGTACAATTGTGTTTTCAATGATTTTGGAATCAAAGTCAATACGATTTCTTCTTTGGATGGTTCAAAAATATAATCACCAGTTGATGCTGGCTTATCAGATTTAATAGGTGCTAACGGTAAAAATTGTTCTACTTGAACGATTTGGGTCGCCGCATTTTTAAATTGGTTGTACACCAATTCGATTTTGTCATACTCGCCAGAAATAAATTTTTGAGTCAAAGTTTCTGCAATTACGGTAACATTATCAAAAGTCAAATGATCAAAAACCTGACTTTGATTATCGACTACAGCAAGCGTTTTAGTCAAAATGTCGTTTCCTTTTTTACCAATGGCAAAAACATCAACTTGTTTTCCTGTATAAAAATCGGCACGGGTTTTAACTTCTTTGATTACATTGGTATTGAAAGCCCCACACAAACCTCTATTTGAAGTGATGGCAACTACCAATACTTTTTTAAGCTCTCGTTGTTTAGTGAATTCTCCACCCACATCTCCATCAAGAGTTGCCGAAAGGTTTTGTAATAATTCCGTCAATTTTTCGGCATAAGGGCGCATTGCCGTAATGGCATCTTGTGCCTTCTTTAGCTTTGCTGCAGAAACCATTTTCATCGCAGCAGTAATCTGCATCGTCGATGAAACGGAAGTAATTCTATTACGGATTTCCTTTAAATTTGCCATCTTTATTGTATTAAGATTTAAGTATTAAGTATTAAGTATCGCGTTAGTCTTGATACTTAATACTTCTTACTTAGTACTTTTTAGTTATATTTCGCTGAAACTTCTTTTGCAACTGATTCCAAAACATCTGTAATTTCGTCAGTCAATTTTCCTGCTTTCAATGCGTCAAGAATATTTCTGTGTTTGTTGTTCAAGAATTCCAAGTAATCTTTCTCGAATTCTTTTACTTTATTCACGGGAACACTTCTCAACAAGTTTTTCGAACCTGCATAAATAATGGCAGTTTGGTTTTCAACAGTATAAGGGTCGTTAAGATTTTGTTTCAAAATCTCCACGTTTCTTTTTCCTTTTTCAATTACGTTCAACGTAACGGCATCCAAATCAGAACCAAATTTAGCAAATGCTTCTAGTTCACGGTATTGTGCTTGATCTAGTTTTAAAGTACCTGCTACTTTTTTCATTGATTTAATCTGAGCGTTACCTCCAACACGTGATACCGAAATACCTACGTTAATCGCTGGACGAACCCCTGAGTTAAACAAATCTCCATCCAAGAAAATCTGACCATCAGTGATCGAAATTACGTTTGTTGGGATGTATGCAGACACGTCACCAGCTTGAGTTTCGATAATTGGTAGCGCAGTTAATGAACCACCACCTTTAACGATACCTTTTAATGAATCTGGCAAATCGTTCATATTTTTTGCAATTCCGTCATCGGCAATTACTTTACAAGCTCTTTCTAATAAACGAGAGTGTAAGTAAAAAACGTCTCCAGGATATGCTTCACGTCCCGGTGGTCTTCTCAACAAAAGAGAAACCTCACGGTATGCTACGGCCTGTTTAGATAAATCATCATAAACAATCAAGGCTGGACGACCAGAATCCCTGAAATATTCTCCAATTGCAGCACCTGCCATAGGAGCATATACTTGCATCGGAGCTGGATCAGAAGCATTAGCAGCAACAATTACGGTGTAAGCCATTGCGCCTCTTTCTTCTAACATTTTTGCAATTCCTGCTACCGTTGACGCTTTTTGTCCAATGGCAACATAGATACAAAATACAGGTTTTCCTGCATCATAAAATTCTTTTTGATTCAAAATGGTATCCAAACAAACGGTAGATTTACCGGTTTGACGGTCGCCAATAACCAATTCTCTTTGTCCACGACCTACTGGAATCATAGCATCTACTGCTTTGATACCGGTTTGTAAAGGTTCAGTAACGGGCTGACGGAAGATAACTCCAGGCGCTTTTCTTTCTAAAGGCATTTCGAATAATTCACCTGTAATTGGTCCTTTACCATCAATTGGAAAACCAAGTGTGTTTACTACACGACCTACAATGCCTTCACCTGTTTTTAGAGAGGCTATACGTTGCGTTCTTTTTACTGTTGAACCTTCTTTGATTCCTGTTGATGGACCTAAAAGTACAACCCCAACATTGTCTTCTTCCAAATTCAATACAATAGCTTCAAGACCATTGTCAAATTCTACAAGTTCACCGTATTGAACATTAGAAAGTCCGTAAACACGAGCAATTCCATCTCCAACTTGAAGCACAGAACCTACTTCTTCTAATGTAGCACCAGATTCAAAACCTTCTACTTGCTTTTTTAATATTGCTGAAATCTCAGCAGGTTTAATTTCCGCCATAATTATTTATAAATAACTAGTTACTTAATTCTCTCTTTAATACTTGTAATCTATCGGCAATGGAAGCGTTGTATTGCTTATCGCCTATTCTTAAAATAAACCCTCCAATAATTGATGGATCTACAATGTTTTCAATGGTAATTTTTTTGCTTGATGAAAATGTTGCAATTTTAGCCGAAACTTTAGCTTCCAAAGCCGCATCCATTGGAATTGCTGTGGTTACTTTTGCTACTTCTACACCGTTCATAATATCAAACAATTTGTTGTATTCTACTGCAATGCCATCTAAGATTTCAAATCTTTTGTTTTCCAACAATAATTGAAAAAGACTTTTGGTTACAGCATTAACAGAGGCAAAAACTTCTAAAACAACATCCTTTTTAGTTTCCGTTACGATGAGCGGATTTTGGATGAAAGAACTCAATTCTGAATTCGATTGTATTGTTGATGCAATCAAGGCCATATCAGCACTCACTTCAGAAGTGGCACTTTTGGAGTCGGCTATTTCTAAAATGGCTTTTGCGTAACGAATTGCTGCTCTTGTACTTGACATATTAGTTTAATTTAGCGTCGCCTAACATTTTTTCCACTAATTTTACTTGAGCTTCTTTGTTAGACAATTCGTCTTTTAATAATTTCTCTGCAATTTCAAGTGACAAAGTAGAAACGTGTAGTTTCAATTCAGCCATAGCAGCATTTTTCTCGCTTTCGATGGCAGCTTTTGCTTGTTCAATCATTTTCAAACCTTGAGCTTGGGCTTCATTTTTGGCATCGGCAACCATTTTGTCTTTCATTTCACGTGCATCTTTCAATAAAGAATCACGTTCCATTCTTGCTTCCTGCAAAATACGTTGATTGTCAGATTGAAGGTTTTGCATTTCTTTTCTGGCGTTGTCGGCAGAAAGCAAAGCATTTTTAATTCCTTCTTCTCTTTCGTTAACAGCATCTAAAATAGGTTTCCAAGCAAATTTTTTCAATAGGAGAACCAATCCCACAAAAATTATTGTTTGCCAGATAAATAATCCAAACGAAAAATCATTTATTAACTTTTCCATAGTATGTCTTTAAATTGTATTCTTTTAATTTAATTTTTTTAAACAAAAGCTGCAACCAACCGTTACAGCTTTTTGTTTTGAAGAATTATACAGCAAATAAAGCTGCAAATCCAATACCTTCAATAAGCGCAGCTGCAATAAGCATGGCTGTTTGAATTTTTCCAGTAGCTTCTGGTTGACGAGCGATTGCATCCATTGCAGAACCACCGATTCTACCAATACCAATACCTGCTCCAATAACTACTAATCCTGCTCCAACGATTTTAGGAATTTCCATAAAAATATGTATTAAAAATTAAACATTCAATTTGAGTTTAGATTTTTGAGTTTAGATTTTAGATTCGTGAAAATCTGAAATCTGAAATCTAAAATTTAGTGAGCTTCTTCGTGATGGTGCTCTTCAACAGCCGATCCAAAATACAATGCGGATAACATTGTAAAGATATAGGCTTGTAACAACGCAACTAATATTTCGATGATTGAAATAGCAAATGACAATAAAAATGACAAGCTACTTCCCAACCAACTTTTGAAAATAAATATCAACCCAATCAAACTCATCAATACGACGTGTCCTGCAAAAATATTAGCGTACAAACGTATCATCAATGCGAATGGCTTAATGAATACGCCCAATAATTCGATGGGAGCCAAAATTATTTTCATTGGTGTTGGCACGCCTGGCATCCAGAAAATGTGTCCCCAATAATTTTTGTTGGCTGTAAGCGTCGTGATTACAAATGTGATTACTGCTAATCCAAAAGTGATGGCGATGTTTCCGGTAACGTTGATTCCTAGTGGCGTCAAACCAAAGATATTCAAGAACCATACAAAGAAAAAGATGGTCAATAAGTAACTCATATATCTTTTATAATGCTTTTCGCCAATGTTTGGAATCGCAATCTCGTCGCGAATATACAATACGATTGGTTCAAAAAGTCTTCCGAATCCTGAAGAAATTCCTCCGTTTTTAGCGTACGATTTTGCTAGACTGGTGAATAGTAAAAACATTAACAAAGCCACAACCATTAAGGTAAAAACTCCTTTTGTTATAGAAAGGTCAATTGGTTTTGCATTTGTTGGATGTCCGTGCTCTTCAATTAAAGTTCCGTCAGCATCGGTTTTGTATATTTTTTCGTGGTGTAATTTGTAGAAATTTCCGTTTGATTCAGCTACAGTTTCTCCGTGGTGGAATTTTGAAGAAGAAAAAACGTGAACTCCATTATCCCAAAGAATAATTGGCAACGGAAAACCATAATGAGCTCCAGTTGCTGCGTCTTCAAAAAGAGAAAATTCGTGACCATCAAGAACGTGGTGATCAATAACTTCTTTAATTTGTTGTTTAATTTCCGATGTTTCTTCTCCTGCTACTGGAGTAGCTTCGTGAGCAACGGCTGTTGTTTCAGTTTGTACTGGTGTGTCTTCCGAGGGTGTATTGGCTAGACCAAAAATTGGAAGACAGGCTATTAAAATCGCTATTATAAATCTAAGTGGTTTGTTTGAAATCACCATATCTGTTCTATATCTTAATTTTTACTTTCTGAAATTGGGTGCAAATGTACATTTTAAATTAATATGCCAAAAGCATAAAATAATATTTTTTGACATATTTGTCGAGTTAAAACCAATTTATTGCTTTTTATTTAGAATTCTGGCTGTTACAATGGTTTCTATCGTTAAAAACAGTGCGAAAATAAAGAAAAAATTAAATTTTTCGGTGCTGACATTTGGATTTCCAGAATGTAGTATGGGCGACAAAACAGCATAAGAAATTCCCATCTTTATAAATGTGACCAATAAAAATGTGTACCCTACATTATCAATATTTTTGTCTTTAACCTTGATAAGAACAAAAAGAATTAGGACGGAACATACGAAGAAAAAACCATACACAACTTCTATTGGAAAATGGAAATTTTGAAACTTCGGGTTAGGGTCATTCAGGAAAAAAACCAATTTGTGGACTAAATAAACCACAACCGAAAGAAATAAAACTTCGAGAATGGGTTGGTATTTTTTAAAATTCATTTGGACTTTATGACGATTTGTTAATCTCTTTGAGTTGTCTGTTGATGTTGTAAAAGGCAATGGCAACGCCCAACAAAGTCAAAATTTTGACAAATAAATTGTGTGAATTTGGGTATTTGTCGTCCAGCCAATTTCCAAAATACGCGAACAAAAAGATGATTGCCCCCATTTGAATAGGAATATTAATAAGGGCAAGCCACTTATTATTGGTTCGTTTCTTCGGGTCTTGGTTGTCCGTCATTTGTCATTGTGATTTTTGAATTGGTTTTCATTTTGCAAGAAGCGCTAAAATCGGCGCCAGGTTCTACGGATAATTTTCCGCATACTACTTCGCCATAAATACTGGCTTTGTGTTTCACGTTCAATATTTCGGCAACTTGAATTTTTCCGTTGAACTTGCCTTCGATGTCGGCATTTTTACAAATAATATCGCCAGTAACACTTCCTGCTGGGCCAATAACTATCTTGCCTTTGGACTGAAAATTCCCTATCAATTCTCCGTCAAGACGAAAGTCTGCATGGGAAATAATATCTCCTTTTATTGTTGTTCCTTCAACAATTCTATTTGTTTTTCCTAGAAGTTCGGTATATGATTTGGGCTTTTTATCAAACATAATTTACTACTTTGGAGGTGAATTAGGATTTCCTATTAGTGATCTTTTGCCGGGAGGCATTCCTTGTTTTAACTTTGCTTGGACGGGATTCAGCGGTTCAGGAACTACTTGTTGAGGAGTTTCTGGTTGAGGAACCGCTGCTTGATTTGGAGTTGCAATGGCTTTTGGTGGTGACAAATATTCTGCAAGATTTTTTTTAATTTGAACTACTTTGTAATTGTCATTCGAAATCACAATTGCAGGTTCCGCAACTTTATATTTATTGTTGTCTTTCATTAGCACTGCGATATTTTTGGCGAAAGCCTCTGAATTTATTCCGCTAATGGTCAGGAAGTTTTCCTTTTCGGTATAAATATCAAAGGAATACTTTAGGTTATCAAGCTTTTCGTTGGTAATGAATTTTTTGATTTTGTCTTCTAATGCTTTTGTGTTTTTATCTTCTTTTTTGGCAACTTTATAAAGTATTTTCCAGTTTTTGGTGTCGGTTGAATTGAAATTCATTTTTTCTAATGAAGGGATTTGAGTCGTCAAAATATCTACGGCATTCCTGCCTTCTTCACTCGTTGGATAATTGTCCGCAACGTATTGCATGGCATTTTTGTAGGCTTCCACTCCTTGGAGTTTTCCCAAGATATTGGCTTTAAGTAATTCAAATTTTGGAACAATCTCATCTCCTGAAAATTGAATAATCAGGTCGTCTACTTTCGCCAATACTTCGGTAAATTGTTCTTCTTGGTATAATGTATACCATGTATCGTATACGTCTTCTGGTGTTTCTTTCGAGGAAACCGAATCAGGATTTGTGTTGTTGATAATTTGTGCATAACGAGAATTTGGATATTGGCTCGAAATACGGGCTTTCATCTCCTCTGCCTTGGCGTTATCCGTGACTTGATATATTTTATACAAATTATACATCGTTGGAAGAACCAGTTTTTCTTCGGGATTGTAGGTCAATAATTGCTCGAGTTTTTTGCTGGCCAATTCATATTCCTTGAACTTTTCTTTGTAAATAACTCCCAATTGATAATAGGCAAAATTTCGTTTCTTGGCAATTTCGTCTATCTCCGACTGTGCTTTCGGAAGTTGGTCTAAATAAAAAACAGTCGTGTATTGTTCTAATACTATTGCGTCTTCAATTTTCGCTGTTGTTGTTGTATCAATTAGTACGCCGTCAAATCCTGCTGCTGCTTTATTGCCTTGTAATCTCCAATTGCCGCTTAAAGCTCTATTTCCCCATTTTTTCTTGAATTCTATTTTTCCAAAAGCAACCGTTGACGGGTTATAGAAATAGAAAGAATTGGAGGCGTCTTTTACGGAAGCATCTTTTATAGATGGTGGCGCAAGACCTGATTTTTTTGGTGGCATTCCCGATTTTGGGGTTACGGTTGCGGGATCATCGGAACTAGTCAAACTGTTTCTTTGAATGTTTTTAAGCTTTTCTTTCTGTTTTTCTTCCAAGATTCTTTTTTCCTCATCCGACTTTTTCAACTTGACAATGTAGTTTTCAAAATACAAAATCCTGTCTGTGTCCGACATCGCCACCACGTTTAGTATGCTGTCATTTGTTTTGGCAATAGATTCATATTCAATTACTTCGTCTAAATCTTTTCTTACTTTTTTAATGTGAATATGCTCCCTAGTTTTAACATCAAGTTTGACCAATGTACTATCGTAATACTTTGCAGCAATTGGATATTCTGCATTTTTAAAATGTATGTTTCCAATATTTCTATAATTCGACGCCACTAAATAGGGATCCTTAGAGGTTGTTTTTAATGAAGCGTTGTAAAATTCAAATGCTAATTTCTGGTTGTTTTGCTTCTCATAAAAAACCCCCATTTCATAGTAAATAATATCTAGAAACGGTCTGTTTTCTCTGTCATCAACTAACTTGTTATAGGTTATTACAAAAGCATCGGCATCACCGTTTTCGTAATCAAACAACTGCGCTTTTTTAGCGTAAGCTTGAATTACCATTTCTCTTTCGGCCTTTCTATTCATATTTATCACGGATTGATAGCTAAAAATAGCACTGTCCTTGATTCCTGATTCTTGATACAATTGCCCAAGAATAAAGCGATATCGCGCTCTTTCTGAATTTACTTTTGTGAAACTTTCGGCTACTTTTAATTTTGAAATGGCGCTGTCTTTTTCTTCTAAGTTCAAAAAAGATTCAGCTAAAAGCGCATTAGCATCAGCAATAACTTGCTTTTTTAGTTTTTTATCGTCTAATAGTTTGCTGATGTTTTTTACAACCTGTGCATCATTTCCCAAACGCATATTGGTTTTTTCGCGCCAAACTTTGGCTTCATAAATCTTGTCGCTATTGGTGTATTTGTATAAAATATAATTGAAAGCGTCTAATGCGGGAATAAATCTTTGATCATAATAACGGGCTTTTCCGAGCAATAAATAAGCCTCGTCCATTTGGCTGTTTTTTTCGCTTCCGCCAATGTTCATCGAATGTTTTTGAATGGCTGTCGTGGCTTTCGTTTCGGCGACTTCAAAATTGGGGTTTTTAGTTTTGCCTCCGGGAGTGTTATCATCGATGATTTGCATTCTTTCGATAGGCAATCGCTTCCAAAAATTATCTTTAGAATTCGTTTTTAAATCTTGAATTCCTTTGTCTAAAGCAATTTGACCATTATAATCAACGTTGTATTTTGTGCTCAGCGCATGGGAATTTCTAGCTAAAAAGGAGTCTCTCTTGGTAGAACAAGCTATCAAAAATAATAAAAATGTGGTAAAAAAGGTGTATTTAATTATCTTGGTTTTCAATTGGAAACAGTTTATCATTTAACTTTTAAAAGAACATTTTAGTATAATGACTGGTAAAAATACGTTTCTTTTTGAAATATCGACATTTAAACAGCAAAAAACGTTTCCAATTCCTGCAAGGTTTCCTTTGAAGTCTGGATATCTTTGACGACTTCGCCTTTATTTAGAGCAACAATTCTATCGCAAACCTCCACCGTATGTTGCAAATCGTGGCTTGAAACTAAAACGGTAACATCAGGGTTTTCGGCCAACTCCTTGATTATTTTTTTTAATCGGCTTACGGTTGTTGGATCTAAATTAGCAAAAGGTTCGTCTAGAATTATAACCTCCGGATTGCCGATAAGTGTGGCGATAATACCCACTTTCTTTTGGTTTCCTTTGGACAAATCGCGTAAATATTTTTTGTTTTTCAGGATTTCTCCGTTAAAAAACTCTTCGTGTTTAGTTAATAAAGCATCAATATCGGCTTTGTTTTGATTGCGCAAATCACCAATGAAATAAAAATATTCTTCGGGTGTCAAATAACCAATCAAGAAGCTTTCGTCCAGAAAAGAAGCTGTAAAAGGTTTCCAGTTTTCGCTGGTATTTACTTGAACTTCGTTGTTGATTATATTTCCTGTCGAAGGCTGGATTAAATCCAAAAGCAAACTAAAGAATGTAGTTTTTCCTGCGCCGTTATTGCCTACAAGACCAAAACTTTGCCCTTTTGGAATTTCTAGATTATCAATTTTTAATACGGTAGTTCCGTTGTATGACTTTGAAAGGTTGTGTACTTGTATCATATTTTTGTTTTTTTGTGGAGACGTTGCAATGCAACGTCTCTACGATTTTTGTTTGTAAGCGTCGATGGTTTTGTATTTTTCGGTTTTATATATTTTTTCAATCATAGAGAAAACTTTATCTCTAAAGGCAAACCCTAGAACTCCGGCAACAGCCACAAATACTAATCCTAAATTAGGATTCATTATCAAAGAACCAGCCCAATAAAGTAAAATTGGCAAGAGTAATTTTGGCAGCGTAATCAACATAGCGTTCATGTTAAAAGCTTTTTTGTCTCCAAAAGCTCCTTTGCTGGATGTCAAATCTATTGGGGTTTTTGTGTAAGCACCGCCAAGCAAAACCAAATGCGAATTGACACCAATATTATAAATCGCTCCAACAATTATGGTAAGGTAAACTTGCCAACCATAATACAAATAAAATGAGGACAAAATGGTGGAAATGAATGTGGCAATAACGATTAACCACCACTTTGAACTCAAATAGCCTTTATAGGAAATGTTTTGTGTCATCATCAGCGGATAATAAGAACTGTCCCAACTGGGTACAAATTGACCAAAAGTGAACAAAAATCCGCCCGAAACAAATATTCCTGCGAAAATCCGCATCACTTCTGGTTGATGTGAATTCTCCCTAAAAAAAATCAATCCGTAAAACAAAAACAAAAGACTCATTACAACGGTGGTTCTTGAACGTTTGTTTCTTTTGATGAGTTTGATGTCGTTTTTTAAAAAGGTTCCCAAAGTTCCAAATTGGTTCAACCAAGTCAGGTTTTCGGTTTCAGCAATTTCGTGCTTGGTCGAAAGTCCCGCATCGAGATATAAATTAGTTTTGAGGTAATTAAACGTGTAATAACACAATCCCATCAAGGCAAAGACTGGCAGTAAAAACAACCATTTTGTGCTGAATAATTGATCGAAAAACACAGAAGTATAATTAGTAATGTCAAAAAAGTGATAGTATTGGAAACCTCCCAGGACAAGCACAATTGCTATAAAAATGGTAAATACATTGTCTTTGTTCGACAAAATAATATTCAGGAAATTGTTGCTGTAAACCAATGACACCATTGCTAAATGCCAAAGAATAACGCTCACAACATCGTAACCCTCAACGAGTAAAACAATCGTGAAAGGCAGAAAGAAAAAGGCGTGAAGAAAATTAAAAAAGGACAAGACCGTTTTTCCTATCGAAAAATTTACGATTGTTGGTCTTGTAAATGGCAAAGCAAGCAACGGTCGAATATTCATCACCGGGATTTTTTGCATTACTAATCGGATAGATAAATCTATTAAAAAATAATAAATCAAATATTTGTTCACTTCCTGTAGCGGATCAAGATTCATTTTTTTTAATCCATAAAAAGCGCCAATTCCAGCTATCAAAAAAGTTAATGCGTACAAAATGGCTACAAAACCCAAAACAATTTTCAGCGCCAAATTAGTTCCGAACGAAGCCGATCTAATAAAAGCTTTCCATTCGAGATAAAGGAATTTTTTAATCATATTGATTGTGGTTTGGTTTTGTAATTAGTTGGTGAAAGTAAGAAAATGTTACAGTTATTAAAAATTATATTCTGGATAATATTTAAGAAGATATTCTTCGGATTTTTTTGGGATTAAAACAAATATAACATACAGAAAAATAGTGCCTAGAACTAAAAAGAAACTTGTAAAACCAACTGCGTACTCACTATTCAAAAATTGCTCCGAATGATTAAAAATTCGCATAAAAATATTTAACGGAAATATAATAATAATGGCAAAACTCCCGTACTGATTGATGATGTCTTTTAATAACCAGCGTTTTTGATTTTCTTTTATTTGTTTTTTACGCTTTAACCAATGAGAAATTATGGCATAAAAAACAAAAACAATCAATATGCTGTAAAATAATAACACCAATTCTCCATTGTATTGACTGACTTTAAGCAGCATATACAAAAACCCGGTAGTTGCTATTGTAAGCATAATTTTTGGTAGCGTGAAAAAAGTTTTTACCTGAGATAATACGATTTGATTGTATTTCTTTTGAAGAAATTTTCTCTTTTCTTCAATCACATCCATAAAACCAAAAACCCCAAACTTCTGGAATTCCTTGCTCAAGACTTCGTCAAAAGTGAGCTTGGGATTTTGTTGCCATTCGGTTTCAATTGCATTTGCCAAATGATCGACTAGTTCCGTTTGCAAGTCGTACCATTCTACATAATGCTGACGAGTGAAGGTGTAAAGTTGGTCTATTTGTTCTGTTGTTAATTTCTTTTCCATACAATTAAAATGCTAATTTTGGGTTCACTAAACGCTGCATCGTTTTTATAAAATCGTCTAATTCTGCAAGGCGATTTACGGTTTCGGTGGTGCCTTTCTCGGTGAGTTTATAATATTTACGCAAACGGTTATCGACTTTTTCGATTTCTACATCTAGCAAACCTTCGGCTTCGAGTTTATGCAAAGCAGGATACAAAGCGCCTTCGGTAATATTGAGTTCACCTTGTGTAATTGCCTTTACTCTTTGGGTGATTTCGTACCCATACATCTTGCCGTTTTCCTCCAATAATTTCATAATTATGGTGTTCAAACTTCCTTTATATAATTGTGAATTTTTCATTTTGTGGTCATTACGAGGTTCGAATTAATCTCAATTTGAAATGCAAATATACATAAGAAACCTATACATAACTTAATTAGGTATTAAAATTTCAAAATTTATCACTTTAAGAAAACGGTATCGTTTACTATCTTTGCAAAAAAATAATTCAATGCCATCATTCAAAAAACTCATCATAAAAGAAGTACGCCGCGAAACCAAAGATGCTGTTTCCATACTTTTTAATGTTCCGTCAGCATTCAAACCTCATTATACTTTCATTGGCGGTCAATATGTCAATTTAAGATTAACGCTGGACGGCAAAGAAATTCGCCGTGCGTATTCTATTTGTTCATCGCCAGAAAGTGGGGATTTGCGAATCGCTGTAAAAGCGGCTAAAGAAGGAGCATTTTCGCAATTTGCCAATACCAAACTAAAAGCAGGTGATGTTCTTGAAGTGGGAGAACCCGAAGGAAAATTTACTTTTGAACCACAAACCGACAAACAAAAAAATTATGCGGCTTTTGTTGCAGGAAGTGGAATTACACCCGTAATGTCAATTCTAAAATCGGTTTTAAAAAGCGAACCACAGAGTTCTTTTGTATTGGTTTACGGAAATAAATCGCCAGAAGATACCATTTTTCACCAGGAGTTACACGATTTGCAACTCAAATATACAGGACGATTATTTGTTCATTATGATTATAGTCAAGTCCATTCTGAAGGAGCACTTTTTGGAAGAATTGATAAATCGGTAGTGAATTTTGTGTTGAACAGCAAACACGCGGCATTGGAATTTGACAAATTCTATTTGTGTGGCCCTGAAGAAATGATCAACACGGTTTCCAAAGTTTTGAAGGAACATAACATCAAGGATTCCGCTATTAAATTCGAATTATTTTCCAGTTCATCTGCCGAAAATGTTGAAGCCGGTTCTCACGAAGGTCACACCAAAATCACCATCACGGTTGACGATGAAGAAACCACTTTCGAAATGTCGCAAAAGCAAACTATTCTTGACGCAGCTTTAAAACAAGGAATCGATGCGCCTTATTCTTGCCAAGGCGGAATTTGTAGCAGCTGTCTGGCTCGAGTAAAATCGGGAACTGCCGAAATGGCAAAAAACTCTATTCTGTCTGATGGAGAAGTTGCTGATGGTTTAATTCTTACTTGCCAAGCACATCCAACCTCAGCAGAAATTGTTGTGGATTATGATGATGTTTAGTTAAATATATTCAAGTTTATCTAAGGATTGAATAAAAGAAATTGCCACAGATTCGCAGATTAAAAAATTAAAATCTGTGAATCTGTGGCACAAAATATTTTAACTATTTGAAAATGAAAAAACCTCGCGAGCTATTCAAAAACAAGGAATTTCTTCTGGATGAACCCGAAGTAGAACACCTTATTGAATATTGCGAAAAGTTGCAAGACGAATTAGTAGATTTAAAATTGGATCAAAAAGAAAACAAGCAACTCATAATGCTTGATATGCTCAAAGAAATTGTAAAAGCGTGCTCTGAAGCCGAAAAACAACAAAAAGAATTTATACGATTTGGTTTAGAACCGCCAGATTTTGAAGAATCAATTTCGAACTTAAAACGATATTTGATTGTAAGATGTCGCGAAAACGGAATTTGGCTATGAAACAGTTTGCAGTCTCAGTTTTCAGTGAGCAGATTTAATACCTTTTCAACAACTTTTTCTACTGAAATCGTTCGCATTGCATCCTCATAACCTTCCACTTTTTTATTACCATAGACTGAAGTGGGTAATTTTGGAAACAAATTCCGATCCGAAACCAAAGCGTTTTCTAACGGCTGATTAAATGGAGAAAAACCGGCAAAAGGATGTGTTGCTCCCCAAAGCGTAATGACTTTTACACCCAACATTGCCGCAAGATGAGCGTTTCCAGAATCCATAGAAAGCATTATGTCCAAATTACTAATGAGTTGCAATTCTTGTTGAAACTTGAATTTTCCGGCAACCACAATCACATTTTCATTGTCTTTTGAAAGTGATTTTAAGAGTTCGATTTCTTTTTTTCCACCGCCAAAAAGCAAAATTTTATAACTTTTAGTTGACGCCAATTGATTGATAACTTGCTGCATTAAATCCAAAGGATACACCTTGGAATCATATTGGGCAAAAGGCGCAATCCCGATTAGTTTTTTCCCGATAGTTATCGAGATTTTTTCACCAATCAAGCCGATAATTTCTTGGTCTAAAACTGGATTTTCAGGAAATGTAGCATTCGATAAATCTATTTTGAAACCCAGTTGCTCAAACACTTTAAAGTGTCTTTCGAACATCGTGGTCAAGGGTTTGAATGTTTTATTTTCAGCACGTGTTAATGCTGCTTTTTCGGCTCTAGCTTTATCAACAAATGCTATTTTTTTTCCGCTCAAGGCGAAAAGTGTTCTGATAACTTTTGAACGCAAAACATTATGCAAATCAGCAAAAGCGTCAATATGTAACACTTTTAAATCTTGGTACAATTGAAACAATCCGAAGAATCCTTTGTGGCGCTTTTTTTCGTCGAAAGCAAAGAAAGAAACAGTAGGAATCGTGTCGAAAAGTGGTTTAAAAAACGCACGAGAAACTATCGTGATTTTTATTTCGGGATTTTGCTGCACAAAAGCTCTTAAAACAGGAACCGTCATAGCGACATCTCCCATTGCGGAAAGTCTCATAACGGCTATATGTTGGATTTTTTTTGACAATTAAATACTGTTTAAAAACCATTAAGGTATTAAGATTCATTAAGTTTTTCTTAATTTTCTTAATACCTTAATGGTTCAAAATATCTTTTTTATTTCTTGTTTTGATACAAAACAGGATTCAAATCATCGTCATTGTACATTTTCATTTGTTTGTACACTTTCATAAATTTTTCTCCGCTTTCGATGTCTTTTAGCAAATCATCAATGGCGGTTGACAAATCGGTTCTTTGTTCCAATAAAATATTTAATTTAGCTTGACATTTGTCCCTATGATCTTGCGAAGCTTCCGCACGATTGGCTTCTTCTTGCATATGATAAATTTTCAAAGCTAAAATAGACAATCTATCAAAAGCCCAAGCTGGACTTTCAGAATTAATTTTGGCATTATCTTTCACAGCAACGTGGGCATATTTTTGAAGAAAATAACCGTCGATATATTCCACCATATCAGTACGTTCCTGATTAGAAGCGTCAATTCTTCTTTTCAATGTCAATGCTGCAACCGGGTCAATATTGGGATCACGAATAATATCTTCAAAATGCCATTGTACAGTGTCAATCCAGTTTTTAAGATATAATAAATGCTCAAATTTTTCCTTCGGAAAAGGATTATTGATAAGTTGATCTACATTATCAAATTGATGATAATCGCGAATACTTTGTTCGAAAACGGAATAAGCTAATTTTGAAAACATATCTTTTATATTTTATAAATACAAAGATACTTTTTATACTTTTATAGTCTATAAAAAACTTTCAAAGTTTGGAGGTTTAATGAGTCAATCCTAAATCTTAAATCACAATTTTAAAACCTTATTATGCAAACACATTATTTATCAGAAGCCAATAGTATCCTTAATCACTTTCTTGGCCAAATCAGAAACGTGAATATTCAAAACGACAGCATGCGTTTTCGAAGAAATATTGAGCGCATCGGCGAAGTAATGGCTTATGAATTAAGTAAAGATTTGCATTATAAAAACGTGGAAATTCAAACACCTCTTGGCATCAAGAAAACCACCGAAATCGAAGACCAATTGGTTTTGTGTTCCATTCTTCGTGCGGGTTTACCGCTACATTTGGGTTTTTTAAATTATTTTGACAGTGCTGAAAATGGCTTCGTTTCTGCCTACAGACACCATCCAAACAACGATGAGTTTTTTGATATTTTAGTCGAATACCAAGCCGTTCCCAATATTGAAAATAAAACTTTGCTTTTAATTGATCCAATGCTTGCCACGGGTCAATCTATGGTGGCTGTTTTTAATAAATTAATGGAAAAAGGGTTTCCAAAAGAGATTCACATTGCCGTAATTATTGCCGCTCCAGAGGGAATTGCCTATCTTGAAAAACATTTGCCAGATTCCTGTCATCTTTGGGTAGCCACATTGGACGAAAAACTCAACGATAAAAAATACATCATTCCTGGCCTAGGAGATGCCGGTGATTTGGCCTACGGTAATAAACTATAATTGGGAGAAAAACGCAAATAAACTGCAAAGAATTAGAACCGCCAAAACCATTTCCTGCTTCAATTTAAGTTGCTTGATTTCAATGTGACTTGTTGCCATCACTGCCAAAGGGGCAAATGTAAACAGTAATAAATCATTGCTTTTGTTAGGAGAAATTAAGAAGATTATGATTCCAATAAAAAAGGATGCAATGATTTTTTTGAAAGACGAATGCAACAACAATGGTTTGTTTGAAAGGGATGCGAACATCGAAATAACAAAAAACAAAGCGATAGTCAAGTAAATGGAAAAAGCTCCGTTTTGATAATTATTGGTAAAATAATCCAATCCGAAATTGGTCGCCGCATGTGAATTTACAAATTCAATGATGTTTTTATCGAAAGCTATCGAAAAAACCACAAAGATAATTCCCACTGCAAAAAAAGCTATAAAAGGCAAAATCCAGTTTCTGTAATCCCTCGAAACGTGAAAAATTATGGAGATAAAAACCAAAACAATATAGAGAATACTCCAAAAATGGAACAACGTTGCCACAAAAATCCATAGCGAAGCATCAAATATTTTCTCTTTAGAAGCTTTTAAGGATTGCAACGAAATTAATCGGCGAAGCGCTAGAAGAATAAAAAAATTAGAGGCAATTAAGTCGGTATTGTTTAGCACCGAAGGGAAAAAAAGCAGAAATAAAAAATAGAAAAAAATCGTATAGCTACTGTCCTTGCTCAATCCGTTTTTCTTGGCGACAAAATTTGTAATAAAAACAGAACCCAGCACTATAACAAATAATCCCGCTTTTTTTAAAATTGAAATAGCCGAATTGGTCCAAGTTAAATCTTGAAATTGGTATAGTAAAAAGAAAACCAGCATTAAAAATACACCCAAAATTAAATTTAATGGTGTAGATTTTTTAAAAACACTTGTTATCATAAGGATATTTTATACTTTTGCGACTGTAAATATAATACTTGTACAAAGATGAAACGAGCCAAGTAATTTTTTATTTTCTTAAATAAATACAATGGCGAGTTATATCAAATACAATTAACAATTAAAATTATTGAGATGAAAGCATTTTTTGAAGGAATTCAATGGTTATTTGAAAACATTTTATTCATACTACACGATTTTCTAAGACAATTAGAACTCACCAACTGGTTTGCTGCTAATACCATCAACTGGGGTTTTATGATAATCTGTGCTGCTGCCATCGTATATTGGTGTAAACAATTGAATTTACACGAAAATAACGGTGAGGAAAACCAAGATACAACGGCTCATTCTTTCTTGAAATAAAGCACTCTAACCCCCGAAGGGGGAATTAAAGTGGTCTTTAAATTATCTAAGGTCGTTCCCAATATCTTTTCTAAAATACATCTTATCAAAATGTAGCTTTTCTATGTTTTGATAAGATTTTTTTATGGCCTCTTCAAAATTATCTCCATAAGAAGTCACGGTCAAAACCCTCCCACCATTACTGACTACGTTTCCATTATCTAATTTAGTTCCAGCGTGAAAAACAATCGAATCTTCAATGTTTTCCAATCCCGAAATCACTTTCCCTTTCTCGAAATCCTCTGGATAACCGCCAGAAACAACTACAATTGTTGTCGCACTTCTTTCGTCAATTTCTAGTTCAAATTCGTCTAGTTTTTCATTAGCCACAGCCAAAAACAATTCCACTAAATCCGATTTCATTCTTGGAACAACAACTTCCGTTTCTGGATCGCCCATTCTCACATTGTATTCAATTACGATAGGCTCGTTTTTCACGTTAATCAATCCAATAAAAACAAAACCTTTGTATTCAATTCCATCTTTTTGAAAACCTTCAATAGTGGGTTTTACAATGCGTGTTTCTATTTTTTCCATCAAAACAGCATCTACATAAGGAACTGGAGAAACCGCTCCCATTCCACCAGTATTCAAACCGGTATCGCCATCGCCAATACGTTTGTAATCCTTGGCAGTTGGTAAGATTTTATAACTTTTTCCGT
>Ga0209702_10004911_pt1 | contig 18802 bp, 15 predicted proteins | sample FRY01_FD_187210 | JGI IMG/M metagenome (GOLD analysis project Ga0209702, IMG submission 187210) | Freshwater microbial communities from Lake Fryxell liftoff mats and glacier meltwater in Antarctica - FRY-01 (SPAdes) (version 2) | ecosystem: Environmental > Aquatic > Freshwater > Ice > Glacier...
GGCGCTGTTTCAACTGTTTTCTGGGTTAATTTACATAATTCTACATCCCCATTTTTTATGGTCTGGACTTTTTCAGTTTGCAGCTGACCTTCTTTAGCAGGATCATCCCAATTTATTGGTTTTAGCGTATCTTTTAAGTCCTCTTGGAGCTTCTTATAACCTTCTATTTCTGCCTGCTGTAGCTCTTTTTCTAAATCACCCTTTAGCGCTGGATCAATTGGATTTTTCAATGCTTCTTGTATATGATCTTGATTTTCCTGAGCCCTAACGTAAGCCTGGAACTCCTTAGGGTGTAAGCTAGATATAAAGTTTGACACAACAGGATCTTTAGTACCAAGTGCTATATTTGACTGTAATAATTTATTTTGTTTATTGATAACATTTTGCCTTACTCTATCAATAGTTTGCACTGCAGGAACAGCAACATCAGGCTTTCCACCTAATTTCTCTTGAGAGATCGCAACAGCAACAGGCTTTGGCGGACCTATAACAGTCCCATCTCGAGACCTTTCTAGCACTGATTCTTGTTGTTGCACAGTCACCTTTTCTACTGGACGGTCTAAGCCTCTCGTAGCAATTATTCTCTTTACTGACTTCTGAATAAACTTCTCAGCTCCAAAACCAGTAAAACGTACTACAGCATTACCTCTAAGGCTCTTATTTCTTAAGTGAACTTTTTTTGTTCCATCAGCAATTGCTTGAAAATAAACAGGATTTGCTTGCATAAGCTGAGTTAGCTTTTCCTGATCTTTAACAATATATTTCCCTTTTTCTTTCTCAATCAATAAACCCAATTGAATTTCTACACCAAATTCTTTTAGAGATTCCTGTCTCTTTTTCATTACGTTTTTGAAACTACTTTTTACAGCTTCCACACTAATATCCTTTGCATCTACACCTTTAAAAGTCTTAGGCATAGCTTTTTGAGCCCATACTGCAATTACGTCTGGATTATAATATTTCGCCATTTCAGTGAAGCTTTTGTCAATAGTATCGCTTAAATCTATACTGCCATTATTAACGCAACTAGCTGCAAATTCTGGAGTTAGTTTGTGCTTTCTTGAAAACTCCCTAAAATGATTTGTTGGTTTACCAGATTCTAAACCCATCACCTTAGAAAGACCAAGTGTAAGAACTTTAGCGGCTTTACCAGCAAGTCCTGGGTGCCTCTGCCTTGAATGAGGGTGTATTGATCCATCATCGTCGTCTAAATTCCTAAAAGCTCCTCCAAAATCTATCCGCACTAATTTAGGTTTTTTTCCATCTTTATCCCTTACTACACCTATATTGCCAGTATGCATGTCAAAATCACTAATTAGCAATGAAGTTGGAGCAATTTGTTCAAACCCCGTGTAACCACCTTGCTCAAAAGCTTTGTCTAAGGTTCTATTTATTGTATTCCGAGTACCCATAAGCATGGGCCTTCCTTCTTTCCTCATCCTACCACCGACCAATCCCTTGGTTTCTTTCGCCTCATCCATGTCTACAAACATGTCTTCATAGGTAGTTTCATTACCGTCTTTATCTTTACCACCAAAAAATTCCGATCTTACATATACCTCAGATCCATCATTTGGTATTTTTACCTCACGAACCTTTTCATTTTCTATAATCCTCGGCACAGTAAGAAAAACTTCAGCGCCATAACCTGGATTAGTTGCGTTAAAAAGTGTAGATCCTAAAAATTCCGATATATTTTTTTCAGGAGATTTGTCACATTTTATTAAAGCCATTCTACCAGTAGCTTTACCATCTTTAAATTCAATATGATTACCGCCATAGGGCCCAGGTCTGTTCACACCACCCTTCTTTGGTTCTTTGTATCGCCAATTTGTTTCTGCGCTAAACACTGAAACTCCTGTTGTCACGATTTCTCTTGGTTTTCCTTTCATTTTTGTCCTTTAGAATTAATAAATTGATTGAATTTACCATGAAAAAGCATAGAATCACAAGAAATTAAGATAACTCTATAAAATTTATCTATTACAAAGTAAAAATCATTGTAAAATCACACATTAGGTAAATCTACATATGACTATAATTGAAGAAGGAGAATGTAGGATTCAGTACCTTAATCATAAAGGTATAGGAATAGGGGCAACTCCACTTGGGGAAGTTGCTCTACCATACACTATGGAAGGTGAATTGGTTAGATTTGAAAGACATAGTTACCGTGGCAAAGCTAATTGTATTTTAAAGGAAATTATTGAAGCTTCACCCGAAAGGCAAAAGCCTGATTGCCAATATTTCGGAGCTTGTGGTGGTTGTTTGCTGCAACATCTTCCAACGAATACTTATAACGCTCTTAAATATAATTCTGTACTTGATGCTCTATCGTCGCAAAATGTAGAAACAATTATCAATCCTATTATAACAGTTCCGCCTTCTAATAGACGTAGAGCTAATTTAGAAGTTCTTAAAAAGAATGATCAAATTTATCTTGGGTTTCATCGTTTTCGTTCTCATCAAATTATTAATATTGATCAGTGCCCTGCCCTTCTGCCGCAATTATCAAACCTAATCGTGCCGATCAAACAAGTATTTGATCAAATCCTAGAACATAGACAAAAGGCTCAAATCTTCATTACTAATTGTGATAATGGCGTTGATATTACAATTACGATTCAGGAACAAACGACTCTAAAACCAGAGCAAAGAAAGATATTGTCAGAATTTGCTAAAAAATATGAAATTACCAGATTACTATTTCGTTATCGTAAATCACTAGATATTATTCAAGAAATTGCCCAACCATACATTACTTTTGGCGATATTCCAGTTGAAATTGACGCTTATAGCTTCCTGCAGTCTAGTTCATTATCCGATCAAATTTTACAGGATTTAATATTAAAATATTTGGTGAATAATAACGCCCATCACCCAAAGCTTAGCCCAGAGAAACGTGGAGCCTTGGGCAAATTTAACGAGGCCACGCCTAGCCTTTTAGACCAAGCTCTGAGTGACGCTCACGTCGTGGATCTATTCTGCGGACGCGGCACCTACACGATTCCATTAAGTAAATATTTTAAAGTTGATGGTTTTGAGTTTGATCAGCCCTCTCTAGATGCTATTTCGCGGGCAATATTAAATAAGAATCGCCCGATTAAACTAGAGAAACGAGACTTATTTACAATTCCTCTTAGTTCAGCTGAGTTAAATCAATATAATTTTTGCACTATAAATCCGCCGCGAGCTGGAGCAAAGGCCCAATGCTTAGAGCTTGCAAATAGTAATATTGACAAAATAGTTTATGTTTCCTGTAATTCTCAGAGTTTTGCGCTAGATGCAAAGATTTTATGCGAGGCTTCTTATAAGCTAGTGGAGGTAACATTACTGGACCAATTTTACTGGTCTCCCCATATCGAACTTATTGGGTTTTTTCAGAGTAACTAACGTCATTGCTGAGCTTGGCGCAGCCAGGCGTGGAATCTCGCTCAGGCAACTGTAACTGCCTGAAAAATGACCCCATAATAACAATTACATTGACATTTGTAAACTAAGGGGCTACATAATAAACTATTATAAACAATAATCAATATATATGAGATGTTCCTCCTATTGTACTGCTTCTGAATACAAAGTCAGCGACCTAGTAAGCCGGTTAAACTCAACCCAACTTGAACCAAAACATTTTGATGATGTGATCTACGCCCAAAAAGAACTTGGCGGAGATAAAGATCCAATTGACATTTTCTTCTTTCCATTTGGTTGTGTGATCATATGGGGGGCAGATGAAACCCAAGAAAAAATGATCTTAAATGAATTAGACGATCTAGAGATAGGCAAGCTGGAGTCATCTATAGCTGATTTCATCTATTTTGATTATGATCTTATAAATGAAAAAACATTCATCGATGAAGAGAAAAATGAAATAATCCTTGGTGATAAAACTACTTTTGTAAAATTATCCATCTCGCATGCCCTTGCCCAGTCTGTTAAGCTTAATCTCCTTGAGAGGTCAGTCAGCAACCTTATAGATAAAACAACACCAATTCAACGCGAACTCGCAAGCACTGGCAGTGTCTCCCTTTCCAAAAAAGAAATATCCAAACAAATAGGAATTTTATTTAACGAAAAATATTCTATTAATCTTCATAGTGACATTTTGGATACACCAGAGTTTTTTTGGCGTCGCCCAAGCTATGAGCCTTTATATATAATGACAGTAGAGTTTCAGGATATCCAAATCCGGCAGACTATACTAAATAATAGGTTGAATATGATCCATGAATTATATTCGATCCTATCAAATGATTTGAATTATAAGCATTCTACTAGACTAGAGTGGATAATTATAATATTAATTGCTATTGAAGTGGTTCTTGCAATCGCACATCACGATATTTCGTTTAATGTGCTTAATTGGTTTAAGTGGTAGTTGCTGGTCATTGCGAGCGTTGGCGTCAGCAATCCAGTCTTTAAAAAGGGTGTATCATCGCGATGACAAACAGATATAATAGCGGTAGTTATGAAGCAGCCCGTGGTATATATAATTACTAATAAAAAGAATGGTACTTTATATACCGGAGTGACGTCTAACCTTGTTAAACGTATTTACGAACATAAAGATGGGGCACTTAAAGGATTTACTAAAAAATATGATTGTAAAATGCTTGTGTTTTATCAAATTCATGAAACTATGGAATCGGCTATAACAGAAGAAAAGCGGATTAAAGCTGGGTCTAGAAAAAAGAAATTACAGCTTATTGAAACTATGAATCCCGAATGGCAGGATTTATACAATGATATTATTAAATAACAGTCATTACGAGAAGGTATGATTCGTCATTGCGAGCGTAAGCGAAGCAATCCAGGGAGATGGTAAAAAGACTGGATTGCCGCGGACTCTTACGAGTCCTCGCAATGACGGGCCTCTGTCATTGCGAGCGGTGGCGTCAGCAATCCAGTAAAACGACAAAAAGAATAAAAATAAACTACATAAAAACAAACAAAGAAAGGAAAAAACTTATGACTAATAAAAGAAAATACCTAAAAAATATATTGACAACAGTGTCACTAGCCTCATTGATCCTAGGTTCAGCTACCGCTGCTGCTGTAGTAGTAGATACTGCAGGTACGCCAGCTGTCGTACAACCAGGGGGTACTGCACATCTGCTAGCTTTTGTCTCTGGGGTTGATATCATAAGGTTAAACGGCCTACATGATCTTATTACTGGCGGAGATGTAAATTTGTCTGCTGGTGCTATCGACATCAATGGTAATGTACATCAAACTTTTACAGTTGCACATAATGTAGTTTACGGTGCTGGACAAGATCTTGCTATGAATCTTATCCTTAATGCTGGTTCGATTACCATACGGAATATTACTGATGCTGCTGATGATGTAACGGTAAATGGTGGCACATTAACAATGGGCAATGCTGCTAATGATGTGACGGTAACAGGTGGAATAATCGCTGCTTTAGGCACAGTAGGTAATGATTTAATAATTACTGGCGGTGAAGTTACGCAAGATGGAGCTATTACAGGTAACGTAGATGTTAGAAACGCTGGTAAGCTTACTGGGGTTATTGCCGCTAGTCATGTAACAGGAACATTGACAATGAATGCTAATGCTACAAACGCTGTACAAGTTGGTAATGTAACTGGTGCTGTTGCAGTTGCTGGTGGCACATTAAAGATGGGCAATGCTACTGCTGATGTAACAATAACAGGTGGTGAGATTGCACAAATAGGAACAATAGGTGGTGACGTTAATGTTAGTAACGCTGGTAAGCTTACTTCTAATACTACTGATATAACTGGAACATTGACAATGCAGGGTGATTCAGGAAATGTTGTAGTAAATGATATAGATGGTGCTGTAACAGTTGCTGGCGGAAATCTTATTGCTCATGATATTGGTGCTAATGATATTACAATTGATAATATTGCCTCTGTATCCACGATTCATGATGCAGGTAGGGATGTTATAGTTACAGCAGGTAAACTAACTGTTACAGGTCTTGTTGCTCGTGACGCAACTCTAACTCTTGGTAAATTAAATATAACAGGTAATGTTGGTCGTAATGCCATTGTTACTAATGGTGAATTCTCTGCTAATAATATTGCTGGTACTTTGAATATGGGAGCTGCTGCAGTTTCAGCAACAGTAAATGATATAAATAATGCTGTAACAGTATTAGGCGGAAATCTTACTGCTCGTGATATTACTGGTATTAATGATATTACAATTGATAATATTGCCTCTAGATCACAAATTCGTAATGCAGGTAGGGATGTTATAGTCACAACAGGCGAACTAACTGTTACTGGTGATGTTGCTCGTGACGCAACTCTAACTCTTGGTAAATTAAATATAACAGGTAATGTTGGTGGGGATGCTCTTGTTACTGCAGGTGAATTCTCTGCTAATAATATTGCTGGTAAATTGGATTTTACCAATAACGCGAATGCGAGCGCAACAATTACTGGGACTATAGCTGGTAATGTGGATAATACCTCTGGTGGTGGTGATGTCGGTAAGTTACATCTTGCTGCTGGTAGTGTAGTTACTGGCACTATTGGTGCAACAAACACACTGCGATTAGTAAGCTTTGATGGTGCTGGTGCTATGACTTTAACTGGGAAAGCAAAGGCCACTAAGTTTGTTGTTAATAATGCAGGAGCTGATGTAACTGCAGCTGCTCTTATGACTGGTAAGGTAGAGTTTGCTCAAGCTGGCACATTAACTGCAAATAATGGTATCACAGGGGATGTAAACTTCGCAAATAATGCTGGCACACTCAATATAGTTGGAAAAATAACAGGTAATGTTGACTCTACAGTTGGTTCAAATGGTACATTGAACTTTACTGGAATAAGTGATGTTACCGGAACTATCGGTGCAACAAACGCACTAAAATTAGTCCAGTTTAATGCTGGTGGTAGTGCAATAAAGTTAGCTGGTGTTTCTAAAGCTGCAACTTTCAAATTCCTAGCCGCTGATACAGTCACAGCTGAAGCTGCTATCACAGGTAATGTAGAGTTTGCAGATAAGGCTGGTACTTTGGAGGCTCAAGATCAAATTACTGGTAATGTTACCGCTGAAAATGTTGGAACATTAACATTTACAACTGCAGACGGTGGCGTAACTGGTACTATTGGTGAGGCTAATAAAAAACTAAACCAAATTAACTTTAATGGTGCTAATGCTATTGTGCTAAATGGCGCTGTTTATGCTAATAATCTTACATACGGAGCTAATGCGACGGTTGTATCTAATAATGGTGTAACGAGCAATATAGACTTCGCAAATAAAGCTGGTACGTTTACATTGGCAGCTGGCAAGGTGATAACAGGTAATGTTGATTCTCTAGGCGGACCAAACGGTACATTAGCTTTTGCAGGCAATGGTTCTGTTTCCGGTAAAGTTAATAACATAGCAACTATTACCGTAGGAGCTGGAACTGCGAGCTTTGGAGATACGGTAAAAGCTACAAATATTACACTGGCGGCAAACGGCATAGCAGAATTCACCAAAGACGTAAATGCAGATGTTGATGCAGTTGTGGCAAATAATGGAACAGTGAGATTTAACAATGATAGTTTCCTAACATTCACTGGTAATATCGGTAATGGCGTAAAAATTAATACCATCGAGATTGCTAAAAAAGATGTTAAAATCACAGGCGGGAATACTAAAGCTGAATTTATTAAATTCATAGGGACTGAGGCTGCTACTTTAAGCATTGGCGCTAGCGAGATTGGCGGAGTTGTTTCAAGCCTTGCAGATAATCTCCATACTCTGGAGTTAGATGGTGATTTCACAACAGGTGCTCATGCTTTTGGTGCTAAGGATAAGAGATTAAAAGCTATTAGACTAAAAGGCAATTACACTGCTAAAATCAACTCTACGGATTTCTATTCAGGCATAGCAAGTAGCGCTAAAGATCAGGGTAAAGTTTTATTTGCTAAAGATGGAGCTTTCTCATTTGATCTTGGTGATTCTAGTAATAGCCTAGCGGAAGTGCGTTTTTCAGAAAATGGAACTGTTAAAGGTAACGTTTACTCTAAGGATATTATCATAGAAGCTAACAAAACTGGTGCTTTCAGGAATGTTTCAGGACAGACCATCGTGTCAGGCGCAATCACAACTGGGGCTGGATCTACAGCTCTGTTTGGGGATAATTCTCTCCTGCTTAATTCAGTGAAAGGTGCTGGTAACGTGACCTTTGAAGGATTGGCTGATATTAAAGGTGATATTGGAACTTCGGTAGCCAAAGCTGGTACTGTTACATTTGCATCTGGTAAAGCTGCTGATTTATATGCAAATGTCTATGCAACAGATATGGCTGCAAGCGGTGCAATTCTAAACCCTAAAGCAAATATTAATTTAGTTGGTGATTTAGTAGCAAAAGACATTACTGTCAATTTAGCTTCTAACCAAGTAAGTTATGTTGGCTCTGCTAAGCCAACAGGTAATGTAGTCATAAGTACGAACCTGAATGCAAGTAATGTAATTGGTAATATACAAATTGCTAAAGGCAGCAATATTGATTTAAGTGGAGCAAACACTACATTGGTGCTTAATACCAAAACGCTAGATACAGACAAGATAGATGCTAGTAAAGAATATCATGTACTCGTTCCTCAGGACGAAAATGGAGTTAAACTTCCTACTACAACTGTGCGTTTTGAGCCGCGTGATGAAAATCATTTTGTAGAATGGACATATAACCAAGCCACTGGCGGTATAAAAGCTATGGATAATTCAAAAGCAAAATTACGCGCAGATCTTGATAATAAAAAACTTGCAGATGATCTTGCTAATGCAACGGGTGACGGTGCTCTCATCAAAAAAGATATGGGTTTAATGGCAAATGCTGCAGATAGAAACAAAGCGGCAGAACAGCTTTTGCCAATAAATGTTTCCGCTGCAACACAACAAATTTCTGAGGCAATTACTACAAGTGTTATAAACACAACAATGTCTTCTGTCGGAACAAGACTTGGGAGCTTTACCTCCCCTACTTCTGCTGCGCCTTCTGCTCCAATGATCAAAGTATCAGAAGCTTATGGTGTTGCAGCTGGTGATGAAGGATTCACTAACGACGCATCAAGATACGGCGTCTGGGGAGCTCCATTTTACGGTCAAGCTACTCAAAAAGCTAAAGGTAAGGATTCTGGCTATAAGTCCAAATCGACTGGTGGAACATTTGGCTTTGACTTCTTAGCTAATGATGATTTGATACTAGGTGGTGCATTCACCGTTGTTGGTACTAATGTTTCTCATAAAAACAACCACATTGGTGATAAGACTAAAGCAAACACTAATATGTTCTCGCTCTATGGAATTCATAATTTACCGCATAATTTCTTCGTACAAGGAATAGCATCTTTTGGTACTACTTCAGTTAAAAATACTATAGCGAAGAACTCTTCTTTTGGCATGGAAACTGCATCAGGTAAATATGATTCAACGACTTATAGCGGTGAAATACTTGGTGGGTATAATTTCTTCGTACCCGAATCCACAGCAGTACTAACACCAATGGCAGGGCTGCGTGCTGGAAGATTCAACGATAATGGTTATACTGAAACAGGAACAAAATTCAAAAATAGTACTATATCGAAAAAATCTAGCACTAAAATTGAAGGAATCCTGGGCGCAAGGGCTTCGATGACAGCGCAAATCAATGAAGTTATATTTACCCCAGAACTACATGGTTCTATGAATTATGACTTTAAAGGTAAAGCTCCAAGGATAGATGCTAGAATAAACGGTATGCCTAATTCTTTGGATTCTAATGCGTCAAAACCTGCTAAATTGCTCGTCAATCTTGGTACTAATCTAACAATTAAGTATCATATGATGGAATATGGACTAGGTTATGATGCGCAACTTGCTAAGAAATATATCGGACATCAAGGAAGCTTGAAAGTTCGCGTTAATTTTTAGCACCCCCATTACTCAACTCAAGAGCCGAACCCAACGATTCGGCTCTGAGTTGAAGCTTCAAATGACAATACTAGTCAAATTTATTCTTTGCTATGCCAAGCCCCCTAGTATTTAACCATATTTATTTTGCCATTCTAATTTTAAATTTTTATAAACCGCGTTAGCTTCAGCGTCCTGCCATTTTTTATAAAATATTTCAGCGCATATTGCTTTTTCTTTGTTACCAGTTCCACGTTCTAATAATTGATAATTATTGTTAGGATTGTATTTTTTTCCGCCTTTATAATTAGTATACCTTCTAGCTCTGGTAAAACCCATCTGTAGATATTTGCGTGCCATATCTGCTCCTACAAATTCATTATGCTCTAAGTAATCTAAGAACATGGCATATATTTTTTTGCTACTGATTGTTGCAATATCAGGAGTCTTAAAACGCCAATAACAACCTATTTCACTTTTATAAGGCTTACAAATTAGTACTCCCTGCTCTCCTTTACCAATTCTATAAAGCTCGGGTTCCGTGCGATAATTAATGTCTTTTTTCCAATAATAATTTTTGCTATCAAAGTTTAAATAGCTTGGTTTTTTGTATATTATTAATTCTGTTCTTTTAACAGCTGGCTTCTTATCCCTTCTGACCATTTTCTACCTTCATCTCCTCCCCAAAGGAGCCAAGCAATATAGCCTTTTGAAGGATTTACGTCGTTACCAAAGTTTTTCCCTTTCTTATCAACTTCATGACGAGCAAAATAACTAACTATTTTTTTTATTTCAGAACTAGTTACAGGCTTTCTTTCTTTAAGTTGATTAGCTCTTGCCCATCCAACTTTAGTCCCGCCTCTGTTAAATTTCTCTTTAAGCAATAAGCCATACTCAGCTGCCTTAGCAACAGCTTCTGGTGGTATATATTCCTTGTTTTCATCCATGTATCTTTTTGCTTTCATAATAAGTATTTTTTATAAGTATTTGGCATTTTAACCTTGTCATTTATATTTATAAATAAAACCAGTCAGTTATAGTTTATGATAAATTATAGGAATAATCAACTTTAGTAGTTACACCTTATTGATCCGTATTTCACATAAGTTAGGTGGTAAATGGACTAGGTTTCGTAACCAATATGCTAAAAGCTTAACTGGAAGCCATTGTAGGGCTTAGGTCCCCTTTAGGTATAAGTTATTATTTCTAATCTCCTAGGAGTCTTTCTATTTAGGTGTTCTTAATTTGGATGATAAAAGCTCGTACGCTTGTTGTGGATCCATTGTTAGTAAATTTGGTAGATCCTTGAAACATTGGATAAATAAATTAGGATTCTGTTGATAGAGTGCTACAAATTTATTTTCCTTAGGGTCAATGCTGTTTAATAACTTTGATTCTTTTACGTATAAGTTAAAAAAAGTATATCTGTCATCATAAGACATGCTAGCTAGAAGCTGAGCCATAGCCCTGGAGGGTTGAAAATGTTGCCAATCTATAGGGTTATTCCATTTACCTCCCCAGATACTAAAACCATTTCTTGTAAAGATGGTTACTATAGGCTCCACCATACCAGGCCTAATGTTTGTTCTGTTTAAATAATTATATCCTTCAGCAGGTAAGATTTTGAGTAATCCTTGATTAGGCTTCTTATTACTTATGTCGCTCTCCGCAATATAAGGGTTTTGAAGGGGATTAATATCTATTGCAAGCCCATATGAGTGAATAGAAGGAAGACCGCCGGTAATTTCACGGCAATGGAAAGAAGAGCTATTATTATCTGCCATGGATTCTTCATCATTACCGTTATATTTTTCAATAGTACGGGCTTTATCAATAGGGAATTTTAAAGCATGTAGTTCTTTAAAAATATTAGCCACATAGTCAGCAACAACATCAAGAATAATTATTTCTCCGTTATGATGCTCGCTGTCGTTAAAATCATAATAAGAAAATTTTAGCAATCTAAGACGTTCTAAACTAACTGGGCATTTATCGTTCCATACTCCTTTGTTTTCTATTATTTTTTTTGAAATCTGGGATAGAGGTTCTATTGAAAAATTATTGGCCATAACAGGCTCTCCATTTACTGCTATTAATAATATAAGTTTAAAAAAATTAATTATATAAACTCAGTTAACCTTAAGAATTTTATTTTTTTGTGTTATGCTGCTTTTTAGTTCAATTTTATCTTAATTCACTAAAACTGTTATGCAGCTAGGAGAACTACATATTAAACTTAACATAATTTCGATTAGGTAATCAATAGCTTTATTAATTGCGCAATTCTTGCTCGTGAAAAGCCTACTTACTAAGTAAGTTGGAATTAATATAATCAATAAGCCAGTAAGGTAATAAATTCATTAGTTTAAGCATGAAATACGTTGATTCAAAATTATAAGTATAAAATATTTTTCTATTGAAACGGTGCAGAATATTAAGTAGATATAAAAAATAATGTAATAACATGATGTTTGATACAAAATCTAAATAAGTTGCTTTAATTTAGGATATATTATTTAAAAAGCAATATGATTGTTATTAGAACAGTTTAATTTAACTCTTTATCTAGAAAAAATGCTTAGTATAATTTCATCTGCCAAATCGCTAGACTTTAATACCCCGGTTCCGACTAAACTAGGAGAGGAGCCAATATTCTATTCAAATCAAATCCAGTTATTACAGCTATGTAAAGATCTATCTAAAGACGGTTTAAAAAAACTAATGAATATAAGCGATGCTCTAGCTGGGCTAAACTATCAAAGATTTCAGCATTTTGAGGAGCAGCCTAGAAAACAAGCTATATTTGCATATGATGGTGATGTGTATGATTATATTGAAAGATATAGTTTTACACCTAGCCAAATTGATTTTATGCAGACACATATTGGCATCATGTCAGGATTGTATGGATTCTTAAGACCGCTCGATTATATCAAGCCTTATAGGTTAGAAATGGCAATAAAATTAAACGGTATGACATTGTCAAGTTTTTGGAATTCAATTATTACAAATCATATTAATGAAACTTTAGTGCATCACCAAAATAAATATTTGATTAATTTAGCTTCTGTAGAGTATTCTTCAGCTATTGCTCATAATATTCTGAAAAATCCGATTATTAATATCTATTTTAAAGAAAATAGAAACGACCAATTAAAAACTATTGGCTTGAATGCAAAGAAAGCAAGGGGGATGATGGCTAATTTTATTATCAAAAACTCAATTGATACGCCCGAAGGGTTAAAAAGTTTCACAGAAGGTAATTATGCATTTAGTGCACTTGCCTCTTCTGACAGTGATTGGGTTTTTATAAAATAATACATTTCTTTATACTTAATGCTACATTCATGACAAAGCTTATTGCTTCAATGTTTATAGTTAGTTCTTATCATAAATTCATACAATTATTCAAATGGAAATGACTTAAGCATTATAATAAAAAATATTTAATATATTATTATATTCCAAATAACTTGGAAGCTAAGTTTTTAGGTATACCTATAGGATAACCTTATTTAAAATATGTGTAGATAATGGTATAATGTTTTATCTTCCAATTATTAATACTATTGTGCTAACATGAAATTTAGCATTAATATAATACTCGTCTCAATTGATTTAAAAACTTAAGGAAAAGTATGTTGAGTTATAAAACAATAAATTTAAAAACCTGCCATCTCATTCTATTTTTTATAAGTATATTTTCCCTTGTTGGATGTAATAAGAATATTGGAGCCAGCAAGCAAAGCCTTACTCCTGTTTTTTTTAGTGTATGCGTAGACACTGACGATATACCACGTGATCAAAATATAAAAAGTTTTACTGACTCTAAAACCACACTTATTGGTTTTAAAGATAATATGAATAAAATTATAATTCCTGCAAAATTTAGTAATGTTTATGAATTTAATAAATTTGGTATAACAGATGTTAAACTACCAGATGATCCATGGAGATGGTATAAAATTAATAAAACAGGCAAAATTCTTGTTCAAGCATCTTTTTCTGATAATGGACCAGATTATTACGTATCTGGGTTTAGTAGATTCACAAAAAATGGCAAAATTGGTTTTGTAAATCTTCAAGGTAATATAGTTGTTCCAGCTAAATTTGATTGGGCTACACCTTTCTTTTTTAGTGCGCCTATATCTATAGTGTGTATAGGATGTGCTCCTGAGGCAGAAGATTTAAGCCATAAAGGAGGTTGTGGTTGTGACTTAGCAATAATAGGTGGGAAATGGGGCGCTATTGATTCAACAGGTCAATTAGTAATTCCCTTAAACTATACGGGCTATACTGGCGATGAAGATAATTCAATTTTATTGCTTAAAGGGCAAGAGAAATACAAAATAAATTATGATAACAAAGGTAAGTTTTATATTAAACGGCACTCTGTTTATAGAAACAAAAGATAAAAATTATTTGTCTAGGTTAAAACTAATGTTTTGGACAAATTTTAATAAATTAGATTTCTGTGTAGATTATTGTGATTATCGGCATACAGCTGTTTTTCCATTGTTAATACTAGAAAATATTTATAAGTATTTTAAAGATGACGAGAGAAATGTATTATCTAAAGCTATTCTTGATAAGATTTCCTCTGCTTTCAAAGATGAGTGGGTTAAATATATAACCCATCCTTTCCAAAAACAAACTAAAGCTGTAAACCATCAAATTGATGAGGACGAAATACCTTTCTGAGTGAAATATAAAATTATATAAAGTAATTAAAATGTTATGCTATGTATAGCTAATTTAATATAGCTTTACCCTCAATATTCCTTCTCCAAGCAAGCGAGATAAGGCTCAAAACGGTAGAGTTTATTGCGTTTATGAATAATAGTTTCTGAAACAATATTATGTTTTGCAAAGATTTTTAAAATATTCTGAACTGTATTATAAGATTTTCCAAGCTTTTGACTCATTTCAGCAATGGGGGTGATTGGTTGACTAAAAAGAAACTCTAGAACTCTAAGTGCGGTTTCTCTCATTTTAGTAAAACTCCCATCTGTTTGTATTAAATTCTTGAGTTTGATTTCTAGATCTTCTATTGCTTTAGCGCGTGTATGTGCATCTATAGCACTATCTCTAATTGCTTTGAGGTAGTATGTAATCCAGCCTTCAAAGTCACCATGTGTACGAACTCGGTCAAGTTTTTGATAATATTCTAAATGATGCTTCTTGAAATAATAGGATGGATAAAGAATAGGCAATTTTAAAAGATCACTATCTATTAACATTAAGACGATAAGCAATCGACCAATACGACCATTACCGTCCAAAAATGGATGTATTGTTTCAAAATGAACATGTACAAGACCAGCCTTAATTAAAAATGGTATTTCAGAATATTCATTTATATATTTTTCTAAATCACTCATTAAATTTGGTATTTCTGGAACAGGTGGTGGCACAAAGTCACCAACACGTACAGATTGTTTGCGAAAAGACCCTGGAGTAGACCTACCTCCTTCGCCAGCGGACATAAGAACTTCATGGCTTTTAAGAATAACTTTACTTACAATTGGCAATCCTTGCTCTTGTATCATATTTAAAGCTGCATCTAGTGCGTAAGTATAATTAAGAACAAGTTGAGTATCTTTATTAGGTTTAAAATCTGCTATTGGATTAGTAAATACCTCAATCAAAGTTGTATGGATTCCTTCTATAGCAGAAGATAGTAACGCTTCTTTAATGACATAGGCTTTGATAAATTTTTTTGGATTAGGTAGCCTTTTGCTCATTTCGTTTAATTGCCCAAGGGCAAAGCTTGCCTCTCCGTAAAGTGAAATAATTTCGTTATTCATTTCTAGAGGGGGATTAGATGGCGGAAGTGCATTAGGTATAAAATAGTTCAAATCCCCTAGAGTGCTATACATACCAGTTTTACGCATAAACTAACCAATTTTTATTTTAGACTGCAATACTGAAATTAGTATATATCATGTATTACATAATTGCAATATTAACTGCTATACTGAAATCCATAACAAGCTAAGAGATTTGAATTTCAGTATAGTGCTCTAACTGAGCTCCCTCTAATGCTAGCATTTCTTCTAAATATCTATAGCTTAAAGAGACTCTACACTTCATATAAACAAAGATCATTATTATTTCTGGTGAAGAGCAAAATCCTTTGAAATATTTGGGTAACTTTGGGGAAATGTTGAATGACAATTTAGTTGTTTTTTATATGATTTATAGTAGCTTGAAGAAACTATGGCGATATATGCAACAGAACCAATACTCTTGACCAATTTACAGAATGAGGTATTTAATCATGGGAAGCAATAAATATTCACCTGTTTGGCCACACAGCAAAATAAAAGAAGTGTTTCCAAATATTTTTTATGTAATGGGCACGAATATTACAAAGCATAATAATGTTGAACTTCAACATAGCAGAAATATGATTATTATTCGTGACAGCGGGAAGTTGTCTCTTATAAATACAGTAAGATTGAACGATCAAGGCTTATCTGCTCTAGATTCTCTTGGAAAAGTTAAAAATATAATTCGAATCGGAGCCTTTCATGACCGAGATGATGCATTTTATCTTGATCGTTATAATGCATCATTATGGGCTTTAGAAGGAATGCAGCACCAAAATAATCGGCTTGCTGATGTTTTGCTTGTTCCAAAGGGAGAAATGCCATTGACAGATTGCTCATTATTTATTTTTGATACATCTGTGCATCCAGAAGGAATTCTACATATAGCAAAAGAAGGTGGGATTTTAATTACTTGTGATAGTATAAAAAACTGGGTAGCAGCAGATCAGTATTTTAGTACAGACTCAGCCAAACTTTATAAAAAGCAAGGCGCTTTTGGTGTCGCAACAATATCAAATGTATGGAAGGAAGCATGCAAAGTTCAATCGTTAGATTTTGTAAGGCTAAAATCCTTGAAGTTTAGACATCTTCTCAGTGCACATGGCAAGCCTTTATTGAATAGCGCTTATGAAGCTGTGACAAAGATTATTCAGAAAGAATATGGTGTATAAGTACTAAAATTCAGCATTGCTCCTATTAATTGTACATGTCTCTCAATTATGCAATAAGGTTATGGTTTATTAGCTCTTGGTTCAACTCCTTAAAAAATATTATTAGGTAGTTTTTGGGCTCTATCACATCTATTGGCCTAGCTCCTTAAATACCATGACAAAACTTGGGAGACTTTCTACCTAAAATTTAATTCTAAACTCGCAACCCTACCATTTTGACGGTAATTATAAATTCACCACTATTATTAATCTCTGCCTGCTCTATTGTTATATCTGATAAACCCAATATTGATGTTGGAATCGGGAGTAATTGTAGCATATTTTTTATAAATAAATCTGGTGTTTTATTGCCCCTAATATCTTATACTATTTTTTCCCTTCCCACGCAAACCCTCAAAGAGCCAAAACTTTCAAGATACCAAGGATGAAATATGCGGAATATTGGACCATATGAGTGAATTTACACAATCAAATGGACATGGTTAACAACAATAGAATTCTTGCACTCTTGTGAAACAGCATTTTCAACTTTTTCTTTTATTGTTATATGAATTTTATCTAATCTCTCCTGTTTAATTATAAACCCTTCTTTACCATTAGTCAGAAGGGATGTAGAGCGGTTTTGATTTAATTCTTTTTTAATGAGTTCTTTAATAATATTGTAATGATCGTGTAAATCTTTAGAAGAAAAAAGATTAACATATCCTGTTACTGCACTTTTAACCTTATTAGTTCGTTTATCATGAGCATCCGGTGATGAAAATAATCGTTTTAGACCACTACTCTCTACCTGTATAGCATCCATTATCTCATTAATTAGTAAATTGTTATTCTCTTTATATGTATTATTATGATCTACAGAATCTATAATAGGCTGAATGGTTAAGTTATCACTATTTAACGACACTTGCGCTAATATGCTATTATTAACACTAATCAAAGGTTTATTGCAAAAGTATTTTAAAGGGGTTTTATTAAAAAATTTATAATTTATAACAACATCATTATTATTCTTATAAAAATTATCTCTAATTATTTGTACTAAACATTTATCACTTTTACCTAACATTTGTTTTTTATAAATATTAAAAAAAACACCATCATAATCCACAATATCAACCACTCTTTCTTTTGATTGTAACACAATCTTATATCCGTTAGTCACATGCTTCTCTAATTTTGCTGTTACTCCAGTAGCATGTTTTTTTGCATTGATTCTATCTACAATTTTTCCTAAAGAATCGTTTGCATTTATTTCTATTCTCACTTCATTAATCTTAAAAATTCCAGGCTTAAAGAATTTAAATGCGTTAGCTGAACTAATTCCATTAAATTTATAAGAACTAATCCTACTAAATATAGAAGACATATTTATAAAGCTTATACCGCTTGTAATAGTCATATCAACCTCGCGAACATTAATTTGTTTATACAAATTATATCAATTATTTTAATTAGAAATATGTCCGTTAAAATCACTGACACGTTTATAAAATGATAATAAGGAAAATATTAATACTTGATGTCATACCATTTCCAAAATTAACTGGTCTTTTTGTAATAAGACGCTATATTCATTATCCTGCTAAAGAATGTATCAATATATCTATATATCGGTGGGTTCAATATTATGCTCCAAAGATCTTAGATAAGCTAAAATGGTATTGGAAGCCTAAGCTAGGGTTTAGCTGGAGAGTAGACGAGAGTGTGCCGTGCAAAGCGGCTTGAAAGATGAGAGTAGGTCTCTCGCAATCGATTTACAGGAATAGATTGCAAACCACTGTAAGCGTCATCTGTTAAGAGCATTTGTCGTGAGCGTTACAGAAAAGGCATAATTATATGTCAGGTGTGGGTTAAAAAGACGAACACAAGTGAACTACCGTTCAAGTGTCGAAAATCTGAGATGATGTCAAAACC
>Ga0209702_10004912_pt1 | contig 18797 bp, 1 predicted proteins | sample FRY01_FD_187210 | JGI IMG/M metagenome (GOLD analysis project Ga0209702, IMG submission 187210) | Freshwater microbial communities from Lake Fryxell liftoff mats and glacier meltwater in Antarctica - FRY-01 (SPAdes) (version 2) | ecosystem: Environmental > Aquatic > Freshwater > Ice > Glacier...
TCATTAAATAGTTTTGTTAAATTATCATCAGATAGCAATATATTTTTATCATTATAAGGCTGATTTTCTATATATACGTCTTTTGTTTTATTGTGAATATTTTCAATGCGTTTCATAATTATATATGGAAAAATACTATTAACTAATCTATCATTTTTTATCTTTATACATAAAGAATTATATATAAATATTAATAGTATATTTCTTTTTAATAGAATACCCTTTATTTATGAGTTCCGTTAATACTGAAGTTAGTGAACCTACTGTTCAAATTGATTCAGTTGCTATAGGATTGCAAAAAGATACAATTACTAAAAATGCTACTAATCTTTCAAAATTAGATATGACAGAAGACGAATTTCTTTTTGTTGGTGAAAAGATTTATGATACAGAAGACACTTCACGAACATCATACAATTTAATAGTTAATAAAAGAGGAATATCAATTGATGCTTCTAGAAATACAACTAATAATTTAGATACCAATACATCATTATATACTGGTAATAATATTGTTTGCGATGGTGCTATAATAGCAAAGTCTTTACATTTAGAAAATATTAGACTTTCATCGACAGACCCTGTCTCAGCAAGTATGGTTAGTAATATCATTACTATAGCATCAACATTGGCAAACGCACAGCCATTTAGAACAGGATTTATTACAAAAAATATTCCGGATATTACAAATACTATTTACGAAGATGTAGTAAATGTTTATAGTACTAAATATCTAACTTTAGGAATAAAAGATAATACTTATAAAAATTCACATCCTTTGAATATTGTATCATATGCGAATAATAAATTTAATAGTATGCAAATCGCAATTAGAAATGAAGTAAATGTTGCCGATGGACCATCTATGATGAATATAGGTATTATTGGTGGAAACTCTAAATCGCCTGCGATAATATCTACATCAGTTGGTATGCCTTTGGAGTTTCATGTTAGTCAATCATCAAATGTTATTAATAACTTATATGGTGATGTAAGTTTGCCTGTTTATGGTAACATTATTGATAATTTGCCTGCAATGACAATTGACGAAAATCGTAATGTAGGTATAGGTACAAATAAAAATAATCAAATAAATTTTAATAAATACAATATTAATCAAGCTAATATTGTTAATTTTAATCAGGAATCAGGAAGACCACGTTTGGAAGTAATAGGTATTTCAAAGTTTGACAATATTGTAACTAAAGACTTTATTACCAATACATATAAAAACATAGATGATATATATATTCGAAAAAATGGTTTTGGTGTATTAAACGCAAGTCAAATAGGAGGAGGTATTTTCAGAGGCGAAAGTTATAATTTTACTAATAATGTTAATATAACTCGAGTATTAACTACAAGTAATATTAATGTTTCTCAAGATGCTATTATAAAAAATTTAACATCTACAAGAATAACTGTTACTGACGAATCTATATTTAGAGGAAATGTTACATTCAAAAATGATGTTATTTTTGATGGACCCAATAAAGTCACTGTAAAAAACCTTAATGTTGAAAATATTTTTGTATATGGTCAGGCAGTTTCATTAACAAATATAAATGGTGGGTCAGGTACTGCGAATGATTATGGTATGAAACTTATTAATAGCAATATTAGTTTTCCAAAAAAACTAGGGATAGGATTTCAATCTTCTGACGGATTTGATGGGATGCTTAATATTATAAAAGATAATGTATTATTTAATGATACTTTTGATATACATATGAAAAGTACAATTGATGCAATAGATTATAAAACTAATATAGGTAGATTACATCGTCTTGACTTTACAGATAATAGTCTTATAATAAACACTAATAGGGTTCAAGGTAAAAAAAATAATATATATTTTTACCCATCTTATGATATATCACAACTTACATCCAATTTAAACTTTCCTAATTTAAAAAAAACACCACCTACATTATCCATTAATGAAAATAAGGTCTCTATAAACAAATTAACGCCAGCCGAAGGTTATGCTTTAGATGTTAATGGTGATGTTACTGCATTACATTATTATTTAAATATAAATAATGATAATGTTCGAACTTCTAGCTTTATGTACGAAAAACAAAAAAATTATTTCAATTTAACTGATATATCTACAAACAAGTTTTGTATTAATTACAATAATATAACATCTATTTCTACTAAAATGAAGGGTTTTAATGTTAAAGAAGGATTAAATGCAGATTTATATTATCAAAATGACAATATTATAGAAACATTAAAAAATGCAAACAATAATACTGATACTTTTTATACACAGAAAAAAATAGGGATTGGATGGACAAATGAAAAAATCGTAGCCCCATTACAAGTAAGAAACTTAACAACAGAAGATAATAATTATTCTGTAATTCGTATATATAGAGGTGTTAGAGGTGGAGGTGCTAATAATAATGCAGATTATAGCGGTATAGATATTTGCGAGTTTGACATTGGAGCAGGGAGAGAGAGAAATAATGAAAAATGGTTTATATACAAAAATCATATGTATAACAATCTTAGAAATAATGATATTCCAATTATAGGACCTTTGCAAATCGGTTATACTGATAAAACATTTAAACCAACAACATATGGTATGTCATTTTATTATAACACTGTTGATTCTAATTATCATATAGATGTAAATAATCCTAAAGTCGAAATTAATTCTTTTAATAAATCTGCTATGTCTATATATGGAGATTTAGAAGTACACGGAGATATTAAAATTATAAATAAAAATGGAGATAATTTTAATTTTAAATTAAACACTATATCCAATTTGGTAAGTGTTATTAACAATGCAACAACATATACTATAACTGACCCAGATATTGTATCTAGTAGTGATTCTGAAAATAATATAATAGCTTTAAACTTTAGCTTATTAACTCCAGATTCAAGTCTTATTATTCACCCAAAAACAAATGCTAATATGTCCATTCCATTAATTATCAGACAAGTCAATAATGATTTTTCTGTAGCAAAGTTTATTACATATGAAATAGCAGATAAATCAAAAACATCATCTTCTATAGAACTTGGTATATATAATGTTAATAATCTTGCTCTTAATGATAATATAGACAAAATTACAAATACAAGTAATATGGTTCAACTCAAACTTATGAAAAATGATAATAATGCCTCTATGTTTAATATGAATTTTTATAATACTAATACAAAAACATATAATAATTTTATTAATTTTAAAAGTAATAATGATTCTACTGGTAATCTAATTAATATGCAAGCACATTTTGGATTAGGAAATAATATAAATAATAGTAATGTTGGATTTCATATAGATGGTAATGAAAAATATGGATTGCAAATTACAAATAATAACAAACCGGCATCAATCAATTTGGTAAATACTGGTGGAGATACAAATACTATACATACAATATATGGAGGTAATCATTCAAATAATTATAAGTTTTCAATAAATACTGCTAGAGGAAGTATATATAATGAACCACTATCTGAAAATAATGTTTTTACAATTGATGCTTTTGACAATCAAGGTATTAATAGAAATGGTGCCAGGTTTGGATTTAATGATGAAAACCCAACAGAATCGTTTGTTATAAATAGTGAATATGATAATTCGGCTTTATCTGTTTATAATAGATATACAAGTGAATATATATCAGATAGTATAGTTTCCGTCAAACGAATAGATGTTAAAATAACAGAACCAGTTACGAATTGGACAAATCTAAATCAAAAATATATTTCAGATTATAATTTTAATATCAATGTTACAAATAAGGTTGATGACTTTTTAAATAGCATAACAGATGAAGATAAGAATGACCCGGGCTTTATATTTAAAACAAAAATTACAAGTACTAAAGAATTAATTTATGAAACTAATTATATAAATATACCAATTACTTATTATTCAAGTAATATATCTATTAATTATTTAAATTATAGTAGTAATGACAGTCTTTCTAAATATACTACAACAATTGAAACTGGTAAAATAATTATAAATCAATTATATAATTCTGGCAATAATTGCAATATTCAAATATTACCATCATTATCTTATGATATTAATACTATATCGGCTGAAAATATATCATCAAACTCTCACTCTATATCATATAATATTGATAAATCATTAAATCTTACAATAGAAAATGAAGAAGCGGAACCATTAAATTATAATTTATCCTATAATTTTAATTTTACATATTTGAATACATATTTAATTGCAGATCATATAACATGTAATATTACAATTTCGCCAGGAACAACTGTTCCTAATATTATTGAAAATAATAGTAATATTATAACTATCAATAATATTATATACACGGATATATATAAATATGAAGATACGGATCCATTAGTTTTTGTCAATAGTGATAGTATATATAGTATTGAAAATTTAAACACTAATACAATTAAACTTGGAAACAGTTTTGTGAATAGTAACATATTCTTAAAAACTAATACAAAAAATATAATAAGATATAATTCTAATATAGCTATACAAGATAACTTTTCTATAAATCGCAAAAATATAATAAGATTTGAAACTAATAATGTATTACCAAACAATTTTATAAATACGAATTACAACAATGTATTACAAATATTAGAGGTTCCTATACCAATTGTAAATCAAAATAATCCAAAAGTAAATAATATAAATATATCAACATCGAATTATTCCATTTCTCCAACTGTCAATAATATACAAAGAAATATGAAACTATTAAAAGTAGAATATGATTTAGAAAAAAATACAGTAAAAAACATAGTAACAAATTTTGATATTTATGGTAATTCATTTACTAACAATATAGCATTGGAAGAATATTATAATTTTTTTGACGAAAGCGAGACAAGAAACATTCTAATCCAAATCAAAAATTATAATGTAAAAAAAATAAAACCACATATAACATTGTTAAATAAAATAGATTATAACAATGATAATATTAATTGTTATGAAATTTTAGCATATGATGGTATATTTGAATTAATATATAAAGATAATTTAAAAAATATTAATTCAACAAATTTAAAAATAAATAATCATGGAGATTTATTTATAAAAGGTGTAATAAACGCTACAACTGATATTATTGTGAATGGAAAAATATATGATAGCAATGGGAATGATTTGGTTGAAATTTTGAATCAAGGATTTTATAATAAATACTTCGTCGATTCAAGTAATATAGTATTTAATAGTACAGGAATAAATGGTGTTGAAATAAAATCAAAATCTATTGATAATTTTAATAATTACAAACTTTTTAGTGTTACTGATAAAATTGGGGATAATTCTATTAAAGATGTTATGGTATTGCATAAAAATAATTTAAATTCTCCAAAGTATAAAATAGATTTGTATGGAGACATTGATACATCTAATGGAATATTAAGAGTTGAGGGGAGAGATGTCATGACAGATACTTCAAATTATATATCAAGAACATCTAATGTAATTTCTACAACATTAAATACAAATATATTAAATACTTGCAATTATATTTTTTCAACCTCAAATATATTATTCAACAGATCAAGCAATTTAGACGTTAATACATCTAATTATATTTCTAGAACATCTAATGTAATTTCAACAACATTAAATAATAGAATTAATGATAGTTCTAATTATGTTTTACAAACATCTAATATAATTTCTAATAATATTAATAATATTAATGCAAATAATGTAGCAAATGGGACTAGTAATAGGTTTATTGTAAATAACATATATGACCGTGATATAAGAGTTGTTGGAAAAATAACAGCAATTGATTTAGAAGTAACAGGAAACAGTACAATTTTACAAACAGATGTTTATGTTACAGAACAATTGCAGGTAATTAACACAGATGTTAATACAGCATTTGCTGTCAAACAGGACAATATTTTAGGTGATATTGTCAATATTTCAAATAAAGCAAATGAAGTATTTACCATAATAAATAATGGTTATGTTGGTATAGGAACATCTAATCCATCGAGTATATTGTCAATATATGAGAATAATAGTACATTAAAAATACAAGATGGTAGAATAGATAATAATGCAAATACATCTATAGAACTTATAAATGGTAATAATAACAATATAGCAAATAATCCAAGATGCGGTTGGAGAATATCAAATGTTGATAATAAATATAAATTAGAAAGTGGAAATAATAATATCATAAAAGAACGTTTTGTAATAAATGGTGTATCTGGAAATATAGGTGTTAATATTAGTGAGCCTAACCATCAATTAGATGTTAATGGGGGTGTTAATGCTCAATCATATAATCTCAATGGGATACCATTTGTTCTAGAGTTTTCACAGGGAATGACAATACAGACAAAACATAAAACTTATACTTCTACAAATTCAAAAACAGGTGATAGTGGAGAATGGGAGCCCATAAATAATGATATTGTAAATGGTTTTGTTATAAATATAAAACCATGTCATATTACATCTAAAATACTTGTATCGATAGTTTGTCACATTGGTATGGATTATGAATATGATTCGCGATGGTGGGGATTGCAATTATATAGAAAAATTGGATCAGGAGGATGGATAAAATTAACAGGTGCTAATGGTAATGATATAGAAACAATGGGTTCTTCGTGTTGGATATCACATAATTTAGGAGCGGAATCAAGTACATATTCTAATTTTATAGCAAATGTATCAGGGTCTTATGAAGATATGCCAAACACGACAGAAGAGGTTTATTATACAGCATATTGGAAGTCAAAACTAAATAATGATGTTGGACATTTATATCTAAATAAATCTGCCGAACAACTTGACGAATATTATCCAAAACCATCATCAAGTTGGACTGCTACCGAAATATGGAATAATGGAACACCTTTTACTCCCTTAAATGCAACAATTGCTGTTGCTCACGATAAAGTAGGTATTGGAAAAACTCCTTCTATAAGTAGTTCTCATAAATTAGATGTTGTTGGAAATATTAACTGCACGAGTATAACACACTTAAGTGATATAAGATATAAAAAAGATATAAAAAAAATAGATTCTGTTATTGATCTTGTAAATAAAATTAACCCTGTATCTTATTTTCTATTAGATCAAAACGAATTAATAGATAAAAAAAGTTATGGTTTTATAGCTCAAGAAATAGAAACAATATTTCCAAATGTTGTTAATTGCCCATCAAGTGAAACCGATAATTATACAATCGATTATTCTTCAATTATTCCATTATTGACAAAGTCCATACAAGAATTAACTGAAAAAATTAATAATCAACAAATAGAGATTAATGAGCTTAAACTAAAAGTTCATTAATTATATAATACCGCATTTTTTTTATTAAATATTAATATAAATATAATTATATAGAAACCCTATATAATTAATCAATGGATATATTAAATGTAGGTTTTGGAATAACAAATCCAAAAACACTTCTACATTTAGTTCAAAGTAATGTTACATTGACACTTCAAGACGATAGAGATTCAGGTGATGGAACTATTAATATTAATTTTAAACAAGGAAATAATGATATTTTTGGAGATAATGCAAAATGCGATTGGACAATATCTAATTCTAATTCTTTATTTTGTATTAAACGCGCATCAGATAATATAACAAGTAATGTTATTATTTTTAATAATTCGGGAAATGTTGATATTTCTAAAGATATTTCAATTGGAGGAAATTTTATGAAAAATAACAGAAATGTTATATTAGATACTTCTAACTATGTATTTACATCATCAAATATGTTAAGTGCAATTGCATCAGCTAATCATTCTATACAATTTTTTAATACTCTTAGTACTTCTAATGTTATATCAAGTCGTGTTACAGAATTAACTACAACTGTCGCAACAAATAATGGAAACGCAACATCAAATGTTTTAGCAACCTCTAATAGTATAACAGCAAACTTGAATACAAGAATTGTTGATGCAACATCAAATGTATTAGCAACATCCAATAGTATAACAGCAAACTTGAATACAAGAATTGCTGATGCAACCTCTAATGTATTAGCAACCTCTAATAGTATAACAACAAACTTGAATACAAGAATTGCTGATGCAACCTCTAATGTTTTAGCAACATCTAATAGTATAACAGAAAACTTGAATACGAGAATTGCTAATGCAACATCAAATGTATTAGCAACATCTAATAGTATAACAGCAAATTTGAATACTAGAATTGCTGATGCAACCTCTAATGTTTTAGCAACATCTAATAGTATAACAGCAAACTTGAATACAAGAATTGCTGATGCAACCTCTAATGTATTAGCAACATCCAATAGTATAACAGCAAACTTGAATACGAGAATTGCTGATGCAAACTCTAATGTATTAGCAACATCTAATAGTATAACAGGAAACTTGAATACAAATATTTTAAATGCAACCTCAAATGTATTAGCAACATCTAATAGTATATCAAGTCGAGTTACAGGATTAACTACAACTGTTGCAACTAATAATGGAAATGCAACCTCTAATGTTTTAGCAACATCTAATAGTATAACAGCAAACTTGAATACAAATATTCTAACTGCAACATCAAATGTTTTAGCAACCTCTAATAGTATAACAGCAAACTTGAATACAAATATTCTAACTGCAACATCAAATGTTTTAGCAACCTCTAATAGTATAACAGCAAACTTGAATACAAGAATTGCTGATGCAACCTCTAATGTTTTAGCAACCTCTAATAGTATAACAGCAAACTTGAATACGAGAATTGCTGATGCAAATTTAAACACTTTAAATACTTCTAATGTTATATCAAATCGAGTTACAGAATTAACTACAACTGTTGCAACAAATAATGGAAACGCAACATCAAATGTTTTAGCAACCTCTAATAGTATAACAGCAAACTTGAATACAAGAATTGCTGATGCAACATCAAATGTATTAGCAACATCTAATAGTATAACAGCAAACTTGAATACAAATATTCTAAATGCAACATCAAATGTATTAGCAACCTCTAATAGTATAACAGCAAACTTGAATACAAATATTCTAAATGCAAATTTAAACACTTTAAATACTTCTAATGCTATATCATCACGAGTTACAGGATTAACTACAACTGTTGCAACTAATAATGGAAATGCAACATCAAATGTATTAGCAACATCTAATAGTATAACAGCAAATTTGAATACAAGAATTGCTGATGCAAATTTAAACACTTTAAATACATCCAATGTTATTTCAGGAAGAGTTACAGCATTAAATTCAACTGTTGATTCAAATAATACTAATATTAATGCTAATCTATTATCAACATCTAATGTTATTTCCAATAATATTAATAATATTAACGCTGACAATGTAGCAAATGGATCTATTAATAAGTTTATTATTAATAATGTTTATACAGGAGATATAAATGTTAGTGGAAAAATAAAAGCAAATGACCTAGAAATAACAGGAGCAAGTATAACATTAAATACTGATGTTTATATTACTGAACAGTTAAAAGTAATAAATAAAGAAAATAGTACAGCTCTTTTTATTAAACAAGATAATTTTATAGGTAATATTGTTAATATTTCTAATTATTCATCAGAAGTTTTAACAATATTAAATAATGGAAATGTAGGTATTGGAGTAAGTAATCCTTTAATAAAACTTCATATAGTATCAGATAATCCGCAGTTATTATTAGAAAGTAGCGGTGGTGGAGGTGGAGTTATTAACTTTGGTTGGGGGGGGGGTGTAGGCAGAAATGCAGGTATAGCAAACTTTGTGCAGGAAAATGATGTGGTTCTTTGGGCGTCTGAAGATGGGAACTGCGGATTAAGGACATTTGGGGGGTTTTTACGTGTTTTAAGCAATGGAAATGTAGGTATAGGGACACATATACCACCTCAAAGATTAACAGTTCAGGGAAATACTTTATTAAACGGATCATTAAATTTAATAGAACAAACAGGAACAGTTGCTGGAGCAAATAGTGGTTCTATTATGATAGACCATGAAAACCAAGGAGGAGCATCATCTATAACATTTAGAAGCAAAACTAATAGAGGAGGCGACTTTGGATACATACAATATCAAGATAGCGCAATTGGGAGTAATGAAAGTGCACGTTTAATTATTGGAACTCAAAATGATGCAGACGATCATCTTATTTTACAGCCAGGAATTGCTAATGTTGGAATAGGTACATTATTTCCATTAAAAAAATTACACGTTGAAGGAGATATTAATTATACAGGTGGATTATTTCTTAATAATGTATTGCAAAGTTTTGCAAGTACAGCTGATGCTTTAAATACATCTAATGTTATTTCGACAAGAGTTACAGCATTAACAACAACTGTTGATTCAAATAATACTAATGCGATTGCTAATCTATTAGCAACATCTAATGTTATTTCAGGAAGAGTTACGGCATTAACTACAACTGTTGCAACAAATAATGGAAATGCAACATCAAATGTATTAGCAACATCTAATAGTATAACAGCAAACTTGAATACAAGAATTGCTGATGCAATTTTAAACACTTTAAATACATCTAATGTTATTTCGACAAGAGTTACAGCATTAACAACAACTGTTGATTCAAATAATACTAATGCGATTGCTAATCTATTAGCAACATCTAATGTTATTTCAGGAAGAGTTACAGCATTAACAACAACTGTTGCAACAAATAATGGAAATGCAACATCAAATGTTTTAGCAACATCTAATAGTATAACAGCAAATTTGAATACGAGAATTGCTGATGCAATTTTAAACACTTTAAATACATCTAATGTTATTTCGACAAGAGTTACAGCATTAACAACAACTGTTGATTCAAATAATACTAATGCGATTGCTAATCTATTAGCAACATCTAATGTTATTTCAGGAAGAGTTACAGCATTAACAACAACTGTTGCAACCAATAATACTAATATTAATTCTAATCTATTAGCAACATCTAATAGTATAACAGCAAATTTGAATACAAGAATTGCTGATGCAAATTTAAACACTTTAAATACATCCAATGTTATTTCAGGAAGAGTTACAGCATTAAATTCAACTGTTGATTCAAATAATACTAATATTAATGCTAATCTATTATCAACATCTAATGTTATTTCCAATAATATTAATAATATTAACGCTGACAATGTAGCAAATGGATCTATTAATAAGTTTATTATTAATAATGTTTATACAGGAGATATAAATGTTAGTGGAAAAATAAAAGCAAATGACCTAGAAATAACAGGAGCAAGTATAACATTAAATACTGATATTTATGTTACAGAACAGTTACAAGTAATAAATAAAGAAGATAGTACAGCTCTTTTTGTAAAACAAGATAATATTCTTGGTAATATTGTTAATATTTCTAATTCTACATCAGAAGTTTTAACAATTCTAAATAATGGAAATGTAGGTATAGGGACAGATACTCCATCTCAAAAATTAACAGTTGAGGGAAATACTTTATTAAACGGAAGATTACATTTAATACAAGAAGTAGGAACAGAATCTGGACCAATTCATGGTTCTATTATTATAGACCATGAAAACCCAGGGGGATCATCATCTATAACATTTAGAAGCAGAATTAATAGAGAAAGCGACTTTGGATACATAGAATATAAAGATACCCAAACTTCGGGTAATCAAAGTGCTCGTTTAATTATTGGAACGCAAAATGATGCCGACGACCATGTTATTTTACAACCAGGAATTGGTAATGTTGGAATAGGTACATTATTTCCATTGAAAAAATTACACGTTGAAGGAGATATTAATTATACAGGTAGTTTATTTCATCATAATACATTGCAAAGTTTTGCAAGTACAGATTATGCTTTAGATAGTTCTAATGTTATTTCGACAAGAGTTACAGCATTGACAACAAGTGTTGATTCAAATAATACTAATATTAATGATAAACTAGTATCAACATCCAATGTTATTTCGACAAGAGTTACAGCATTAACTACAACAGTTGATTCAAATAATACTAATATTAATGCTAATCTATTAGCATCATCCAATGTTATTTCGACAAGAGTTACCGCATTAAATTCAACTGTTGATTCAAATAATACTAATGCGATTGCTAATCTATTATCAACATCCAATGTTATTTCGACAAGAGTTACGGCATTAAATTCAACTGTTGCAACCAATAATACTAATATTAATTCTAATCTATTAGCAACATCTAATAGTATAACAACAAACTTGAATACGAGAATTGCTGATACAAACTTAATCACTTTAAATACATCAAATGTTATTTCAACAAGAGTTACCGCATTAAATTCAACTGTTGATTCAAATAATACTAATGCGATTGCTAATCTATTATCAACATCCAATGTTATTTCGTCAAGAGTTACGGCATTAAATTTAACTGTTGATTCTAATAATACTAATATTAATGCTAATCTATTAGCAACATCTAATAGTATAACAACAAACTTGAATACGAAAAATGCTAATGCAAACTTAAACACTTTAAATACATCCAATGTTATTTCGACAAGAGTTACAGCATTAAATTCAACTGTTGATTCAAATAATACAAGTACTATAGATAATCTATTAGCAACATCTAATGTTATTTCTGGAAGAGTTACAACATTAACAACAACTGTTGATTCAAATAATACTAATACCAATGCGAATATATTAGCAACATCTAATGTTATTTCAGGAAGAGTTACAGCATTAACAACAACTGTTGGTACATTAACAACAACTGTAGATTCAAATAATACAAGTACTATAGCTAATCTATTAGCAACATCTAATGTTATTTCAGGAAGAGTTACAGCATTAAATTCAACTGTTGATTCAAATAATACAAGTACAATTGCTAATATATTAGCAACATCTAATGTTATTTCAGGAAGAGTTACAGCATTAACAACAACTGTTGGTACATTAACAACAACTGTTGATTCAAATAATACAAGTACAATTGCTAATATATTAGCAACATCTAATGTTATTTCAGGAAGAGTTACAGCATTAACAACAACTGTTGATTCAAATAATACAAGTACAATTGCTAATCTATTAGCAACATCTAATGTTATTTCAGGAAGAGTTACAGCATTAAATACAACTGTTGGTTCAAATAATACTAATACTAATGCGAATATATTAGCAACATCTAATGTTATTTCAACAAGAATTACAGGATTAACAACAACTGTTGGTACATTAAATACAACTGTTGATTCAAATAATACAAGTACGATTGCTAATCTATTAGCAACATCTAATGTTATTTCAACAAGAATTACAGGATTAACAACATTAAATACAACTATAGATTCAAATAATACAAGTACAATTGCTAATCTATTAGCAACATCTAATGTTATTTCAACAAGAATTACAGGATTAACAACAACTGTTGGTACATTAAATACAACTGTTGATTCAAATAATACAAGTACGATTGCTAATCTATTAGCAACATCTAATGTTATTTCAGGAAGAGTTACAGCATTAACAACAACTGTTGGTACATTAACAACAACTGTAGATTCAAATAATACAAGTACTATAGCTAATCTATTAGCAACATCTAATGTTATTTCAGGAAGAGTTACAGCATTAAATACAACTGTAGATTCAAATAATACAAGTACGATTGCTAATCTATTAGCAACATCTAATGTTATTTCAGGAAGAGTTACAGCATTAACAACAACTGTTGGTACATTAAATACAACTGTAGATTCAAATAATACAAGTACAATTGCTAATCTATTAGCAACATCTAATGTTATTTCAGGAAGAGTTACAGCATTAACAACAACTGTAGATTCAAATAATACAAGTACGATTGCTAATCTATTAGCAACATCTAATGTTATTTCAGGAAGAGTTACAGCATTAAATACAACTGTTGATTCAAATAATACAAGTACGATTGCTAATCTATTAGCAACATCTAATGTTATTTCTGGAAGAGTTACAGCATTAAATACAACTGTTGGTACATTAACAACAACTGTAGATTCAAATAATACTAATGCGATTGCTAATCTATTAGCAACATCTAATGTTATTTCAGGAAGAGTTACAGCATTAACAACAACTGTTGATTCAAATAATACAAGTACAATTGCTAATCTATTAGCAACATCTAATGTTATTTCAGGAAGAGTTACAGCATTAACAACAACTGTTGGTTCAAATAATACAAGTACTATAGCTAATCTATTAGCAACATCCAATGTTATTTCGACAAGAGTTACAGCATTAACAACAACTGTTGATTCAAATAATACAAGTACGATTGCTAATCTATTGTCAACATCCAATGTTATTTCGACAAGAGTTACAGCATTAACAACAACTGTTGATTCAAATAATACAAGTACGATTGCTAATCTATTGTCAACATCCAATGTTATTTCGACAAGAGTTACAGCATTAACAACAACTGTTGATTCAAATAATACTAATACCAATGCGAATATATTAGCAACATCTAATGTTATTTCAGGAAGAGTTACAGCATTAACAACAACTGTTGGTACATTAACAACAACTGTAGATTCAAATAATACAAGTACTATAGCTAATCTATTAGCAACATCTAATGTTATTTCAGGAAGAGTTACAGCATTAAATACAACTGTAGATTCAAATAATACAAGTACAATTGCTAATCTATTAGCAACATCTAATGTTATTTCAGGAAGAGTTACAGCATTAACAACAACTGTTGATTCAAATAATACTAATACTAATGCGAATATATTAGCAACATCTAATGTTATTTCAACAAGAATTACAGGATTAACAACAACTGTTGGTACATTAAATTCAACTGTTGATTCAAATAATACTAATGCGATTGCTAATCTATTGTCAACATCCAATGTTATTTCGACAAGAGTTACGGCATTAAATTTAACGGTTGATTCAAATAATACTAATGCGATTGCTAATCTATTAGCATCATCTAATGATATATCAGCAAGAATTACAGGATTAACTACAACTGTTGGTACAAATAATGGAACTGAAACATCTAATATATTAGCAACATCTAATAATATAATAACAAACTTGAATACGAGAATTGCTGATGCAAATTTAAACACTTTAAATACATCCAATGTTATTTCAGGAAGAGTTACAGCATTAAATTCAACTGTAGATTCAAATAATACAAGTACAATTGCTAATCTATTAGCAACATCTAATGTTATTTCAGGAAGAGTTACAACATTAACAACAACTGTTGATTCAAATAATACTAATATTAATGCTAATCTATTAGCTACATCAAATGTTATTTCAAATAATATCAATAATATTAATGCCGACAATGTAGCAAATGGTTCTATTAATAAGTTTATTATTAATAATGTTTATACAGGAGATATAAATGTTAGTGGAAAAATAAAAGCAAATGACCTAGAAATAACAGGAGCAAGTATAACATTAAATACTGATATTTATGTTACAGAACAGTTACAAGTAATAAATAATGAAAATAGTACAGCTCTTTTTATTAAACAAGCTAATATTCTTGGTAATATTGTTAATATTGCTAATTCTACATCAGAAGTTTTAACAATTCTAAATAATGGAAATGTAGGTATAGGAAATACTAATCCTCTACATCTTTTATCAGTTGGTAGTGGTAGTGTAATTGGTAGTGATGGAAAAATATTTATAGGGAAAAATAGTGGTAGTGGAGCATCAAGATCTTTTACAATTAAATACAATGCTAATTATGATATGTGTTTTAGTGATATGGATAATAAAGATGTTTTGAGAATTAATTATAATGCTCCAGCTAACAGTTTAGTTGTTATTGCTAACGGAAATGTAGGAATTGGAACAACTACTCCATCTCAAAGATTAACAGTTCAGGGAAATACTTTATTAAACGGATCATTAAATTTAATAGAACAGACCGGAACAGTTGCTGGTGCTAATCAGGGGTCTATTATAATAGACCATGAAAACCCTGGAGGTGCATCATCTATAGTATTTAGAAGCAAAGTAAATATAGGAAGCGACTTTGGATATATACAATATCAAGACTCTGTAACTGTAGGTGCAGCCGGTGAAACTGCACGTTTAACTATTGGAACGCAGAATGAAGCAACAGACCATCTTATTTTACAACCAGGACTTGGAAATGTTGGAATAGGTACAAATATTCCATCAAGTAAATTACACGTTCAAGGAGATATTAACTATACAGGTGGATTATTTCTTAATAATATAGCGCAAAGTTTTGCAACTACAGTTTATGCTATCGGTAGTTCAAATGCTATATCAACAAGAATTACAGCATTAACAACAACTGTAGATTCAAATAATACAAGTACTATAGCTAATCTATTAGCAACATCTAATGTTATTTCTGGAAGAGTTACAACATTAACAACAAGCGTTGATTCAAATAATACAAGTACGATTGCTAATCTATTAGCAACATCTAATGTTATTTCAGGAAGAGTTACTGCATTAACAACAACTGTTGATTCAAATAATACAAGTACGATTGCTAATCTATTAGCAACATCTAATGTTATTTCAGGAAGAGTTACAACATTAACAACAAGTGTTGATTCAAATAATACAAGTACTATAGCTAATCTATTAGCAACATCTAATGCTATTTCAGGAAGAGTTACAACATTAACAACAACTGTTGATTCAAATAATACAAGTACGATTGCTAATCTATTAGCAACATCTAATATTATTTCAGGAAGAGTTACCGCATTAACAACAACGGTTGGTACATTAACAACAACTGTAGATTCAAATAATACAAGTACGATTGCTAATCTATTAGCAACATCTAATGTTATTTCAGGAAGAGTTACTGCATTAACAACAACTGTTGATTCAAATAATACAAGTACGATTGCTAATCTATTAGCAACATCTAATGTTATTTCAGGAAGAGTTACTGCATTAACAACAACTGTTGATTCAAATAATACAAGTACGATTGCTAATCTATTAGCAACATCTAATGTTATTTCTGGAAGAGTTACTGCATTAACAACAACTGTAGATTCAAATAATACAAGTACGATTGCTAATCTATTAGCAACATCTAATGCTATTTCAGGAAGAGTTACAACATTAACAACAACTGTTGGTACATTAAATACAACTGTTGATTCAAATAATACAAGTACGATTGCTAATCTATTAGCAACATCTAATGTTATTTCTGGAAGAGTTACTGCATTAACAACAACTGTAGATTCAAATAATACAAGTACGATTGCTAATCTATTAGCAACATCTAATGCTATTTCAGGAAGAGTTACAGCATTAACAACAACTGTAGATTCAAATAATACAAGTACGATTGCTAATCTATTAGCAACATCTAATGCTATTTCTGGAAGAGTTACAACATTAACAACAAGTGTTGATTCAAATAATACAAGTACGATTGCTAATCTATTAGCAACATCTAATGTTATTTCAGGAAGAGTTACAGCATTAACAACAAGTGTTGATTCAAATAATACAAGTACGATTGCTAATCTATTAGCAACATCTAATGTTATTTCTACAAGAGTTACAGGATTAAATACAACTGTTGATACAAATAATGGAATAGCAACCTCAAATGTATTAGCAACTTCTAATAGTATAACAACAAACTTGAATACAAGAATAGCAGATGCAATTTTAAACACTTTAACGACATCTAATGTTATATCAACAAGAGTTACCGCATTAACAACAGCTGTTTTTGATGCAAATAATACAAATGCGAATTCTAATGTATTAGCAACTTCTAATAGTATAACAACAAACTTGAATACAAGAATTGCTGATGCAAATTTAAACACTTTAACAGCATCAAATGTTATTTCTACAAGAGTTACAGCATTAACAACAACTGTTGATACAAATAATACAAATGCGAATTCTAATGTATTAGCAACTTCTAATAGTATAACAACAAACTTGAATACAAGAATTGCTGATGCAAATTTAAACACTTTAACTGGATCAAATGCTATTTCAGGAAGAGTTACAACATTAACAACAAGCGTTAATGCAAATAATACTAATAATTCTAATTATGTATTAAATACTTCTAATACTTTATCAACAAGAATTGGTAATATATTACCAAATGCATTAAGTGGTGAATATTTGAAATATAATGGTGTAGATTGGATTTCTATGCCGATAAATCTTGCAGCAGAAGGTGCTGCTGGAAGAGCATGGAGTAAATGGTCTTCTATCGGTATAGGAAATAATATTTATTATGGTTCTAGTGTTAAAATAGGAGGTGATAAAGAGATTGAGTCAATAGGTTCTGGAGTGGCTCTCGAAATAACAGGCGACCTTAGAGTTACTGGGACTATTACTGTTGGGTGGGATGGAGATGGTGGCGATAATACAGGACACGATTTAGGTGGTGTAGGTGATGGAGGTTATTGGATGGAAGTAGGAACAAACGAAGATATTTATTATGCTTCAAATATCAAAATTGGAGGAGATAGCACTATTGTTCCTACTCAAAAGTTAGAAGTAACTGGAAATATTGATGTAATAGGAAATTATATGAAAAATGGACAATTACTAAATCAATCAGATATTGCTGGAATACTTTCTATTTCGAATGGTGGAACAGGAGCAAATAATAAAAATACTGCAACAAACAATTTATTACCTTCTGCATCCATAGGGCAATATTTGAATTTTAATGGAACAAATTGGATATCACAAACATTACCTGTAGCTGCATCAATACCTGTAGCGACGACATCAGTATTAGGAGGAAT
>Ga0209702_10004917_pt1 | contig 18780 bp, 16 predicted proteins | sample FRY01_FD_187210 | JGI IMG/M metagenome (GOLD analysis project Ga0209702, IMG submission 187210) | Freshwater microbial communities from Lake Fryxell liftoff mats and glacier meltwater in Antarctica - FRY-01 (SPAdes) (version 2) | ecosystem: Environmental > Aquatic > Freshwater > Ice > Glacier...
CAGAAATTCGGCCATCAATCGAGCCACGTCTTCCGAGTGGATATTATCGCGCACCTGCTTCCCCTTGTAGCCAAGAACAGGGTATTCGCGACCTTCAAGGTTGCATTTGACAAGGTAGCTGAGGAAGCCGTGCAATTCGACTCCGGAATGATTGGGACCGGTGAGGCACCCGCAACGCAGGCAGCAGGTGGGCATGTTGAAATAGCGACCGTATTCCTGCACCATGATGTCGGCCGCCACCTTGGATGCACCAAAAAGCGAATGTTTGCTTTGGTCGATAGGAAAGTCTTCGGCAATCCCTTCCGCGAACGCAGAATCGTCGAAGTCCCAGCGGGTTTCCCATTCCCGGAGAGCCACTGTATTGGGCCTGTCTCCGTACACTTTGTTGGTGGACATGTGGATGAAAGGCGACTCTGGACACCACTCCCGACTCGCCTCCAAAAGATTAAGCGTGCCCACCGCATTGGTGTCGAAGTCCGCAAAGGGAATGGCGGCGGCAAGGTCATGGGAAGGCTGCCCGGCGGCATGAACAATGGCGTCAGGACGAAGAGAAGCAACGAGATCCCGGAGCCCTGCGCGGTTTCGAATATCGAGTTCGTGATGATGAAAACCCGGAACCTCCCGGACAAGACGTTCCTGATTCCAGCGGGTGTCTCCCTGGGGTCCGAAAAATACCGCACGCTGATTGTTGTCGATCCCGTGAATCTGGTGACCGCGACAGGCAAAAAACCGGCTCACTTCGGAACCAATAAGGCCGGAGGATCCAGTGATGAGAATTTTCATCTCAGAGCGGAGCCGCGACCCCCGTCAACCGTCTTCACGGCAGAACACCCGGCAAAAGGTCTTTATAGAGAACAGCTAGAATGGCTGCGTCTCCGTTGGTTCTACTCTCCATGCAGGGAGAACGTAGGCAGGACTGCCTTGAAACTTCAATTAAAACAAACAGATCCCACCGCCGACGCGTCATCTGAAACCAGCGGTACACTTGAATCCAGCCTTCGCCAATTCCCCCACCGCTCCCGTGTGAATACACCGAGACTGTTCCCGAAAATCCAGTCAGGGCGACTGTCGTCATCGGTTTCCCGGAGTATTCCATCGAGGAGGAGCTCCCGACCAAAGCTTGATTTTTCTGGGCTCCCTCGTTCATTCCCAATCCTTACTCGCGGCTTTTGCTCTTCCAGAGCCAAAAATGAGTGTGTGTCCGAGCAGTTTTGGGTAAGGAACTCTCATGGCCATTGTCCCGCCAAAACGACCTTCGCGGCTTTTTCCGTCCATGACCAACCACCTGCGATGGCTTTTGCTTCTCGCGGTCACGGCCGCCCTGGTGATTGGGGGACCATTGCTTTCCACCACGACGGTTCTCTCCTCCCCGTCAGCAGATGTTGCCTCCCAGTTTCTCTTCTCCCGAGCCTTTGGATTTGACGAAATAGCTCAAGGCCACATTCCCTTTTGGAACCCTTACATCTACGGCGGCGTTCCGTTCCTGGGGGACTTTCAATCCGCGCTCCTCTATCCTCCCAACCTCATTTTTCTCGTCCTGCCCCTGGCGACCGCCATCAACTGGTCGTTTGGGCTCCATGTTTTCCTCTTGGGGGCGCTGACTTATGGATGGGCGATCGGGCGGGGACTTCGACCTGCCGCTGCCTGGGTGTCCGGGGCGCTGGCCATGTTCAGCGGCACTTTTTTCCTCCATATTTATGCCGGACATCTTTCCAATGTCTGCGCCATGGCCTGGGTGCCCATGGTCTTCTGGGGCATTGATCGCTGGATCGCACAACGCCACCTCGGCTGGATCTGCCTGTCTGCCGCGGCGGCCGCCCTGCAAATCTACGCCGGACATCCGCAATATGTTTATTTCACCGCCATCATCGCCGGCGCTTATGCCCTCATCCATCTGCCGGGTACCTCCCGATGGCCGCAGGCTGCTGTGGGTCTGCTGGCCATTTATCCCCTTGCCGCCCTGCTCGCGGCCGCCCAGTTTCTTCCCGGCTTGGCCGCCGCGCAAGAATCGGTCCGGAGTGGCGGAGTGAATTATGAATTCGCCGCCATGTTTTCTTTTCCCCCGGAAAACTTCCTCACCCTCCTCGCGCCGTGGATTTTTGGAGGTCATGGAGAAATTCCCTATTGGGGCCGGTGCTATCTCTGGGAGATGAGTTTTTATCTTGGCGTGGGTGGTCTTCTCCTTGCGGCTTTTGGCGCCGGGAACTCCAAAAATAAAGTTCCCAACATCCGGCTGGGAATCCTTGTTCTCGTGGCCTTGATTCTCGCCCTGGGAACCCATACGCCCCTCCACCACCTTCTCTACGATTGGCTGCCGGGGTTCGGGTCCTTCCGTGGTTCGTCCAAATTCCTCTACTTTGCCGGACTTTTTCTCGCTCTTTTTGCTGGCCTGGGGATGGATCGCCTTTTGAGCGGAGACAAACCCACCCGCGCCCTTGGCCTCACCGCGCTCGTCTTGGGGCTCGGGCTGTTGGGCGCATCGTTTTGGCTGAGCCGATCCGGTCCCGATAGCCTGCGCCATCTGATCGCCGCCATCCTCGCGACCAAGGAGAGCTATCTCAATCCGGAGGCCCTTTTGCTTCCAAAATTTCTCCCCGACCTTCTCGAAGCGACCCGGCAATCACTAACTCTAGCCGGTAGTCTCTGGATCGGCTTTGCTCTGCTTTGGCTGGCAGCCCGCCGCTGGCAAAAGCTTGCCCCCGTTCTCGGCGGCGCTGCCATTCTGGAAATCGCCATTTTTGCCGGGAGCACGGTCGCCACATTTCCGCTCGCCCAGTTCACCTATCAGCCCGTGGCTGAGTATTTGGAGGCGCACCCCGGCGACTATCGGGTCCTCAACACCGTCAATCCCGACTCCTCCATGCTTCTCCGCAAAGGGAATGTCTGGGGATACGATCCGTCCGTGCTCAAGCGGTACGCCGAATTGCTCACGGTGACCCAGGGAGGAAATCCCGCGCAAGCTTCTCAATACCTTCCCTTCAGTACCTTTCACCCCATCTTGGCCATGCTCCGCTGCCAATGGGCATTTCTTCCAGGCGAGAACAACCAAATCACGATCAAGCCGTTTCCGGATCCCTTCCCACACTTTTTCCTCGTCAGCGATTATCAAGTGATTCCCGACGCCTCCGATCTGCTGGAAGCCCTCCGCAACCCGACCTTTGATTTAAAGACAAAAATTCTCCTCGAAGAAGAGCCCAATCCGAAGCCCGATCCCGGAACGCCGGCCGGTTCCATCCGCGTCCTCGATTCCTCCACCGATCACTGGACCCTGGACGTCAAAACCGATCGCGCCGCCATCCTCGTGATCCCGGATTCCTATTCTCCGGACTGGCACGTCACCGCTCGACCCGACAGCGCGCAGAAAGAATATTCATTGCTCCCGGCTAATCATGCCCTCCGCGCCATTCCGCTCAGCAAGGGACACCACGTCTTCACGATGGAATACCAGCCTCGCGGATTCCGCCTTGGAGCCATCGTTTCGCTCCTCACCTGGAGTCTCCTGATCGCCTGCGTTGCCATCGCCCCCCTTCGACGGCACCTTACCTTCCATGAATAATACACCATCCACCCTGCCGCCTCTGGCCGTCGATCTCGACGGCACCCTCATCGCCGATGATGTTTCGGTGAAAACAATTTTACACTTCTTGCGAAAGAATCCCTTCGCCCTCGGTCCTGCGGTGGTCTGGTATCTGACTGGGGGCCGGGCCCGGCTCAAACGCGAGATCGCTCTCCGCGTCCCCCTTGATCCCGCCACCCTCCGCTATCACCCCGAGGTGATGGATTTCCTTCGTGAAGAACGTGCCCGCGGACGAACCCTCATTCTGGCCACCGCATCGGATCAAATTTATGCGGACCTCATCGCGGCCCATGTCGGGCTTTTTGATCACTCCATGGGAAGTGATGGAAAAACCAGCCTCTCCGACCACCGCAAACGGGACGCCCTCCGCGCCCGGTTCGGGAAATATTCCTATATGGGTAACAGCAGCGCCGACCTCGAAGTCTGGCGCGGAGCCGAGGAGGCCATCGCCGTGGCCACCCCCGAGGCGGTCCTAAAAAAACTCAAAGCCTTTAAAACTCCGGCGAGGATTTTTTCTTAGCCGTAACAATTTAGACAGGATTAACAAGATTAACAGGATTGGTTGAAAAAGACACTAAAGGCAGCGAAGCCGAACTCACGCGGAGGCGCGGAGACGCTGAGATTTACAACAAAAAGCCCACTCATCTTGAAGGCGTTCTCCTTCGTAACTTCTTCTCCTCTGCGTCTTGCGCCTCTGCGGGAGATTCTATTTCGGTTGTCAGGTTTAAACGCCTTGATTCTCCGCGTCTCCGCGCCTCCGCGTGATACAGTTTCTTTGGTTCTTTCCTGAAGCTCAGATCGGATACGCCCGCTGGAGCCCCTCGCGGAAACTGATGGGATCGTAGCCGAGATCCTTTCGGGCTTCGGAGTTGTCAAGATTGGCATCTTGCATCACCCCGGCAATAGTATCCCAAGTCAAGATCGGCTTCTTCTGAAAACGCTCGGCGAAAAAGGCGATCAATCGACAGAGCGGAATCGATCGCTATTATCCAAGACCCTCACTTTGAAACCAAGTTCCACGAGTCCATGCACAAGCGTGGTCCCCATCACTCCGAGTCCACCCCGTCACTTGTCACTTGCGGCGAAGCCGCGCAGGGGCCGCACCGGCGATACATTCAAAGCGCGAACCCTTTCGAAGATTCCCGGCGCAATTTCCGGCTGCTTGTCATAGGCCCCAAAAACCATCTCCAGCCGGGCATCGAGGTTGTCGATATAATGCAGGGCCATGGCCTCGGGAGTTTTCGGCTGCACGGGAGACCCGAAAGCCAATTCCCCATGATGGGCCGCAATCAGATGTAAGAGGTGCAAACGGACGTCTTCGGAACCGGGCGCTAATTCCTTCCAATCGGTAAGCGGCAGCTTTCGCCAGAGCGCATTGACCACTTCGATCCCGATGGGGATGTGACCGAGTAATTCGCCATGCGCAACCCGGGGGATTTCAAAACCTGTTTCCGCCGGACACATTTCCCAGAGTTTTCCACTGTCATGAAAAAGCACTCCTGCCAACAAAAGGTCGCGATGCAGGCGAGGATAGACCACACAAAGGGCGTCGGCCGCGGCCATCATTTGCGCCGTGTGGCGCAATAATCCGCCCCGGAAGGCATGATGATTAAATCGCGCGGCAGCAGCCCGTCGAAATCGGGCCCCAAATTCTTCCAAAAAAACCTCTGCCAAGCCCTTCAACCGAGGGTCGCTGAAAGATCCCACCAACTCCGTCACCAGAGCAAAATCTGCCTCCGCGATGACCCGGGCCGCTTCGTCTCCGGCAAAAAGAGCTCCGGTTTCCTCTTCGCTCAAATTCCGGACTCTCCAATTTTGTGCCTCCAGTCCATATCCCCCGACAGAAAATTCCCCTTCCACTTCGACCAATTCACCGCCCTGAAGACCTTGGCAAACCGTAAACTGCGGACTGTCATTCCAGGCCTTCAGGGTCATGGCATCCCCGCCGTCCCGAAGTTTCACTTCCCAGAACGGCTTTCCATTCCGCGCCTCCTTACACAGCAATCCTTCGACCTGAACATGGACGCGCGCACCGACGGCCCCGTCCCGAGCCTCCTTGTGAAGTTGAGAAATGGTTTTTTGCACAGAATCAGCCATAAGAGAAAAGTAGGGAGACCAACCGTTGGGCGCAAGTCTGACTGGCGGAGCGCCAAAGTGACCGCATCAAAATCGAGTCATGTTCGGGGAGCACACTCGGCCCGAGTGTGGTTCCTCGGCGGCTCGCCGAGGCGGCAACGGATCGGGCGAAGTCCGAACGGCCAGGCTTTCAAATTGGTCCGGCGAGCCGCCGGACCCTGCACGCGGGCCGCGTGCGGTCCCCGGATAATACCCTGCGATCGAAAATTTCATATCGATTTCCCGAGCTTTTTTGATGCATTTGCCCAGGGACCCTTGCCCTCCGGACTAGACATCGGATGAAAATACCTATATCCACCAACCCCATATTTAGCACCGCCCCCTTGAACAGGAGCCGACCGCGAAATCCGCTCCATCCCACATCGCCCCTCAGCACATAATTTTACGCTCTTTCCTCCGCGCCTCACTCGGAATTACGAATTCGACTGACGCCCAATCTTATCCAAATGAATAGATTATCCACAACCGTAACTGACTGGCCTGCAACAATCGCATTCAGCGGATTGCTCGCAGTAATTTTCATAGGAGTAACCCTCTTAATTCGGAGACACCGTTCAAACAAACCTGCACCATGGTGGTTTCTCGTTCTCTATGCGTTCGCTTTATTAGCCGTTGAGAGCACAGCTGCAACCATCGTCGGTGCAATCAATAGCGGAATGCCGATTTTAATTTTTTTCTGCGTCTGGCTATTACGGCGCAAGCCTTCTTCAAATAGCTTCCCGCTCACTCGAGATTCCATGTCTGCCCCCGATCCCTCTGACCAGGACCTAACCCCGGAATCCGCCTCTCCGACCGACACCGCCCCCAAAGATGGCGACCCGGTGGACTGGGAGGCCATCGCCGCAGACGCCGACTTCAAAAAGCTCTTGACCGACAAAGCCCGCTTCGTGATTCCGGCCACCCTCTTTTTTATCATCTATTATTTCGCCTTCCTGGTGCTGGTGGGTTGGTTTCCGCGCCTGATGGAAATCGAAGTCTTCGGCCGAGTGAACATCGCCTATTTGTTCGCGCTCTCGCAATTTTTCATGGCTTGGATCCTCGCCTTCCTCTACGTCGCCGCTGCCGCCGGATGGGACCGGCAGGCTGCCGCCGTCTTGGCCAAGTTTAACCAAAAATAATCATGTTCCCCGCCCTCCTCGCCCAAGTCGAGCCACCTTCTTCCGACCACACTTCCCTTTTCATCTTCCTGGCCTTCGTGGTGGCGACCCTCGTTATCACCTACTTCAGCGCCCGAAAATCCAGTGGCGCCAGTGCCTATTTTGCAGCCGGTCGCAGCATCACCGGTTGGCAAAATGGTCTTGCTGTTGCCGGAGACTATATGAGCGCAGCCAGCTTCCTCGGGATTGCCGGCATGATCGCGCTGAATGGTTTTGACGGCTTCATGTATTCCGTCGGTTTTCTCGTCGCTTATCTGACCGTCCTTTTCATCGTGGCCGAACCCCTGAGAAACTCAGGAAAATACACCATGGCGGATGTGCTGGCTTACCGACTCAAACCTCGGCCCGTACGAGCCCTCGCCTCCCTCAGCACCCTGACCGTTTCGCTCTTTTACATGATCGCCCAAATGGTGGGTGCCGGAGCCTTGGTGAAGGTGCTTATTCCCGGCATTTCTTATGAGCTCGCCGTCATCGCCGTGGGCATCCTTATGGTCGTTTATGTCGTCTTTGGAGGCATGTTGGCGACCACCTGGGTGCAGATCATCAAAGCCATCTTGCTCATGAGCGGCAGCTTCCTTCTGAGCGTCTTGGTCATGGCCAAGTTCAACTTCAGTCTCGCTGAGTTCTTTAACTCTCTCGCTGCGATCAAATCCACCGGCGCAGACGGAGTCGAAGTGACCCAAAACTTTCTCACGCCCGGCCTCCTCTTCAAAAACCCCTGGGACCAAATCTCTCTCGGGATGGCTCTGGTCTTCGGAACTGCCGGCCTCCCCCACATCCTCATTCGTTTTTACACCGTTCCGGATGCCAAAACCGCTCGCTCCAGCGTGGTCTGGGCCATGGTCATTATTGGCCTCTTTTACATCATGACGACCTTCTTCGGGTTTGGCGCCGCCAGCCTGATGGGTCCGGACTTCATCAAAGCCCACGGCGGCACCAATATGGCCGCCCCAGAATTGGCCCGCCTCGTCGGCGGAGAGGTCTTCTTCGGCTTCATCAGCGCGGTCGCCTTTGCCACCATTCTGGCGGTTGTCGCCGGCCTGACCATCAGCGCCAGCACTAGCTTCGCCCACGATTTCTACTCCAATGTCATCCACCACGGCAAAGAACACCGGGCCGGCGAAGAAGTGCGCGTCGCTCGGATCACTGCCTTCGTGGTCGGAGCGGCTTCCATTGCCATCGCCATTGGGTTGGGCGACCGGGTGAATGTCGCCTTCCTCGTGGGGCTAGCCTTTGCGGTCGCCGCCAGCGCCAACCTCCCCGCGATTATTTTGTCGATTTTTTGGAAACGCTTCAACACAGCCGGGGCCGTCGCTGGACTCATCGCCGGACTGGTCTCCAGCATCGCCCTCATCATCGTGAGCCCGGATTTCATGGGGGACAACGCCCTCTTCCCTCTGAAGAATCCCGCCCTCGCCAGCATCCCCATCGGCTTCCTCGCTGCGGTTATTGCCACCCTTTGCAGCCGCGAACCGGGCGCGGAAGCCAAATTCGCCGAACTCGAAGTCCGCGCCAACACCGGCCTCGGCGCGGAAAAGGCGACCGAGCATTAAGCGACCGACACGTGCGCGTGAAAATTTTACACCCGCACGTTCCTGCGCCATAATTTCAGCAGGATGCTCTCAAGCACCAAACTCCGCGAAAACGTTTATGCCCTGCTGGATGAAGTACTGAAGACGGGAAATCCCTTGGAAATTGAACGCAAGGGCCACACGTTTCTCATCATTCCCCAGGCCCCCGTATCCAAGCTCGACCGCCTGATCCCACGGCCGACGATCAAGGGCGATCCAGAGGATCTCGCCCATCTGGACTGGTCCGATGCCACTCGGCAATTCCTTGGGAGGAAGGCCCGTCTCACGATTTGGCTTTTCGACTTTCGCCTCCCGTTTCATTGTTAACGGGTGCTTTATGACGACCTTGTTTGAATCGGCCCATCTGCTTTACGGAAAAGGAAAGCTCCCGGTCTCATTCCCTCCCGATCTCATGGTCGAGGTGGTTGCAAAGCCGGCCATGCCTCTGCTCTCCGACCCGGCCGCAGCCGTCGTCGCGGCACTCGAAAATCCGGCGGGAGCTCTTCCGCTGAACGAGTTGGCGAGGGCGGCCCGTTCCGCCTGCATCGTCATTTGCGACATCACCCGTCCGGTGCCTAATGGGCTTCTGCTCCGGCCGCTTCTGGACTGCCTCCTCGCCGCAGGCCTTCCCCGCGAACACATCACCATCCTCATCGCGACGGGACTGCACCGTCCCAATCTGGGAGAGGAACTCGAAGAATTGGTCGGCGATCGATCGATCACGCAAACTTTCAAGGTGGTCAACCATTACGCCCAAAACGCGGAGGACCATGTCACGATCGGAAAGACGAGTCGCGGCACCGCGGTGCGGTTGGATCGCCGCTTTGTTGAAGCGGACTTGAAGATTGTCACCGGCCTGGTCGAACCTCATTTCATGGCTGGATATTCCGGGGGTCGCAAGGTGATCGCCCCTGGTATCGCCCACGAAGAAACCATCCGCACGTTTCACAACACCACGTTCATGGAGGACCCTCGGGCCTGCAGCACCAACCTCGCGGACAATCCCCTCCATGACGAACAGGTGGAAATTGTCGGGATGTTGGGACCCGTCTTCGCCGTCAACACCATCCTCGACGACGAACGTCGATTGACCTTTGTCAATTTTGGCGAGGTCCTCGCCAGCCATGCCGAAGCGGTCTCCCGGGTCCGCGTTCATGCCGAGGTTCCCATCACTCAACGTCATCCCCTTGTCATCACCTGCTGCGCGGGGCATCCCCTCGACCTGACGTATTATCAGACCACCAAAGGCATCGTCTGTGCGCTTGGAGCCCTTTCCCCGGGGGGCACCATGCTGATCGCCTCGCGTTGCGCAGAAGGTTTCGGCTCGGAGGAATTTCGCGCCGCGCAAAAAGAATTGGTCCAGAGCGGTATCGACGCCTTTCTTACCGGGGCCCGCCAACGTCCCTTGGCCAATATCGATGAATGGCAAACCGTCAAAGTCACCGAGGCCCTTCGCCACGGGAAGATCCATTTGTTCACCGAGGGACTGGATGAATCTGACCAAGCCCTGACCGGAGTGACCTGCCACACGAATTGGGATGAAGCTTTGGCCGCTGTCCTCAGGGAGTCGGGTGCCAGCTCGGCCGCCGTCATTCCAGAGGGGCCGTACGTCATTCCGATGGCCAATTCCTAAATTGCGTCTCCAGCTGGTTGCAACTCACAAATAGTCATGCGGAAATTTCCGCCTAGACTTTTAGTTTCAGCCACCGCCCTTCTTTCCGCACTGCCCCTGCGGACCACCCCGCAGCCCCGCTCCCAAGTCGAAACGGCAGCAAAGAACCTTTGACCGGCAGCTTCCGTGCCGACTACGTCTAGACCAATTTTGGACCCCCCGCCGCTGCGGTCGGGCCGAATCCCCCGCGAGCACCTCGATGCCCAGGGGCAGGGAACCTGCTTCCCTCAGCCTCCGGCTTCGCCATAGTCAGGCCTCCGGATTCACTCGAAGCGGGAAAGAATTCTCTGAATCCGTTGTTCCTCCAAATCAAAGTCGTATTCGATTCGCTGCCGGACGTTCTCGGAGATGATCCCTCTCCGACGTAACTCGGCCAGATGCCGACGGGCCTCCTCGGTGAGTCGCACCATAAGTTCTTTTTCCCTTGGGGCAGAATTGCGATTGGTTTCCAAAGAAAGCGAATCCCGCTGCTGCATGCGACGAAGACGTTCTTCATAGTAGTCCTGCCATTGTTCAAGTGAGTCGCGTTGCTCGGCAGATTCGACCGCCCGGGCTTCCTTACCGATTTTTTCGATAATCTCTTTGAGAAGCAATTCCCGGGCCTCGATCTCAGATTGGTATTCATCGCCCCCCTCTTCGACTCCCAGCCATTTCGCGACGAACGGGAGGGTCAATCCCTGGAGGACTAGAGTCACAAAGATGACGCAAAAGGTGAGAAAAAGAATCAGATGCCGAAAAGGAAATTCTTCACCGGATTGCAAAGTCAAAGGCAGGGCCAACGCCGCCGCCATCGAGACCACCCCCCGCATTCCTGACCAGGAGGCGACCACCAGGCCTCCGGTATTAAGAAATTGGGGCGAGTCCTTCTTGCCCGTGAAAAGCCGCCGCTCGACCCAGGCCAGCGGAAAAATCCAGAGAAACCGCACCGCGATGACCACGACAGAAATGATGGCCCCGATACCGATCAATTGCCACAGGGGCGCCTCCCCTCGGATCTCCCGCAGGATGGCGGGAAACTGGAGACCAATGAGGATGAAAACCACCCCATTAAGCAGGTAATCAAGAAACTTCCAAATCGCCCCCCGTTCCAACCGACTCCCGGCGTTTAAGGCCTGCCAGGATTTGTGCCCCACATACAAACCCGCAGTCACCACGGCCAGAACACCCGACACCTCCAATTTTTCCGCCGTCAAATAGGCGACAAAGGGCGTCAGCAAAGTCAAAGTGATCTCCACCGCCGGATCCTTAAGGCGACGGTGCAAAATCTCGACGCCAATCCCGACCAGCCCTCCCAGCAAAATTCCGCCCAATGACATCCAGAGAAATTCCCCTCCGGCCTTAGCCATCGAAAACGACCCGGTCACCACCGCGGCGACGGCAAAGTGATAGGCGACCAATCCACTGGAATCATTGACGAGGCTTTCGCCCTCCAGAACCGTTCCCAGGCGCTTGGGAAGACGCAGGGTTTTCAGCACCGCCGTCGCCGAGACCGCATCAGGGGGTGAAACGATAGCCCCCAAAACAAAACCTGCTGCCAGGGTCATCCCCGGAACCAACCAAGACACGGTCAAGGCCACGCCGACCATCGTCGCCAGCACCAACCCCACCGCAAGGGCAAAAATCGGCAAAAGATTCGACCGAAAATCATCCCAAGGAAAATTCCAGGCGGCGGAAAACAACAATGGCGGCAAGAAAATCAGGAACACCAGTTCGGGGTCCAAGCGCACCTTGGGCAACCCCGGCCAGAAGGCAATTCCCAACCCGGCAAAGACGAGCAAAATCGGAAACGGAAGCCGAACCCGCTCCGCCACGACGGCGAGAACCCCTAGGATTCCCAGGAGAATGAGGAAGGTTTCGATTTTCTCGACCATAGAAGCTCCTGCTTTAGCAGACCGCGAACGAACCCCAAAACGAAAACCGCCGCCCCGTTTTTAATCGTTCAGGACAGCCCCCGACCGACCAAGCCTACGATTGACTCCACCCAGCGGCGAGTATCTAGTGCCTAGTATTGTGAAAGCAACCGCGTCGTTCCGTATTCTTGGCCTTCTGAGTCTGCTGTTTGTGGGTGGGTGCGCCTCCCATCCCCCAATTCAAACCGTACCCTCAGTCGATATCCCCCGCTTCATGGGAGACTGGTATGTGATTGGCTATATTCCCTGGATCGCTGAAAAAGGAAACGTCAATACGATGGACATTTATTCCCTTCGGCCCGACGGCAAAATCGATGTCACCTATGCCTTTCGCAAGGGTTCCCTGGACGCGCCACGCCAGAAATGGAAGGCCAAGGCCTGGGTCTACAACAAAGATACCCGCGCCCATTGGAAAGTTCAGTTCATTTGGCCATTTTCCTCCGACTTTCTTATCCTCGATCTTGCTCCCGATTACCGTTATACAGTTGTGGGTGAGCCGACTAAAAAATTGGCTTGGATTATGTCGCGAACCCCACAGATGAGCGAAGCCGACTACCAAGCGATTCTGCGCCACCTTGCCGCTCTCGGGTACGACACTTCCAAATTTGAGAAAGTGCCTCAACCGACCAAGGGGTAGTCCGGAGGTTTTCGCGTCGCCTCATTTTTCCTCGACGCCCCCGGACGTTGCGGCCGTTTGTGTGAAAACGGTCAAAGCCCTTGCAATCGAGCCCACACTCCGGTCATTTAAGAGGAATGGTTCCATTCGAACACGCCGATCCCATCAATGCCCGTATCCTGACCGTTTCCGAGGACAAAATTTCCGGTTTCGCCCGAGAGCCTTTTCTCGAAATCAGCCGTCGGACCGACCTTCCGCTGGAAACCGTCATTGAACGGATCCAAACCATGTTGGCCGCCGGCACGATCCGCAGGGTCCGCCAAACCCTCCTCGCCACCAACCTGGCCGAAGGGGCGCTCGTCGCTTGGAGGGTGCCCGCGGACAAATTGGACGCCGCTTTTGATTTTCTTTTTCAAAAAGACCCCTACTCCGGCCATGTCGTCATCCGCTCAACCGATGCCAACATTCCCGGTGAAGCCTACAAACTCTGGACCACCCTCAAGGTGCCGGCCGGTTATTCTCTCGACACCCACTGCCAGCTTCTCTGCCGCCTGACAGGAGCCCAAGCCTATCGCATCATGCCCGCCAAAGGCATTTTTGCCCTCGGTGTCGGCCATGTCCGCCGAAAATCCATCGAGCCCGGAGATCGCACCGAGGGACCTGCCGCAATGCATGCGGTGGGAACCGTCAAACTCAGCGACCACGAATGGAAGGTCCTCACCACCCTCAAACGGGAATTCACGGCCGAGGAAATTCGTGAACCCACCTGGGACGCCCGCGCCGCCGAGGCGGGCGTGGAGTTGGAAGAGTTTTACCGCGTCGCCGAATCCCTGGCTGAACGCAAGCTTGTCGGACGCTTTTCCACCTTCCTTGAACACGTCAAACCGAACCAATCCGGCACCCGGGTCACCCGATTCAACGCCCTTTTCCATTGGGCGGTTCCCCCGGGACGCGAAATCGAAGCCGGCAGCGAAATCGGCCGCCACGAAGCTTTAACCCACTGCTATTGGCGCGAGGGCGGACCCGAGTTCAACAATGTCAACATCATGGCCGTGGCCCATGGGACCGAAAAAGATCGCGTCCTCGAACACAAAGCCGCCATCGACCGCCATCTCGAAGAGATCGGCATCCCCGTCTCCTACACCAATGTCTTCTGGGGCGGCCGGAGCGAAATCAAACCCTCCGAAATCTCCCCCCTCACCTACGAGGCGTGGGTGGCAGAAAACACCGAAACGTTGCTGTAAGGCGCTGTAAATAAATAAAGGCACCATCTGGCTTGTTCTTTTGGCCTCTGGCGGCGTTGCTCCTCAGTCACAGAGTGCTTGGGCTAGGCTCGTTGCGCCTTGCCAGAGCCCAAAACTCCTGCGCCATCTTTGGCACCTTTATTTATTTACAGCGCCTAACGGATCGGGCGAAGCCCGAACGGCCAGGCTTTCAAAAGCTAAAAGCGAAATTTTTCAACTCTCGAAGGCACCGCCAACTGCGGTCGCAGTTGCTCGCGGCCTTCCACCTTCCACCTTCCACCTTCCACCTTCCACCTTCCCACCTCAATAGACCGCCCGTCCGCCGGAGAGGTCAAACGTAAAGCCGGTGGTGAATCCATTTCCGGGAGAAACAATAAAAGCCGCAGTTTCGGCAAATTCTTCCATCGAGCCACAGCGCGCTTCATGGGAATTTTGTCGGTCATGTATTTGACTTGTTCGGGCGGCAGGGCCTCGACCATGGCGGTCCGGACCACGGCCGGTGCCAGGGCGTTAACCCTAATTCCCGTTTCCGCGTATTCCTTGCCCTGCACCTTGGTCATGCCAATAACCGCCGCCTTCGAACTGGAATAGGCCAGCATACCGGCATTGCCATCCTTACCCGCGATGGAAGCGATATGAAGGACGCGGCCATAGTCACGCTCCAACATGTGGGGAGCCACCGCTTGAAACGTGATCAGGCAGGCACGGACATTAAGCGCAAAGACCCGGTCGAAATCCTCCAGAGAAACCTCATGGCTCTTGATGTTGGTTTGCCCGGTCATCCCGGCCGAGTTGACCAAGATATCGATCCGCCCAAATTCCGCCACCACCGCATCGACGGACTTTTTCACCGCGGCGGGATCCGTCACGTCGGTGACCAAACCCCGGGAAGTCTCTCCCAATTCTTTCTTCGCCCGGGCAATCAGCTCAGAATTTCGATCCAAAGCAACCACATGCACTCCCAAGGCCGTCAGGCGTTTGGCCAGCGCGAACCCAAGTCCATCCGCCCCTCCGGTGATCATTGCGACCTGATCTTTCCAAGAATGTGTTTCCAGCATGGAAAAACCATTCAGGAAAAAGCCAATTTAATCCACAGATTTCCTCAGTATTTTGAATGTACTGGAACTGGCCGTTATTCCTCCGAGGAAAAAACCAAAATCAAGTTGCCTTGAGAACCCGTAGACCAGCTTTGCCGGCCAGCGTCCCTTGCCTCGCGTCAGAGGTCACAAATTCCCGAGCCCCGCTTTGCTTGGCGCAGGCCACATGGAGGGCATCGAGCGTTCGGCAACCCGTCGTGGCCGCATAAGCGATTGAAAGATTTCGACATTCTGACCAAGCCTCTTCCCACTCGATCGATGTTTTACGCAATACCCCAGAGGCCCGATCCGCTTCGATATCCAGAAGAGCCGCTGCCGCCTCACCGACCTCACATTCCTTGCGGAAACATTTGAGTTGAAGCGCAGAAACGCACTCTGAAAAATGCAGAGACGTGAAGAGAATCGCTTGCTTGTGAACGGTGACGAATTTTCTGACCGAGTCCGAGGCGGGTTCCTCAGTGTAAAGTTTGAGGAGAATTCCCGTATCATAATAGCGACTCATTGATCACCTCTTGTCTCGTCAAGGAGCACCTCGCTACCGACACCGCGCCAACCTTTCTCCCATGTCTTTTTGGCTCGCGCCTTGAAATCTGGAAACTCCACTTTTTCGTCCATCACGGGCGGACTGAGACGGGCCACGACTTTCTTTCGCCGAGTAATGGCCAGTTCTCGGCCCATTTCCACTTCCCGAAGCAACGCCGCCAGGTTGTGCTGAGCTTCCATAATTGAAACCGTCTTCATAGCGCATAAAAATAACGCATATTTTTGTGAAGTCAATCCAAGGCGGCTTTCAGAGGAAATTCCCACCTTCAAACCCGCTCGAAGGTGCCCAGTTGATGAATCATTTTGGCCACCAAGGCGGTCCATCCCGTCTGATGACTGGCGCCCACGCCAGCGCCGTTGTCCCCGTTGAAATATTCATGGAACTGAATCAAATCCCGCCAGTGGGGGTCTTCCTGGAAGAGTTTCACATCCCCTTGAAACGGACGCTTGCCGTCCGCATCCCGGGTGAAGATCGAGACCAACCGATTCTCGAGTTCGAGGGAAATGTCCCAGAGGGTCATTTCCTTGCCGCTCCCGGTTGGAAACTCAACCTTGAAGGAATCGCCAAAATAGAAACCAAATTTTTGTAAGCACTCGATGAGGAGAAAATTCATGGGAATCCAGACCGGTCCACGCCAGTTGGAATTGCCCCCGAACATGGCCACCGGGCTGTCGGCCGGGCTGTAAGCGAGGGTCTCGGTTTTTTCTCCTTCGGTGAAGGTGTAGGGCTGATCATGATAAACGCGGGAAAGGGCGCGGATGCCATGCGGGGACAAAAATTCTTTTTCGTCAAAGAGCCGGGAGCAAAGCCGGCGCAGCCGTTCCGGAGGCACGAGGGAAATGAGCCGCTTGCCGTCGTGCTCGACCGCGATGTGGTGGAGTTGGTCGAGCAGGTGGGGACGATGGGTTTGAAACCACTCGACCCGCTTGCGCAAAACAGGAAACCGAAGGACCTCGTCCTGATTAAAGGTTTCCACTGCAAAGAGGGGCGTCAATCCGGCGATTGATCGCGTTTTCAGATAGTCCGAGGATCCATCGGTGCGTTTGAGGACATCATAATAAAATCCGTCCTCTTCATCCCAAAGGGTGATGCCATTAGTGCCCGGGGTGTTGACGGCAGCGGCGAGGTAAATGAAATCGTTGAGAAACTTATCGGCCACGTCCTCATAGGCCGGATCTTCCTTCGCCAGTTCGATCGTGATATTTAGCATGTTGAGCGAATACATGGCCATCCAGGCGGTGCCGTCGCTTTGCTCAATAATGCTGCCGTCCGGCAGTGGGTATCTCCGGTCAAAAACACCGATATTGTCGAGCCCAAGAAACCCGCCCTCAAAAACATTGTCCCCAGTCTGATCAACCCGGTTGGCCCACCAAGCATAACCGATGAGGAGTTTATTGAAGGCCTTCTTCAAAAACTCGTGATCGCCGATCCCGGTTCGGGCCCGATCAATCGAATAAATCCGCCACGCTGCCCAACCTCCGATGGGAGGATTCGCATCCGAAAGCGCCCACTCATAGGCGGGCATTTGGGCGCTGGGCGAGGTGTAACGTTCCCCCCGCAGGACCATGTTCTGGTGTTTGGCGGTCGAGGGGTCCGCCCCGGCGAAGGCGACGGAATGGAACATGAGATCCCAGGCGCAAAAGTACGGATATTCCCAACAGTCCGGCATCGAAAGGACGTCATGAGCATGCATATCGCGCCAAAAAACATTGCGTCCCTTCCAGCGTTCCCGCGGAGGAGCCGGCATGGTCGGATCGCCTTCCAGCCATTGGAGGACCGGATAGAAATAGAATTTCTTCCCCCAAAACAACCCCGCCAGGGCCCGCCGATGAATAAGGGCATGTTCGCCGGATAAACCCGGAGTCACCTCATTCAAAAATGCATCGGTCTCCTTCTCCCGGGCCTTCAGGGTTTTGGCAAATCCCGCATCAAAGGGTTGTTTCTGAGGTTTGGCACTTAGCCGCAGAGTCACCTCCATAGTCGCTCCGGGTTCCACCGTTGCCTGGTAAATTGCGGCCGCTTTCGTGCCTGTCTGCTCGGGATTGATCGCCTTTTCTTCCCCGGCGATGACATAGTCGTGGAAGGCATCCTTGAAGTGCGACCCTACGTTGGGCGCCTGGAAAACCCGCTCGGTGTTGGTTTCGTTCTCGGTGAAAATGAGTTTCTCTGCCCCGGCACAATAGAGCCGATATTCCGGCAACCCCCAGGGCCTGGCGACAATGACCTTATCCGATTCCCGATGCATCTCTGGGCGCGGCGCATCCTTCTGCCCCCAGGACCAAGTGTTGCGAAACCACAGCGTCGGCAACAAAGTCAGAGGGGCCGCCTCCGGCCCGCGATTGATGGCGCAGATCTGAATGCAAATATCCTCCGGCCCCGCCTTGGCATAGGTAATAAAAACATCGAAATACCGGCTTTGGTTGAAGATGCCGGTATCGACTAATTCATATTCCGGCTCCTGTCGCGACCGGCGGGCATTTTCCTTGATGAGATCGGCATAGGGAAATTCCCCCTGCGGATACTTGTAAAGTCCCCGCATGAAACTGTGAGTCGGCGTGTTGTCGAGGTGGAAGAAGTAATCTTTGACGTCCTCGCCATGGTTGCCTTGCGGATTGGAGAGCCCGAAGGGACGTTCTTTCAGGATGGGATCCTTGCCATTCCAGAGGGCGAGGGAAAAACTCAGCCGACAATCGTTGTCGCAAATGCCCAGGAGGCCATCTTCGCCCCACCGGTAGGCGCGCGAGCGGGCTTGGTCGTGCGGGAAGTATGTCCAAGCATCGCCATCGGCCGAATAGTCTTCTCGGATGGTTCCCCATTGCCGTTCGGGCAAATAGGAGCCCCAAAGCCCCCAGGCTTCACGACCCTGATCCCGGGCCAAAATGCGTTCGGACTCCGCTGACATTCTTATCCTCCCACCGGCATGGCGGAGGATAAAATCCTCGCGAGCGTGCCATCGGCCCGCCAGGCTCGTATTGCAGAGTTGCCGATGTTGAGCATTTCGGTGTCACCCCGGCGCACCGCCCAAGCGAGATTTTCCTGAGTAAGAAAACGTCGCACCACCACGAGATCCCCGCCAGCCGCCTGGTTCTTCGCTGCCAATCGCCAGAGAATGGGCGCATCCGCCATGACCACATCGATCCGTCCCGCCTTCAAAGCGTCGGCAGCCGCCTCGGTGGAGGAAAAGGCCGTCACCGTCGCCTTGGGACATTTTTGCCGGGCCAGAGTTTCCGAGAGGCTGCCTTTTTCCACCCGATCC
>Ga0209702_10004918_pt1 | contig 18779 bp, 16 predicted proteins | sample FRY01_FD_187210 | JGI IMG/M metagenome (GOLD analysis project Ga0209702, IMG submission 187210) | Freshwater microbial communities from Lake Fryxell liftoff mats and glacier meltwater in Antarctica - FRY-01 (SPAdes) (version 2) | ecosystem: Environmental > Aquatic > Freshwater > Ice > Glacier...
GCATTGACTAACGAGCGCGGGAGCGGCCCTTGGTCCGCGCGTTTTTAACGCGCTACGGGCCTACTGGCATCGGGACGGCCCTAGTCATGGTACCCCTCCAAAGCCCGTCAATGCGACAGCCTCATTTTGCGCGCATGACAGGCACTCGGGACAGCCCCACCAGCAAATGCCAAGAGGCTAGGACCGCAGTGAAAACGGGGAGGTAGCCGGAGACTGGTGAGAGATGCAGGCTTGAAAAAAAGGTTGGAGGTCAGCAGACCGCGCCTTTGGGGATGCAGACCATCTCGTTGCTGCCGCCGTCGGACGACGGACAAGACTGGCAATCTTCGCCGTCGCCACACACCGTAGTTCCGCAGGCCTCCGCGTTCGGTTGGCAGCAGATCTCCTCGGCCGCCGGGTTGCAGACCTCGCTGGACGGAGCAGAGTTCTCGGGGCATCCGAACCCGGGGCCTGCGGGACCGTAAGACGCGCAGATATTTCCAGCGTCCTCGCACTCGGTCGTCGCGGGCTCATAGTCGTCGTCGCAACAGTGGATGTCGAGCGGTCCGCAGGAGAGCTCGACGGCGGTGCCGGTGCAGGCATCGGCGGGCGGGTTCCTTGGATCGTAGTTGCCCGGCGCGCATCGGTGGCCAGCGGCCACACAGGCATTCGGCGGTTGGACGGGGGTGTCGTCGCAGCAGATCTCTTCGGCCACGGGCCCGCCTTCGACCTGACAAGAGACATCGACCCGCGTCGTGCCTCGGCAGACGTTCGGGGGTGGGTTGCTGCCATCGACGAGCCCCGGGGCACACCGGAGTCCTGCGCTCTCGCAGGCGGTGCGGCCTTCAGCTTGGCAGTCTTCGTCCGCGCTGGGGCACCAGCGGTCGCACACTCCGTCGCCGTAGAAGCCATAAGTTAAGCAAGGGTCTTCCGTTGATAGCTCGCCGGCTAGATAGGCGGTCTTGACCTCGCTCCGGCTCATGGTCCCCTCGGAGAGGCAGCCCATGAGGCCGAAGGCGGTCAGCGCAGTCACAACATTGATTGTGGTCATAGTCTCATTGTCCCTAAATCTGTCGGCCACGATCATGCGCGGCCTATGTTCGGTTGGCGCCGAGGACGCCGGATCTCCGGTTCGTGCCACGGCACATTGTTGGCAGACGGCCAGAAACTTCACCTTGCGGGGGTTCAGGAGCTAGCGTCGTCCACCAACGGCGTTAACAATATCACGATTGCCATGTCAAACAAAGATATATGAGTCATCAACAAAGTTTGACATTGCTGAGCCTTGTTGTGGGCTCGTGGATTGCCCGTTGTAATTGTTGGGTGAGTGCTTCAGGGGTAGAGGTAGGTCTGGAAATTAGCTGATTTGTGCAATGATACCGATTCGTGCAATAAGCTCTGCCTGAATCGAAGGAAATGAAGGAGTAGCCAAAATGAGCGATTTTTCTACGTTGAGGGCCTTGTTTATCAATACATCGCTGAAGAAGAAGCAAGCCGAGAGTCACACGCAGCTGTTGCTAAACGCCAGCGCGGATATAATGACGAAGAACGGGGTCGCGGTCGATCACGTGCACCTCCTCTCGCACGATGTCCCGCCTGGGGTCTATCCCGACATGACCGAGCACGGGTGGGACCGCGACGACTGGCCCGCCCTTTGGAAACAGGTGAAGGCGGCCAATATCCTGATCGTCGGCACGCCCCTGTGGCTCGGCGAGGAGAGCAGCGTCTGTCGGGTTCTGATCGAGCGCCTCTACGGCATGTCTGGCCTATTAAACGATAGGGGCCAGTCCGTTTACTATAGCAAGGTCGGCGGATGCGCCGTGACCGGCAATGAGGACGGGATCAAACACGCAGCGATGACCATCGGCTATGCCCTGTCGCACCTCGGCTATACCATCCCACCACAGGCCGATTGCGGCTGGATCGGCGAAGCGGGCCCCGGCCCGAGCTATGGCGACGACGACGGCGAGGGCGGGCGCATCGGGTTCGCCAACGATTTCACGCAGCGCAACTGCACGATCATGACTTGGAACTGCATGCATCTGGCCAAGCTGCTTGAGGCTGGCATCCCGAACGAGGGCAACGACCGAAACGCCTGGAAGGCCGGTACCCGCTTCGGTTTCGAGAACCCCGAATACCGCAGCTGAGGGGGCGAGTTCCGCCTCCGATCTTTCCATCACAGACACAGCGGTCGGCACTTGGTACTCGGTCTAGTGCCCTCGCGCCGCAAGCTCATGGCGCGAATGACGACCTCTCGTTGTCCTCGCTAAAGTGTCGGAGAGAAATGCGAGCTAATCGTCCGCGCCTCCGTCTCGATCGGTGGAGACGTGGCGCAGCAGCCAAGGCCGCGCGAACACGGCGACGAGCACCAGCGCCGCCAAGAACGCCAACGTCCACAGGCTGTGGCTGACGACGCGCACGATCAACGCCACCAAGGCGGCGCTGGCCAGGATCGCGGTCCCCCCGGTGGCCCAGCGCCGCCCGGCGCGCAGCCACCACGCCAGGCAGGCGACGACCGCGAAGGTGAACAGGAACGCTAGGCTCGCCGCCTCGACCAAGACCGCCATGGAGCCGAAGGCCGCCAAGGCCGCCGCGAGCCCGCCAAGTACGAGCACCGCGCGATCCGGCACGGCGTGCTGGTTTTCGTGTTCGAAGATCCGCGGCAGCTCGCCCGCCTGGGCGACGACCCGCGACAGGCGCGCCGTCGCGAACAGCGTGGCGTTGATCGCCGAACCGGTCGACGCCGCAGCCGCGACGGTCACGAGGACAAGCCCGAACGTGCCGAGCAGGGCCTCGCCCGCGATCGACAGCGCGACCTCCTTGTGGGCGACGATCTGCTCGGCGCCGACGATCATCGCGGTCCCGAGCGCGACCAGGACATACACGCCGATGACGACCACGATCGCCCACAACCCGGCGCGCTTCAACGTGCGCGCCGGGTCCCGAATGTCCTCGTAGTCGTACGTCAGTAACTGGAACCCCTCGTATGCCATGAAGACCGAGCCCGCGCCGAACATGGCCGCTAGGACCCCGCCCTCGCCCGTCTCCTCGGCTAGGCGCTCGGGTGCCCACAGCGCGAGCCCCCACACCGCGAGCCCGACGAGCACGGCCAGCTTGAACCACACTAGGGCGACCTCGACGCCGCCCGCGTCGCCCGCGCCGCGCAGGTTCAGGCCCACGAAGACCGCCATGATCGCGACCGCCGCGGCCCGCGGGAACCACGGCCCGAGCCCCGCTAGGTGCCCCAGGTACTCCCCGAACGTGAACGCATAGACCGCGTTCGTAAGTACATAACCGATGAGCAACACCCACGAGAGGCTACCAGCGAAGCCGTCCGCGTGGATTTTGCGTAGAAACGTGAAGGCGCCCCCGCCCTCGCCGAAGCGCGTCGCCAACTTCACGTAGCAGTAACCAGCGCCGAGCGCGATCACGCCCGCGACGGCGAAGCTGAGCCACGCCCAAGCCCCCGCGATGGCGATCACCAGGCCGAGCGTCGAGAAGATTCCGCCGCCGACCATGCCGCCGACCGCCATCGACCATGTCGCGTTGAAGCCCAGCTTGCCCTGTTTGTCGTCGCCGTCCATCGCCGGAACATAGCATGTCGAGGCCGCCGCGATACCTCGGACGTCGGGCCATTTTTTTGAGCGTCTCAGCCCGCGCGCCGCGGCCTTCCCCGCGGCGCGGACCTTATCCTATGGTCGTGATGTGAATGTCTAAGTCTTGCGGTCCGGGACGGCGCCGATCGATCTTGCGCTCGATCTTGCGGTCACGATCGGAGCCGGGTGTCTCCAGTGACCTGGAGGTCGACCGCCTCGAGGTGATCTTCGACATACAGCATCCTCACGATGACGATCGTGACCGCGACCAGCGGGGTCGCGACGACGATGCCGATCGGGCCGGCGAGCACGCCCAACACCGCCTGTGCTCCAAGGGTCATCGCCGGGAGAAGCTTCATCATCTGTCGCTGCAATAGTGGCGTAATTATATAGCTCTCGACCGCCTGAATGCCGGCGTACATCACCAGAACTGCGGCCGCGGTGCTGGTGCCTTCGACGAAGGCGAGGAGGACAGGCGGAACCGCCGCGATCACCGGCCCGATATTCGGAATAAACGTAAGCAAGCCCGCGAGTGCTGCCAGCGTGAACGCCACGGGAATCCCGAGCAAGGTCAGGCCGGTCCACGTCAACGCCCCGATCACCACCATGCCGACCAACTTCGCCAGCAACCAACGCCGCAGCGTGCTGGCCGCAGCCTCGAGCACCTCCGCGTAACGCTCTCGGCGTGAGACTTGCGCGAGGCGCAGCAGACCGCGCTTGTAGGACTCGGGCTCGGCCGCGATGAATAGCGCGATGAACGCGACTAGGAAGCCCCCTGTGATGCCCCCGATCACCAACTGCACGGCTCCGGCCGCGCCTCGCATCGTTTCCCGCGAGGTGATGTCAAAGTCGCCGATCGCATCCACGATTGCACGTCCCCAGCCTTCTTGATTGAGGTGCGCGGCGAGCTGGTCGATGGCGGAAGGTAGGGCGACACGCAGCTCGTCGAGCTCGCGGGTCAATGATGGCCCGATGATCGCGACGAAGCCCACGCCGAGCCCGGCGAGCGCCAGACACACAATCGCCAGCGCCAGCTTGCGGGGTATGTGGAGCAGACGCGCGAGCCCCGAAGCCCCGGCGTTAAGCGCGATCGCTGCGAGCAGACCCGCGAACATCACCAGCATCACGCCCAAAACCGTGCTCAGCATGGACGCGAGCAGATATGCCGTGGCGGCGTAGGCCACCAATCGCAATGCCCTGCCCGTCTTTGAGCCGGATAGCTCGTTGCTCTCGCGTTCCATAAGGCCCGGTACCACATCAACCGAGGAGGCGCTAGCCTGGACAGGAGATCGGGTGTGATCGAACATGAGAGGGACGCCATGTCGGCCAAGTGACTGTTTCAGCGTACTATTACCCCGCGAACAGGCCCCGTTCGATCCGCACGAAACTCTGTGGCCGCGATGCGAGCTCGGTCGCATTTATCCCATAGCGGCCTCGAAAGTCGCGCGTTCGCACCAGCGAATCTGCGTGTCCACAAGCTCCTGGATCGCGTCCATGCGAAGGAGATCCTCACTTGCCCCCGACTTGAGCCAAGCCTTCATCAGAGTTTTGGCACCGTCCACACATTCAGCTACTTGCACATCGTCGACTAGCAAGCCTTGGTCGATTCCCAAGGCTACCTTGGAGGTACCGGCGAGTCGGTATTCTTCATCCGAGGGGGCCTCAACGACCCTGCTTTGGGCCCCTGCCCGGCGCGTGTACGAAACGTCGTCGGCTCCGACATCTTCAACATGTTGTTTATCCTCGGAATATCGGCCATCATAAGGCCCCTCCTCGTGCACCGGCAGATCATCCGCCAAGAGATCCCGATCATGGTCGGGGCCGCCGTCCTGTGCATCCTCTTCGCCGCGGACGGCGCCATCCAACCCTACGAGGCCGGCATCCTGCTGGCGCTCCTCGTCGCGTACAGCGTCTTCCTAATCCGGCAGTCGCGCGCCGAGACGAAGGCCAACGCCGGCGGTGACGACCTACCGACGCCGACTTCGCAGTGGGACCGCCACTGGTCGGTGCAGGGTGGGCTGATCCTCGCCGGTCTGGCGCTGCTGGTCCTTGGCTCCAACCTGCTCGTTGAAGCGGCCAGCACCATCGCCCGAACCTTCGGGGTCAGCGACCTCGTCATCGGGCTCACTATCGTCGCAGCGGGGACGTCCCTCCCTGAGGTCGCCACGTCGATTATGGCGGCCATCCGAGGCCAGCGCGACATCGCGGTAGGCAACGTCATCGGCAGCAACACCTTCAACGTCTTTGGCGGGCTCGGGGCCTCGGGTGTCGTCACCTCGACGGGCCTCACCGTGGCTCCGTCGATGCTCAACTTCGACCTCTGGTTCATGCTCGCGGTCTGCCTCGCGACCTTGCCGATCTTCATTCCGGGCCGCGAAATCACCCGCTGGAATGGGGTTTTGCTGCTCTTCTATTACGTCGTTTACACCGCCTATTTGATCCTGAGCGCGGCTGGCAGTGACGCGCTGTCCACATTCGCGACGGTTATGCTCAGCATCGTCGGGCCTCTCACGGTCATCACCATCGTGGCTGAATTCATAAGGCCTCGGCCGGCCATCGCTGCGTGAGTATGTGGTTTGAGTCGCACATAAAAACTAGAGCGGTCATGCCTAAACGGACGAAGCGACCATGTGCGCCCAGGCGGCGGGCCTCAGCGCCGGCCGAGGGTCAGCAGGTTGCGTGAGGCGTCACGCACGAAACGATATTGCCACAGCCAATAGAGCGCGCCGCCAATGCCAGTGACCGCGATCGGGATGAGCAAGGCGTGGCGGCCGATGAGCAGTGACAAGGCCGCGCCGGCCGCGCCACCGGCGAAGAAGCCGCCGAGGATGACGAGGTAGAGCACGACGCGCCACGCAGTCACGCCGCGCCTCGCGACCCACTTGCCGAGCGCGATGCCGAGGTCCGTGAGGATGCCGGTGACGTGCGTCGTGCGGACGGTCGCGCGGCTGTACTGGGTCGCCAGCGCGTTCTGAAGGCCCGCGGCGAGCGCGATGAGCGGCAAGTGATACCAGGCCGTCGAGAACAAGAGCCATGCGCCGGTGAGCAGCAACGACTCGATCACGAGCAACCCCCCGTAGCGCCGACCGATGCGGAGCTGGGTTGATTCAAGGACGGCGCCGCTCAGCGCGGCACCGAAGATGAATGCGCCCAATAAGGCCCCGTCGCGGACTAGGGCGCTCGGGTCCGATTGGGTCACGAGATCGATCGAGAGGCGCGTGGCCGTGCCGCTCATGTGGGTCGAGGGCACGTGCAGCGCGCCGACGATCGTGACCGCGTTGACGTAGCCAGCGACCGCCGCTAACACGCCTGCTGTGGCGGTGAAGAGAGCGAAATGGTCGGGCCGGTCGGTGGGCATCGCTATACTCGCGGCGGGTCGGGAGGCGCCATTGGAGCGCCGCGCGATGCTGTACCACGCCATAAGTGTCGGGGCCACAATGTCTGCTCTAGGCATTTTTTCCCGGACACACTGAAAAGGCCGACCACCCCGGAGGGCGGTCGGCCATTGTCAGTGACGACCTCTTGTCGACGGATTACTCGGTAAAGAGACCCGCGGCGACCTCACCGGCGATCCCGGCGACGAGCGTGGCCTCACCGATTGATAGACCGCTTGCTGCATCGAAGGTCAGAGACGTGGCGAGGGCCGCGTCAAAGGTCGTCGACGCCGACGCGACCGCGCTGGTGGCAGCGCTCGCGTCAACCTGACCGCCCGTGGTGGCGGCGGTGACGCTGTTCTGGACCGTGACGGACCAAGCGGCAGCCGCGTCGAGAGCACCTTCGAGTCCGGCGCGGACAGACGCCTGAGCCGCAATCTCTGCAGTGAAGTCGGTGCTGAGGATCACCCCAAGCAGGCCGCTAGCCCCGTCGGTGAGCGTCGCGAGACCCAGCATCGCGGACTCGAAGCCCGACCCGGCGGCGTCAAGCGCAGCGCGGTTAGAGGCCGTGGCGGTGGCCGTCACGTATGCATCGACAGCGGCGTTGAGCTCAGCCGAGCGGGCAGCAGCGACGTCGGCTTGGCCGGCGAGCATCGCGCGAACGGATGTCTCGACCGCGGCGGCGCTGGCGAGGCGCCCACGGGCGTCGACAGTGGCGCTGGTCTGGCTGGACGCGGTGGCGATGGCCTCGACCGTGGCCCGGTAGGCCAAGGCCGCACGGGCCTCAGCGCCCGCGAGGGTTGAAGCAGAGCTGCTTGTGGCTGCGGCGATGTCGGCGCTCAACGTGGCTGCGAAGTCAGCGTGGGCCTGCGCCGCACCGTCCGCGTTCGCCGCGAGGTCTGCCTGTAATGTTGCGGCGGCCTCCATGCCGGCAGTGTGCAACGTCGCGCTGGTGCTGGCGAGAGCCTCGGCGCGAACCATCTGTGCGACCATGAGGCCCTGAGCGACGGCGCTGACCTTGCCTTCCGCGGTGGCGGCTGCGGCGACTGCCGCGTCCACCGAGGCGAAGACCTGGGCGACATCGATGTCTCCGTAGGTTTCACCGTGCGCCATCATCTCCGCGACGACGGCGGTCTCGACGGTGCTCTCCTGGGAAAGCGGCGGCGAGGCGATATTATCGCCCTCCGTGACGCCAGCCACAAGCAGCGCGCTGGCGACGACTTCACCCTGCGCGTCGAAGACCACGAGGGCGGCCGGGCCGTCGATGGTCGGCACGTCCCGGACCTCGACTGCGCCTAACGCGTCAACAGTGCCGGTCGCGACGACCGCGAACTCGCCGGTGGCCGTGAGGCGCACCACGGCGGCGGTCGCGGCGTCGGCGAGCACAGCGCCGTCGAGACCCGCGACAAGCGCGTCAGCGCCGGACTGCAGGCCGAGGTCGGCGATGAGTGAGCCTGACACCGTGAGGCCGAGCTCGGACACGACCGTGAGGATGCCCTCAAGCCCGAACTGCACGCGAGCCTGGCCGCCCAGCTGGACGGCGACGTCAGAGACGAAGGCGCCGACAGTGGTTGCCCCGGCGAGCGAGGTCGTGACCGCGCCGTTGGTGGCCTGGCGGTAGGTCACGAGGGCCGAGCCGAGCTGCGCGCCGCTACCGGCTGCAAGAGCGGCATCGGCGCTTACCTCGAAGGCCGCAGACGCGGTCGCGGTGGCGACGAAGGCGGCCTCAACTTGGGTCGAGACCGTGGCGGATCCGCCGGCAGCGCCGTTCATGACGAGCTGCAGGACTGAACCCTCACGCTCTCCGGCGCCGTGCCCCGTGAGGGCCACGCCAAGTGCGGCGGTGGCGCTCGTGAGCGCGTCGGCCGAGGTTGCGCCATGGATGGCCGCGAAGTAGCCGTTGTAGGCCGTCTCGAGCCGAGTGGCGATGGCCGCGCTGGCGGTCCCCGAACCCTGCGAAGCGACCTGCGCGTTCATCGCGGCGTGCCCGCTGATGACCGCGCCGATGCCGTTCGCGTGTGCCTCAGCCGCGGCGCCGATGCCAGCGCCGACCTCGTGGGCGAAGACCATGGCGGCTGCGGCGTCCGCGTCTGCCAAGACCGACGCCGAGAGCGAGGTCTCGCTCTGCACCGCGGTCGCTGAGCTGTTCATAAAGGTAGTCCACGCGCGGGCCTCAGCGGCTGCGTCAGCGGCGCTATTGAGCGAGACCGACAGCGCGGCGTAGGCGTCGAGCCTCGCGCGGGCGGCTGCTTGGGCATTGGCCGAGCCGGAGCTGTTCGTGGCGGCAGACCAGGCGGCCTGTGCCTCGACCCAAGCCTCGGCGAGGACATCGGCTTTGGCGCTTCCGCTAGCCGCGAGGTCCGCGGAGATCCACGTCATCAGAGACACCGCGTCGATGCTCGCGGCGGCCTGGCCGTCGACGACAAGTGACAAGAACGCGCGCGCCTCAACGGTGGTCTCCTGCGACAGGGGCGGGCTCACGCGGCGGTCGGCGTCGCTGGCCGGGATGATGGCCATCACGTGGGCCGAGGCGTCGGCGTTGGCCTTGCCGGTGACGATGAGGGGCTCGGTCGGTAGGGTCAGGCCCTCGAAGCGGAAGCTGCCATCGGCCGCGACCTGGGCGGTCGCGATGGCGGTCAGGGTGCCCGCGGCGTTGATCGTGTTGACCTGGACCACGCTGACGTCGGCCTGCAGGTTGGCGCTGCCCGACGCGGAGCCTTGGAGGCCCGGTGTCGTGCTCTGATTGCCAGAGTCGTTGTCGAGTTGGCCGTCGATGACCGCGATACCGTCGCCGTCGGGGGTCTTGGTCGAGCCGCTGTCACAGCCTGAGGCGGTGAGGGCTGCGCTAGCGAGGATGGCCTGGAAAAGCTTGATAGATGGGATACGCATAACGTGTGTCTCCTTCGATTGGGAATGGCGGTGTTGGCCGCGACTGCTCTCAATGCACAGAGCGTGCCGAGTTTAACTTCGTATTCAAATACGTCAAGTTGGTATTTAGGCGGGGTGATCCAGCGGTTGAGCGGTCGGTCATTCTTACCGACGGTCAGAGCCGTGGATCTGGGGCCTATGTGGATTCAGCTGCAATTTCTGGCGATTGGGTGATGTCTCGGTAAAAATGACCGACTCAGAGGGTGATCGCGACCGAAATGTCAGAGGGGCGCGGCCATCCCGACGAACTCGGCGCTCCATCGGCGGGTTTCATCCGAATGTTCAGTAACCATTGGCATGTTCGGCGAGCGCAGTTGGGGCGGATTGGTCGGCGTGGGATTCCTCGTGTCCTTGCTGGTTGGGTGTGGCGGTGACGCTGCCAGCCTCGTGGCCGATGCGGGATCTGAAGACCTCGGGGGTGGCCAGCAAGTGACAGATAGCACGTCGCAGTCGGACTCTGCGGACGGGCTGGCCGCGGAGATCATCGCTTCGGGGCCCGATGTCGGAGACGCGTCGCAGGGCGACTCTATTGAAAACGTTGAAGACAACGGAGTCGCCGCAGACTCGGCCCTCCCCGACACTGTGCCCGCGGACTCGGCGGCCACGGGCGATACCGAGGGCGGTGACTCGGACGCGGAGCCAGACGTCGCCGCCGGAGTTGACGTGGGTAATACGGCCGACACATTCGAGCCACCAGGGCCGACGCCCGCCTGCCGTGGCGAGGACCCCCGGTTTTGGCAGGACCTCAGCGGAAATGGCCACCACGGCACGTTCTTCGACCTCGACGAGACCGTGTTCTGGGGTGGCGATGGGACAGTGGATTCACCATTTAGCCTAGAGCTTGGGGGCACACCCGGGCCGCGCGTCGAGCTCCAGGACGCGGCCCCGTTGAGGCTGTCCAGTGGCTCAGTCGAGTTCTGGTTGCGCGCAGCCTCGACGACCTTCGCCAACAAGATGGTTGATAACCACCGGGACAGCGGCGGCGTCGCGGGGGTCGTCCTGATAAGCCAGGACGGCCATTGGAAAGGGCTCGGGACCGACTCGGACGCCGGCTGGGCGACGGCCTTCGCGGCACCCGGGCATGAGATCGGGCTCTGGCAGCACGTCGTACTGACCTGGGAGTATATCGACGTCGACGAGTCCACGACCCTACGCATCTTCATCGACGGCGTGGAGACCGCGAGCAGCGCCATTGACGGGTCGGTATTTTACGGGCCGAAGGGGCGCCCTCAGATCGGCGGCCTCAACGGCGGATGGGGCAGCTTTCACGGCGGGATGGCCCTCGCGCGCATCTGGGGCGGGGTCCTCGGCGCGGCCGAAGTTCTCGGTCTCTTTAACGATTCCGCCGCCGATCGCTTCGGCAGGGTCCCGCTGGCGGGTGATGTCGCGTCCCCGGCGGCGGCGCTGCTGGCCTGGTTCGACGCGGCGCCCTGCCCGTAGCGCTGGTCGCCACATCTGGGCGGGGGCTGTACATCGTAGGGCTCGACGGCGGCGACGACGTCAACACCCGGCGCGCCGAGGTCCGCCACGTCTACCGTGTCGTCGGGGGCCCCGACATCGGGCGTCTCAGCGGTATCGGATGACACGTCGGTGACTGCGCTGGTATCGCCCGAGCTGGAGTCGTCGCTGGCCGCGCGCGACTCCACCTTGTCAGCGCAGCCAGCACTAAAGCCAATGCTATTCACTTAAGCGATTTCTTCAATAATTTCGGTTCGTGGCGCTAGGCCCTCCTGTTCCCGCGGGGGGCTGGGCCTCTCCTACTTCCTATGCCGGGAGGCGGGCGGGGACGCCTGCGAACCAGCTTAATTCATCTTGAAGTCAGTTACTTGAGCTTAAGTGATCGGCATTGGCACTAAAGCAGAGACTGCAACAGATGAATGCCAATGTGGCGTATCGCGCCGCACTGGACTGCGTTCTCACTAAAAATGCCACGTGTCTCTCCTTACTTGCTTGCACATCAACGCTTGAACGCCTTGGTCAGCGCGTCGCCGGCGGGCTGTGGAACCCCGTGAAGACCCCCGTGATGGCGCCCGCGCGGATAGTGGCCTCGCCGCTGAAGTGGGGCGTCTCGCCGCTGACCGATGCCTCGACGCTGACCGCGCCGACAGGCACGTTCACGATGCCGCTGATGCCGCGCACGCCCGCCTCGGTGAGCGTCGTCGAGGGCAACGCGAATGACCGAATCATTGTCATCCTCACGCATATTGAGGAGCAGTGACTCGCTATCCGAGCGGTCTACTCGGCGAGGCCGTTTGCTTCGAGGTAGTCCGCAGTGGGCAGCGGGACCTCGCTGTCGAGGGCACACAGCGCGCTGAAGTCCTCGGCGACCCCATCGCTGGTGGGGACCGCTCTGCCGCAAGCCTCTTCGCGAAAGTCGCTGTCGCTGCTGCTGATACTGTTTCCTGCGCCGACGACAGCGTGTCCGGCCTCGATCTCGCTCGCAGTCGCAAGGAGGGCCGCGCCGCAGTTGGCGTCGACCTTGAGCTGGGCCGAGAGACCGGCGCGCGCGGTGCTGGCCTCATTGAGCATAAGCGCGCACGGACCCGCGCAGACGTCCGTCTCAGCCTTGGAGGCTTCGAGCGCATCGGCGAGCACGGTGCCCGTGGGGGGGGGGGGCCGTCTCGGTGACCAGAACCCACGCGTAGTCGATGGCCCCGGCGGCGACGTCGGAGAAAAGCGCGGCCTGATCTGCATAGGGCTTGACGATATGGGCCAATCCAGTGGCGTTCGCATAGTGGAGCTGGAGACAGCTGCTGTCGGCCGCGAAGCCAGTGACCACGCCCACACTGTCCGCAGCCAGCGCGCCAAGGGCGTCGTCGTCATCGCCCAGCTCAGCGGCGTCCGGGTTTCGGATCATGCTGACCTTGGGCGAGTACACGGCAGACTGCGCGGCCGGTCCGTAGGTGGCACCCGCCTCCAGCCTGCGAGGAGTTTGGGCCTAGGCAGTGCAGCCGTCGACCGTGCCCGCGTCGAGCTGAGCGCCCATCACAAACGGGTCGCACGCGCTGCTGGCGAATTTCGGTTTCATGGCGCAGTTCCGCTAAATCATCGAGAGCGTCGGTCCCGAGCTCCGCCGATACCTCTTCGCCTCCGAGACCGAGGAGAGGCCCTTTAGCGCGTCGAGAGGGCCGAGGTCTATCAGGGCGCCAAGCCCGGCAGAGGCGGCATCCTACCCAAGGAGAAGATCACGCCCGAGATCGCGAAGCTGCGCGACGTCCTGCTGGGTCGGGACGTCATCTCCCCTGCCCCACCACATCGAGTGCGTCGATGCGCCGTCGACCGTCGCGTTCATCGGCCGCATTCAGCGCGTGAGCGGCCTGCCGACGGGCATCCAGCTCTGCCTCGGCCGTCCCGAGGAATTCCGGGCGCTTGTGCTGTGGTCACCCCTAGCCGCGATGGGGTCGGTGATCGCCGTCGGCGTGATGTGCGGCGCCATCATCGCCCACGTCCCGTAGCCGGGGCTGGCGGTCAACGATGACGGCGGTCGGCTGGTCGTCATGCTGGTCGTGGTGCTACTATGCGCCGGCTACGTGCTAGTCTCGCGCCGCAAAGAGTTCCCGTTTGTCGGGGACACACTATGATTAGGAACTGCTTTCAAGTCCCAATATCTATCTAGCTTCGGCCTCTCGCAGACCGCCGCTGAGCACCGAGGAACCCCATGAAAACATCTGATCTTCTTGTCCAATGCCTCGAGAACGAGGGCGTCGAGTACATCTTCGGGATCCCCGGCGAAGAGAACCTCGACTTCCTCGAGTCTCTGCGCGACTCAAGCATCAAGCTGGTGCTGACACGCCACGAGCAGGCGGCGGGTTTCATGGCAGCCACGGTTGGGCGGCTGACGGGTAAGGTCGGCGTCTGCCTGTCGACCCTAGGCCCGGGCGCGACCAACTTCGTGACCAGCGCGGCCTTTGCGCTGCTGGGTGGCATGCCGATGCTTTTCATTACGGGGCAGAAGCCCATCCGCGTGAGCAAACAGGGCCGCTTTCAGATCATCGATATCGTCCGTTTGATGGGTCCGGTCACGAAATTCACGCGTCAGATCGTGGACGGCAACAACGTGCCCCACCTGGTGCGCGAGTCCTTCCGTATCGCCAAGGCCGAGAAGCCGGGCCCCGTGCACCTTGAGCTTCCCGAGGACATCGCCGCCGAGCCGGTCGACCGGGAACCCTTCAAGGTAACCAAGGTGTTGCCGCCCGGCGCAAGCCAGCTCGCCATCCGCGCAGCCGTTGAGCTGATCCAGGCCGCCGAGAGGCCGTTGTTGCTCATCGCATCTGCTTGCAACCGCAATGATAGCGCCCCCGCTCTGCGAGATTTTGTCAATCGCACGGGCATGTACTTCTTCTCGACGCAGATGGGCAAGGGCGCCGTCGATGAGCGCCACCCTCGCTGCCTCGGCACCGCGGCGCTGTCAGCGGATGACTACCTTCACTGCGCCATCGATCGAGCCGACCTGATCATCAACGTCGGACACGACGTCAGCGAGAAGCCCCCCTTCATCATGCGCAAGGGCGGGCAGACGGTCATCCATCTCGCCTACCTGCCGGCCGAGATGGACGACGTGTACTTCCCGCAGCACGAGGTCATTGGCTGTACTGCGACCAATATGCGGATGCTCGCGGACGCGATTGAGCCGTCGCCTAGCTGGGACTTCGACTACTTCGAGCGGCTCCGGGCTGAGATCGCGACCCATGTGTTCGCCGAGAAGGCCGACGCCGACACCTTCCCGAATGTGCCACAGAGGATCGTGGCGGATCTAAGGCGGGCCATGCCTAGCGACGGCATCCTGTCGCTCGACAATGGCATGTATAAGATCTGGTTCGCGCGCAACTACCAGGCCCACGAGCCCAACACCGTCCTGCTGGATAATGCGCTTGCCACCATGGGCGCCGGCCTCCCGGTCGCCATCGGCGCCAAGGTCGTGCACCCCGACCGGAAGGTGGTCGCCATCTGCGGCGACGGCGGTTTTATGATGAATTCCCAAGAGATGGAGACCGCGGTCCGGCTTGGGCTGGATCTCGTGGTGATCGTGCTCCGCGACAATGGCTTCGGCATGATCAAGTGGAAGCAGGGCGCGGAAGGCTTCCCCGAATTCGGGTTGGACTTCGGAAACCCGGACTTTGTCAGATACGCCGAGAGCTACGGCGCCACCGGCCTGCGCATCGAGCGCACGGGCCAGCTTGAGGAGGCGCTGGCGGCGGCCTTCGCGGCAGGCGGGCTGCACCTCATCGAGGTGCCCATCGACTACTCGGAGAACGAGGCCGTGTTCCTCGCGGCGCTCAAGCAAAAGACCTGTATCTTGTGAACCCCTACGACCCTGCAAACGGAGACCCCATGACTAGCGATTCCACCAAGACCTTCGATGTAAAGAGCGCCTTTGACGAGACGCCCCTGCAGACCTTTTCCTACACCACCGAGGCGGAGGCGTTCGCCGCGCTGGACAGAGCCCACGCCCTCTTTCGCGACCGGGCCGGCTGGCTCGACGCCCCCACGCGAATCGCGGTCCTGCGGCGTTTCGCGGCCTTGGTAGAGGCCCAGACTGAGGCATTGGCGCGTCAGGCGGCGGCCGAGGGAGGCAAGCCTCTAAAGGACTCCAGGGTCGAGATAGTGCGCGCCGTCAATGGGGTCGAGGTCGCAATCGCGGAGATCGCGCACCTCGTCGGGACCGAGATCCCGATGGGGCTGACGGCCTCGTCGGCGCACCGTTTTGCCCACACCTACCGCGAGCCGCGCGGCGTGGTGCTGGCCATCAGCGCCTTCAACCACCCCTTCAATCTGATCATCCACCAGGTCATCACGGCCATCGCCGCGGGCTGCCCCGTGCTGGTGAAACCCGCCTCCGCGACGCCCATGTCGTGCGTGACCGTGGTCAAGCTGCTGGCCGAGGCCGGCCTGCCCGCGGGGTGGTGCCAGATCTTGCACAACGACAACGACGTCACCGAGAAGCTGGTGGGCGATAGGCGCGTGTCGTTTTTGACCTTCATCGGCTCGGCGCGGGTCGGGTGGTATCTGCGCTCGAAGTTGGCCCCCGGCGCGGTCTGCGCCCTCGAGCACGGCGGCGTGGCCCCAGTGATTGTGGACGCCACGGCCGACATCGACGACAGCATCCCGCTGCTCACGCGCGGCGGCTTTTACCACGCGGGCCAGGTCTGCGTGTCCGTACAGCGGATCTACCTACACAAGGACATCGCCGCAGATTTCACACGGAAATTCGTGGCCGCGGCGGGCGCGCTGAAGACCGGCGACCCCCTCGACGCGAGCACCGACGTCGGCCCGCTCATCAGCCGCCGCGAAGTGGAGCGGGTGGACGCGTGGGTCCAAGAGGCGGTCGCCAGCGGCGCCAAGCTGCTGTGCGGCGGGCACAAGCTCAGCGAGACGACCTACGCGCCCACCGTGCTGCAGGACCCGCCGGCCGACGCGCGTGTCTCCCAAGAGGAGATCTTCGGGCCGGTCGTCGCGCTCTACACCTACGAGGACCTCGACGACGCCATCGAGCGCGCGAACGCCCCCGAGGTCTTCTTCCAGGCGGCGCTGTTCACCCGCGACCTCGACACGGCGCTGTCCGTGTCCCGGCGCCTGCACGGTATGGCGGTCATGGTGAACGACCACTGCGCGTTCCGCGTGGACTGGATGCCATTCGGCGGCCACAGCCAGTCCGGCTTGGGGATAGGCGGCATCGGCCACAGCATGAAGGACATGACTCTCGAGAGGATGGTGGTCTTCCGCTCTAAGTTGCTGTGAGGGGCGGTGGCGTCGCAGCGGCCTCTGCCAAGCCCGAATAGTGTCCTGAAATCGGGAGGATTGGCCAAGCCTGACCACGCGCCGAGCGCCCTTCAGACCCTGCCGCGCCCACTGGCGCTAGTCATCTCCGGCAACGCCAGCCTTGGAGCGTTGCAGGTCGGGCAGCTGCGTGCCGTCGTCAAAGCGGGGATGATACCAGACCGCATCGTCGGCACCTCCGTGGGCGCCATCAACGGCCTATTCATGGCCCGGGCCTTCACGGCGGCGCGGGTCGACACCCTCGCCGACGTGTGGAAATTTGATCGACTATCTAGGCGGGTTGATTGGTCACGAGATTCTGACAAATGCGCTGCCCGCTTAGGGTTGTATCGACATCCCTCCTCCGTTGTTGGTCGCGACAACGGGCCAAACGTATTCGGCCAGTCCGTATAACGCAACACCATCCGAGTGCCAGGCGAGCCTCCTAAGTTTTGGTCGGAGGCGTGACTTGATGCGTCATTACGAAAGACGACGTAGCCGGCAATCGAGGACCCGTAACTCCGCGTGATAAACGTATCTTTTCGTTTTATTCCAATACACTCTTTTTTATTTATCAAGGAAGTGACCATAAAATCAGGAGTCTGGAATGAATTTCTCCCCCCTCGGAGAGCCCCTGCTCTTCTTTGCTTTTTTTCTACGGCGAGCTGTGTGATGCTTATCAGTGGGAGCCTGCGCTGATGGGCGCCCCGTTCGGTACCCGTCACAAAAAAAACTCGCGCAACGGCTGCGTGAATGCCCTACCTCTCTAGGGGCCCAAATCAAAACTTTTTTGGTGGAGGACGAGATGAAGAGCCTTGCGATTGGTATTGGCGTAATAGCGATCCTGTCCTTTGGCGCCTGCGCTGAGGATGCTGGGGGTAACGCTGAGGACCCTGCCGGTAACGCTGAGGACCTCGGCTACGGCGGCACAGGTATTCGCGTCGACATGGGCGCCCTGACACTGCTAGGCGCGACCGACGTCTGCTACAGCTTCACTATCATCAACGGCCTCGGCCAGCTGGTCGTGGGCCGCGGGCTCGGCGAGACCATCACATCATCCGGCCGCAACCCGGCCTACGCCGCCTGGAGCGTGAACACGCCGTGGGTTCAGAGCGCGGCCTTTGCCAATGGGTTTGAGACCCTGTGCTCGACCCAGTTTGGTAATGGCCCCGGCGGCGACTGGTCCTATGTCGCGCCCTGCGACGCCCAGGACAACGCGAAGGACCACACCGTGACGGTGTGGCTCGACCGCCTGACGGTCACCGGTGAAGTCGCCCCCCTCGTGGCCGGCGTGGACTTTCAAGATCCCTGCCCGACGGGCTGCGCGCTGAACGTCCAATGTGTCGAGAATGCCGACACCCCCGTGAGCTTTAACTTCACCATCATGCGCCAGGCCCACCAAGGCTTCTTTCGATACCAGCGTCAATTTCGACGACGTCTTCTGCTCGGCGAAGCTCGACACCTGCTATTCCGACGGTTCACCTATCAAGCTGCTGCACGTCGGCGACCTTCGAGCGCATTCGGCCGTCGCGGCGGTTGCATGCTCGGCGGGTCTCGGCGCCACCGCCAAGACCTATCTGCATTTCAGCGACTTTTCCGTCACTTGCGGAGTGACGACCTACACCCTGAATCTCGACCTTGTCGTGCAGGAGGGCAACCTCGTGGCACCCAACCCAGCGCTCGCGGCGGCCGGCGGCGGGACCCTCATCGCTAGCGTCTGGTTCGGCACCGAGCAGCTGCTCGACTTGAACAAAGTCTTTACCAACATCGCGTTCGTCCTCCCCCCGGGCGGGCCTTGCGCCGTATCGTGGACGATCGTGCCATCCGATTCGGCTGTTGCCCCCGTGCCCTCAGCCGGCACGACAGGGACCTTCAGCCAGGTGGCCGGCGTCTACTTCGATGGTGGTGCGAATAGTGTCGAGCTCGACTTTTGCGCGCGTTACTCGCTAAACGGCCACGGTACGGGGGACAACGGCGGAGTCGTCACTTCCCACAACGCCCTTGCCATCTACACCGCCGCGCTTGACGGCAACGCTACTGGGGTCGTCACGCGCTACTTCGACGCGCCTGTCCTCTACACGGCCTCGCTTGGGAACGCTGCAGTTTTCGCTGGCGGCCCCACCATCACGGGCGTGAGTCCCGCCAG
>Ga0209702_10004919_pt1 | contig 18774 bp, 30 predicted proteins | sample FRY01_FD_187210 | JGI IMG/M metagenome (GOLD analysis project Ga0209702, IMG submission 187210) | Freshwater microbial communities from Lake Fryxell liftoff mats and glacier meltwater in Antarctica - FRY-01 (SPAdes) (version 2) | ecosystem: Environmental > Aquatic > Freshwater > Ice > Glacier...
CTTATTGCTAAGGGTTTGCGTACCTGTGAGAGTTGCCACATCACCTGTAGGAGTGTTTATCACTGGTGAGGTGAGGGTTGCATTACTCCAAGTACCTGTCCATGTAGAAGTACCATTACCACTACCTATTAAAACTTTATCTACTGTAGGAGTACCAGCACTTAGACCGACCTTTACCTCTAAGACCTCTACGATGTCATTTGCATTAGCGTGTTGGGTAGCGTGATCTGGTGAGTCAAGTGTTTGAGTACCTAGTGGATTAGTGAGCGTATCGAGTGATACTGGATAGTTAATAGCCATATTATTCCTTTATATCAAGCTATTTATGCGCCAAGGAACGAAACATCCCAAGTAATTACCAGGGTGTCATTAGCACCCTTGTTCACTGTTGGGGTGACTGTTCCGTGAGCTACACAAAAAGTTGTAGTTGCATTGGGTGTACCGTTACCATCTGCTGAGGGATCTAAGTTGGTAAGGATTGCCCGAGTGATGCCATCTTGTGTGGCATACCCTGCTGCGAATGTTCCTACATATTGAAGATTGCCAGGTGTGCCAGAGTTAGTGACGGCGGCAACACTTCCTTTGCCAGTGGTTGCGCTACCATTGGTTGCAAATGGACCAGAAACCCAGGTATCAGCCTTTGCTACATTTGCAGCACCAGTACCAAGAGCCATTAGTTTAACTGCTACACCACCAGCATCTGAGAGTCGATCAACGAAGTAATTATCGCCTTGAGTAGTGACGATATTGCATCCCTTACCTTCTTGCTTTAATTTTCCATCTTGACCGAATAATTTGTAGCGTATTACGCCTGTGAGTCCTGTTCGTTCTAGCATATTATCCTTATTTATTGGTAAGTGACCACCATGTCTGTAGTACCACCCGTCACAACAGTAAGACCGTTGCGAAGTCTTGCGCCTACCTCCAGGCTGTTTGGTACTGCACCAGCAGCGATAGTGTTATCTACAGCCATTATTAAGTTGGTTGCACCTGTAGGGTGATCGTAGAATGTGACCGTACCAGTCTTACTCTGACCGATAACAACGGTATAGAGGGCTGTTCTTGATGCCTTAATTACCGTAGTACCAGCGGCAGTGCCACTGACTCTTACCCACTGAGCACCTTCTGGAAGTTGCATATAATCCTTTTGATAACAAAAAAACACCTGAGTTACCAGGTGTTCTAATACACTTGTGTTGCGATCTTTTCGCTGTATGTAAGTTTACTCTAGCCTTGCTATTTAGTCAATCTTATCGGGATATATCTCTTTTTCTAGCATTTCGAGATATTTGAGCCACTTCTCAGCTACTATCTTTTTAGTATCAAAGTTATTGATGATGAACTTTCTACCAGCCCTACCCATCTTCTTGCGATCAGTATTAAACACCTTTTCCATGTTCTCATGGATAGATTTAACAGTTGTCTCACCGATATATGCACCTAATGGGGTGAACCTCTTATACCCTACATCACATAAAAAGCCTGTTTTGCCGTCAATTATGAGGTCAGGCATAGCAGTGAAGTTGTTCGTTATGACTGGTATACCGCACGATTGAGCCTCGATTATGGGAACTCCAAATCCCTCGTTAGCAGAGGGGCAAAGCAGACAATCAAACGAGCTGTATATTTTGGGCATATCCTGCTTGGTTACACCAAATAACTGCTCGTAGGGTTGAACATGGTATATCTTGCTACTAATACCGAGGAAATCTGCATACTGCTTGATGTTAAAGCCTCCACCCTGTTCGAGTAGGGTGTGAAAGTATAAGCCTGATTTAGGGTGATCTTTCAGGAATAGTACGAATGCATCCATTACTCTCTGAAACTCTTTGCGCGGTGGGTTGTCTTTGTTAGCACTGACCATACCAAATAGAAAAATATCCTCTGGGATGCCTATTTGCTTTCTGATCTCTGTTCTATCCATAGGCTTGAAGTTATCAGTGTCTACGGTGTGGGGTATGTAGGTAGAGTGCATACCGACACGATCTAGTTCTCTTTTTCCGAATGGTGAGTAGGTAATTATCCTATACGCCATCCTTAGTCGTTCATGGATACTTGGGGGGATTGGTTGGTGGTCAACCGGAACAATCGGTATCCAGTGTTTAAGTAGCCTTAACATATTGGGGTCTACCACCCACAAATCCTGTAGAGTAAAGACTACATCAGCCTTGAATGCCTTGGAGTGCTCTACCATCGCATCACTTCCCCAAACATCGCCGATTTTGGGGTATATGGTGATCCCGTCCAGGCTAATAATACCCCCCTCTAAACCATAAAAAGCACTAATTGCAGTAGGATAGCCAGCTTTTACAAATGCTGGTAATAGCTCTGCCATCTGCTGACCATAACCAGAATTAGAGTAGGGCGCATTTGAATTAAAGAAAATACGAAGACGGGGCTTAGCTTCTAGCTTTAGTTCTACACCATCTATCTCGCTGACAACTCCTGGTAATTCTTTGAGTATTTTTTCTTTCATATAAACCTTGCAATTTGATGTAGTAGTATTTTTTTCAGCTTCACCTTGTCCATTATTAGTCTTCTTGTTGCCATTTCTAAACCAATCCATCCCTCGTCAGACCAATTTCTTCCAGCCATATTATTCATACAGTGCCAGACTCTTTCTACTAATCGACTATATTCCATGCCAGTTCTATTCAACAAAGACTTACAAGAGAGGTTCAATATTTGTACAAGTTCCTTATCACTGAAATCCTCAGTAAAAGTCCTGGATATACGATTATTTTTATCACTGCTCACTAGTGGATACTCATAGGTGATATATGCTAGTCCATTTCTAACTAGATATTTTTCTATTTTAACTAATTTATCAACTAATGTATCAATTCTAATTATTAACTGTGGCTCAAATAAAAAGAAAAAGTGGTTACTACAAAGATATCCAGATTTATAAAAATATCTCATTATCGCCATAGCTTTTTCGACTGATATCTTCTCTAGTTCTAGTGTTATAAGTTCACTCATTTGATAAGTCCATCAATGTAGGCTATTACTTCCTCATTAAAATACAATCTATAACAGTCACCGATCTTCTTATCACCACCACCACCTGCTGCGTGTAGTACCTTGATCTCTTTGTCTTCTTCTGGGTATCTGTCTTTTGCTTTTGGTAGTATCAACTTGCCGTCTCGCATAATCATCCTGTTGTACTCACCCTTTGAGACTAGACCGTGCCAGGCGTGGTAGTCTTTTACCTTGTTTGGGTAGTCAAGACACTCGACTACATAATCACCGTAGTAAACCAGGATATTGAGCAGGTCTTGCTCTTTATATTGCAGGTTCTCAAAGTGGAAACTGTTACACAAATCCCACCAGTGATCTATAAACTTCTTGCTCCTCATAGCTACTAGACCGCAATTCATATACATCGGAGGAGCTATATCAAATACCCCTACCTGTCCGTATTTGGGTGGGTCTACTCGATTAAAGTTCATCACGGTGGCTACATCGTATTCTTCACTAAAGAGGTAGTCCAGGCTTCCCGTGATTATTTGGTCTGCATCTAACTTGAGTACAAGATTGTACTTTTTAATTAGTTCTTTAGCGAATAATGGGGTTGATCTGTAGTAATTTACCTGGTTTCCGATGTCTTTCTCGTTGTAAACAATAACCTCAATATCTGGGTGAAACTTATGGAATGAAGTAATCATTTTATCTGCGTGTGGTTTGTTTGCTTTGTCTGCGATAGTGTATGCGATAGTTTTCATAAGATAACCTTGAAGATAAATAGTCCAAACCTCACATAAACATATAGAATAAGTCCAACTAGTAATAGGAAAATTAAAGTTCCAACATATTGATCTATGGGGTCATTCATCTAATCCTCTCAGCTACAAATAAGCTGGCGTTAGTCTTATCTACCCAGTTGAAAGTAAACCCTCTATCCTTAAAGTAAGAGGCGAATAGGTCGGGATTGATGTTAGTCCAAACATGAAACTCACCAAGAATTGTGTCTATCCTATCCTTGACCTTATCAAAACCATTGCCTCCAAACACCTCGGCCTCAGCGCCCTCAATATCTACCTTTATAAAATCTACATGTTCGATCTTGTTATCCTCGAAGAACTTATCTAGCGTGATTGTCTCTACTTCCTCATATTCTCCTTGATCTACCGCACTATTAAGCGAGAACATAGTCGTATTCTGGTTGTGGTAGAACTTAGCCGTACCGTTGGTGTTTGAGATTGCTTGCTTGAATGGTGCTACCACATGAAGCTCGTTTGAGACAGCCATTGTGACCAGGCATTCATAGTGTTGCGCTGATGGTTCAAGAGCATAGATAATCTTGGCGTATTTGGCAGCATAGAAGCTCCATAGACCTATGTTTGATCCAACGTCCATCATTACGAGGTCTTTTTTACCTTGCAAATATGGTTCATATGCTCTCTTGCGGTAAATCTCCTCGATAATCTCAGGAATATGTCCTGCCTCGAAGTCTCTAAAACAAATGCTTTGTATCGGTTTCATATAGCCCCCCCTAAGATACTGTACGCATATTGTAGCATAACTAAAAGTGCCCGCTGGAGGGGGGAGCCTGCCAAACGGGCACGATTATATTGTAAGCGATTACAATCTGGCGATGGTAGCCATACTGTCACCCTTTGCTTTCCAGGTGGATTTTACCCAAGCCTGCAAAGTCATAGTTCCAGCAAGTGTTTCAGTGCCCGCAAATGTGTGGTTGGTTGTGCCTACATAAGCACCGACTGTTCCACCATTTAGAGCTACTGCTAGTCCTGCGGTTGTCCAAGTGATTGACTTAACATCAGTTGTTCCAGCAATCTTTACTGGTAGACCAAATAGAGCGGCAGTGCCAGCAATTGCAACACCGAGAGATACTGTTCCAGTACCTACTACACCAGTGCCAAATGTGGCAGTGGCTGCGGTTACTCGAGCAAATGGAACAGCGCTATTAGCAGTACCGACCCATTGAGTACCTTGAGCAAGTGCGAGCGATTCTGTTCTGACAATACCGAACTGATCTTTACCAGTTACAGCTACCGTTCCACTCAATGAGGCAGAGCCAGAAAAGACTGCCGCTATTGATCGTGGGTAGTCTGCTTGTGTATTACCTAAACCAATGGCTACTACTTGGCTGACCGTACCAGCGGTTGCAGTTCCGAAGAACGTAGCACTGATTGCTGGGTTTGCTACTGTGTAGACCTCATATCGGTCTATCTCGTCTGGAGTTACTTTGTTTCCAGTTTGCGTTTGAAAAGATATATCATGTCGTTTTAGTGGCATATTTTCCTTTATATATTAAATACTATAGCCTAGTTGTAACGCCCTATCCTGCATCTCCTGTAGTCTTGTTTTCCCCCATAAAGCCTTGATTTTATGCCATCCAGCATAATCCTCGATCTTCATGTCTTTGTTATTATTAAGCATGTGACGGATGTATGAGTATACAAGGTCGGATCTTTCCTCAAGACCGTAATCGATCTTTTTCCGCCTTACAGCATGCATTTTGTCAGCAAGCTCAATACTTTTCTTGACTTCTGCCGCGTTTCTCTCTGGTGAGAATCCAGCATCTCCATCAAGTCCATATCGGACTACATCTGATTTGGTTAAGTGTTTACTAGACATGAGGGAGTGACGAGTTACGATCTCGTCCGAGTCCATGACTCCCGTTTGGTGGTAAGGTATCGGCGGTACTTATTGTATTTCGTACTGCTTTGCCTTTCACGATCCCACCAAAAACCGTATTTAGTCCGTCTTTTGTGTCAAACGAGCATTTGCTCCAGGTGCACGACATAGGAGGTTTGTAAACCAAACCATTGTTGCCTGATAGGTGATTGCATCTCTTCGACGAATCATAGGTTTGCCATCTGAGCCTTCCAGCCAAGACATAGGCGAAACTTCGCATGATGTCCAGGTGTTAAGATTGACGATTTCAACCTCTCCATCTGGAACTTCGTAGTCCAAGAAAACACCAACTTTTCCGTCACCAATTTGGAACTCAAGACCTGACCATCCACCCAACAGTTGAGTTGAGTTGACTGTTCTGCGCAAAGCGGTGAGAATATCACCGTACTTTTTGTAGAGGGTCTTGTTTACAAAGATTCCGTAAGTGTCGCCCGATTGAGCGTACTCACGTGCACTAATGTATTTGTCTTCCATCTTAGATAACGTTAAAGCCTCAGAAACTGTTCCTAGTTGTGGTGTCCATCCATCGGTTGAACGCGCAACACCTGCGTACGTTGAAGTACCAGTTGAACCTGAAAGAGCGGAACGAAGTCCTGCGATTTCCGCAGTACCTGCACCAGCTCCATCACCATCAACTTTGTAAATCGTGTCATTAGCCACAATAGCCGGTGAGCCAGTCATAACGATAGTGTTGCCACTAATCGAAGTTACCGTACCCACATCTGCGCCAGCAGTTCCGATACCAAGAGCCATACCGACGTGGATATATTTGGTTGGTGAAATGTCGCCATTTACCGTTCCATACCAGTCGATACTTCGTCCATCATCCAGATTTGCATCTGGAACTTGGATTACCATAGTACCCGCACCCGCTGAAGATGCTACTTGAGCTAACACACCTACGCCGTCGCTGTAGTATTGTCGGTTAATATCTTTGGAGAAGTCATCCAGAAGCGTCCTAGCCTGAAAGGTCAGTTGGTTGTCCACTGCACCTTTTCGGTTTTTGGTTGCGTCTAAGGTAAGTTTAGAAATATCGAACGTACCTGTTAAGATTTTAACACCAACATTTGCCTGACCAATCGTCGAGCTACCACTTCGCAATGTAGAGCCATCATTAGCCAGTGCCGAAAGGCCTGTGTGTCGTGAGGATCTAATTGGAGCGTAGAAGTTGTTGTTGAAAAATTCAACATCAGCGTGCTTTTTGATTTGGTCGAGTAACGGAGTCATCTTGTTGTAGTTATCCTGAATAAATGGTTGGATAACCTTTTCAAGAGCGTTTGAGACGTTTGTTAGTAGAATTGCCATATTTTTTACTCCTTTCTTTTATGTTCCAATTTTAATAATTCCTTGCAAGGCTATATTGACATCTGTTCTGCGATTAAAGCGTGCAAATTATCTCTATTCGCTGAAACTTTAACAGGAACTTTGTTGGTATTTGTGCTTGTTTCTGTGTTAATTCCTCTTGGTTTTATATTAGTTTTGCTTGCTTTCCAATCTGATATCTCGTCTACATGCATAGCTTTATATGCTCTCTCTGGTTCTGTGAAACCTGGGTTTATTTCCATAAACTCAAGTACTTTCGTCTTATCAAACTTAGGTCTGCCGTCTGTTCCGTCAATACTAATCTCTAAGTCTGAGCAGGTCTCGAGTAGCTTCTCAGCGCCTCGTCTGTTCTGGTAGTATCCATCGAGGTCGTCTTTCAAGACTATACCTAGTTTTCGAGCGGCGGATTGTGCCTCCCTCATACCCTGCTCTACATCTACTGGTTCTCCAGTCTGCTTCGTTCTTTCTAGTTCCTCTAGTTGTTTTTTATACTCTCCGATTCGTTCTGATTTTCTTCCGTACTCTGAGACAAACTTGTCAAAGCCTCCGTGTGAGTCTCCGATTTCCTTTGCCCTTGATCCAAGACCCACGAGTTCGCTTAATTCATCACTCGTATATTCTTGTTCGCCGACCTTTACTCTTTGAATCTCTGGTTCAGAAGATTCTTCTTGAGGTGATTCCTCAACACCTTCTTCTTGTACTTCTTCCTCGAGTACTGCCCCGAGATTATGCAAGGATGATTCATCAATAACTACCATCTTGCCCCCTTTCTGGTCAGTACCTGTTGGTCTGCACCATAAAAAAAACTACCCCGAGAGGTAGTTCTGTTACTACATTGCTTTTATTAAGCTGTAGATATCATAGATTGTTTGGAGTTCATTGTCAATAAATCTTGGTCATGCTAAGTGCTACCTTAACATCACCGCCTGAGAACTCTCCTTTTTTCTTTGGTAACTCTCTTAGTTTTGTTATCTCAAAGGTTGATCTAACTTCATCTTCTTCGATATGTTGCTCCACCTGCTTGAGTTCAATGATAAGGGTGTATTTCTTTCCCACTTCCCATTTCTCAATCTCTGGAAAATCCTGAGTTGATAGGTGAAGGCGTGGTGTAGATCGCTCCATTTTCATTTCTCTTACTGCATTTTCATTTTTCATAGTACCCTTTTATTGTCCTTGGTTGATAGCATCGTTCAACTCTTTAATTTCAAATGTCTCTGGTGAAATATCTATACCTGCTTGAGCCGCTAGTTGTGACTTACCTTCGCTTGGTAAATCCTTAAATGAGATTGACTTAGAGGGTTCTTTAGCTGGCTCTTGTGGCTGTTGCAACTTGTCGAGTAGTCCCGTGTCTTTCATAGCCTCAAGTACTCCAACCTTGGTGGTATCGATGTTCTTCTGGTCTGCCTGCTCGCCTACTATACCTGCATCTTTCAACACCTCGAGTACTGATATCTTGATCTGGTCAATCTGGTTTTGAGACATATCAACCTCGCCCTCATCCAGTGCATCCATAAACTCAGCCGTTGAACCAAACTGAAATATCTCTAGGAACTTCTTGAGTAATAGTTGTACCTGTCCCTTACTGACATAGCCAGCTTCGGCTAGTTTAAGCATATAGTCGGCTATTTGCTGCATTGAGCTTTTTTTGCCCTCTACGGTGTATCCTAGACCGTTCTCAATCTCAATCTTAACCTTTAATTCTTTAGAGATAGAGATAAGACCAGATGTATCCATGTCTGCATTTTGTCTGGCTTCAAATCCTTTCTGACCGATAATATCAAAGTATTGCGAGTTGCCGTCCTCATCCCGTACAATTTCCTTTGGTTGTGTGAGGGTGTCTGCTGTCTGCTCAATCAGTCGCTCTGCAATTCTCTTGACTGTTTTCTTGAACATATCAGATGGTATCTTGAGGTTGGCGTACTCAGATGCCTTGACTGACTCAATGGCTACTCCCGACTTTACACCCTGTGGTAGTTTGTTGAGGGTAGAGATTGATGCCCCCTGCTCCTCAATGGTAGCCTCTAGTAAACTGATGAAGTTGAACATGAACGCAGGTACACTGGCAGGTTGCATTTGTGTGAGTGGTGTACCCTCGTACTCAATGACTTGACCACCTGGAATGTTAGCAATCTTGAAGTTCTCACCCTTACGCTTCTGGTAAATACCCGTAACCATGGTGTTGGCAAATCCCTCTACTCTTGAGACTGCTATATCTAGTGACTTGTTGGCAGGGATAAACCGCTCAATTAAAGGCACTTGATAGATCAGTCCTGGTTCAAATCTAAAGTCTACAAATGGGTACTCTGGGAGGTTCACATACTCATCAGATAACCAGCCGTTTGAGGTTGAGAAAGTATGGCGCACTGCTACGTCTCCGTAGTTTTTGCCCTCAAGTATCTCATCTGCGTTCTCTGACTCCTTGATTGCTGATACATTCTCCTCTGTAATATACTCCTTGATAAATGTCTCTTTTTGTATCAGGGTGTTCTGGCTGCGTGTCTCTTGACCTGAACCAAACCTAGCCTGCATATAAGCCTGCTTGACCTCACTTGAGGCGTATTTATTATCGGGGCTTATTCTCTCCCTCTGTGCCTCATCAAAGTTCTCGTTAGATTTAATCTTATCAATAGATTGTGGCATTGCTTTTGTCATGCTTGGTGAGTCGTAGATACGAGTCACCGTACCATCCAGGTATACATCAAAAGCATCAAATACCTTGCTCTCTACCTGTTTGGTCATGGCATCAGGCCATACCTGTAAGTATGAGATGCCGTGTTTAGCCGCTAGAATAATCATGTGAATAAGTTTCTCGTCCATGTCCTGCTCGTCCCACTCATCCTCTAGCCAGAAGCCGATATTCTTGGCTTCTTCTTTAGCTGCCTCTAGTGCTTGCAGATATTCTGGGTTTGGCTGTTCTTTTGGCTGTCCTGTCTGAGGGTCAAGAGCCTGAATGGGTGGATACTGGCTTTTGTCTACTCGCTTGGGGTAAATTGCTGGGTAAGGCTCAAGTTGTAGTAGGAGTGATGCAATCCCTCTGATCTGTCTGGAAGCCTTTGGGATAGATCGTTTTGGTGCTGTTTGGTGACTAGACGAACTCTCGTCTACAATCTTGCCTGTCTTACCTGATAGATAGCGGAAGTGGTAGCCGTCATCAAAGAAGTTGTTATCGTACCACCTGCGCTCAAACGGTCTGCGCTGTGTAGCGTATCTCTCCACCGCATTGTCTATCTCAGCAGATATATTTTCGGTTGGAATATAGATGTTTGATGCTTTGGTTCTTGCCATATCAGCCCTATCCCTGTGCCTGTTTCTTAATCATCTTGGTAAACTGCTCATCGTCTAACTCAGAGAGTGGTGTCAAGTCTGGGTCAACCTCTTTTTGTTTACTGACTGGTTGCTCTGCTAACTCTGACATCGTAAAGTCGGTCAAGTCTTTACTCAAGATCGCCTTAATCAGTCGCTTCTGCTGGGTGTGGTTCTCTCTAATCAACCAAACAATTACCCCGAGAAGTAAGAATATAACTAGTGATAGCACTATTTCTGTCATTTTACCGTATCCCTGTTAGTCCAATACTCCTCGAAAGGGTTGGGTATCTTAAATGTAGTGATCTTGTAGAATACTTGGTCTGTGTTTTGCAGGAAACTAAAGTGATCGTCAATCACCCGTACTGAAACTGGCGTGCTGTCCCAGGTAAAGGTGATGTTCTTTCGTCCTATCTTCGCATCAGGGGGTAAAAACATTGGTAGCGTGCTCCTGGCGTACTCTGTGTAGTGCTTGCGTAATATACCTATCTCAATGGGATCAGTGACTGCCATATCTCTGTTATCTACCACTGAACGAGCCACATCACCTAAAAGGAAAAACGGTATTAGTGCACGTTCAAATACATCTTCAAGAAAATAAAGAGCTGATTCTGCCGACGGGTAGGTGAACTTTTTAATATTCGCTGTGTTCTTCGTCAGAGTAGGTGAAGTCATAATCACTGTTTCCTTTGTTAGTGAGTCTTAAATACTCTGAACGTATCAAGGAAACAGGCTCGGACTTTACCTCTGGACTTAGCGGTGTGAGTGACCATACCGCTAAACCATGTGATATGACAATATCATCATGGAAACCAGTAGGAGCGTTATATGAAATCCTACCACTGTTTGTTATATCATAGGTGAAATTGTTAAATTCTGCAATACTCTCGGGTATATTGAGTATGTGTATTTTGCCTTGCTCAATAAATACGACTAACTTCTCAATCAGCTCTTTCTTACTTGGGTTTGTCAGCTTATAGGGTTCTACTGGTAGACCGTCCCGTGATAGATCATCTGCAATAGGATCACCAAGACCTGTAGCATCAATAACTATGAGCGCTCGGTTGTAGTGCAAGCATACGCTTTTAATCTTCTTCTTTTGAAACGACCACTCTAGGGTTTGAAATCTATCCTGGTATACCTGTCTGTTGGTAGCCCTGTCGTACACCGATATAACCGTCCAATCTTGCACCTTTGCTAGATCAACACCCATAACATACACATGACCCGTAATAGGCTTTTCTGGCTTGGCGGTGGCTATATCTTTTACTCCTCTAAATACGACACCAGTATCTTCAAGAAACTCTGCATATATCTCCTGCTTTATGACACGCTCTGGCATGGAGGCAATATCATCTCGTATAGCTTGGTGGATGTGTTCAAACGGTGAGTCGAATGAGGTGTAGTGAAATGTCTTGTATGCTGTCTGCTCTGGGTCGTTGCCTCTTGCCGCTAGTTCCCGAAACAGTCCCATACCCTTAGGTGTTCCACCAATGACAATCTTCGCAGCAGGATAGTCCCAGAACATAGGCTTGATAGCATTGTCCCACAAGTATTTATTCTTGAGAATGATACCTGCCTCGTTCAAAAATGCCTTATCATATCCAAATCCCTCAAGGTTCTCAGGATTATCAATCGACCTGAAATCAATGTATGAGTCTACTAGCTCGAGTATCTTCTGTTGTTTTCTCCAGTTCCACATACTCTGTGGTAAGTGTTTGATCTTGGGTATGAAGTACCGCTCTACATATCTCTCGATGTTGGAGTTTACCGTATCTACCCAAAGTCCCTTCTTAAACTTGCGCTCTAGTGCTGATTGAATAAAGTCGTTGGCTGCACCCTTAGTCAGTCCAAACCTTCTACCCTTGACCACTATCTTAAACTTGGCAGGATGATCGAATATTGCTTGTTGCTTCTGGAAGTTTCTAATCTCAAGTTCTACTTTCATCAGTCACCATCCGCCAACATCTTCTCGTCTTTGATTATTATCTCTAGCTTGTTGCCCTCCATATCACCGAGTCCAATGTTTTGCTGAGGCATACCGTCCATGTATTGCCATAATGTTTTAATTGCTGTCTGGTCACCCTCCATTGCCTTTGCTGCTATCTGCTCTCCTATTGCAGCTTTAATCTCTGGCTTATTGTTGAACATTTCTCTCATCATCTCAGTAATAGAGTAACCTTTCTTTGGTCTTCCATTAGGATTGGCATCTGCTCCCTTTTTTGTTAGATTGTCTGCTGATTTTGGATTTTTCATATTTGCGGTTATTTAGCGGTTATTATTGCACTGTATGCTGGAATAATATTGTCCCCTGCTCTGCCCTCTCCCTCGAGTACGGGTGTTTTATTCGTCATCTTATTAAACTCAAAAACTCTGGTTTCTTACTATATACAAACTCTCTTACAAATTCAGTTGTTATTTCTTCTTTATCAACAGGCCATCTCTGTATTATACTCGGAAAGCAATCTAGTATGGGTTTTGCATCCATTGACCAATGACTGATTCCATCATGCTTATAGTCTTTATTTCTACCACCACCCACTAGTTTCACAGGTATCTTCTCGTAGTCTATGTAGTTTCGTATTGTTTCAAATGGCCTATAGAGTAGAAAGTTTGTGATTGAGTAGACGACTGGAATCTTGCCCCGTAGTGCTAGTCCTACCGCTACACCTATCATGGTTTGTTCTGCCGCACCAGTGTTGATACATCTATCGGGGTATTCCTCCCTTATTCTATCCAGCATTCCATAACCCAAATCGCCAAACACTAAATATATATTCTTGTTTTTTCTCATCAGCTCGTAAAGTTCAAATGCGAAGTAACCACGCATTGAGTCGTGTTTTTTCATTTATTTAACCAGTCTTTCTAACAACCACTTATTACATTTTTGATATACAGAACCATCTACCGCAATAGCCTCTGTAAAACAATGCTTTGCTGAGATAGCCGTCATATAGTCAGGATGAGCATACCCTCTGTCATACTCAGATTCACCACTAGAATTGAACCAATACTCTGTCTGACCACTATAGTGTTTGACAAAATCTGTTGGTATTAATTTGTAGATATACTTAGAAAGTTCATAATAATCTTCTCTAGTAACCGTAAACTTATCAAGTAAGATAATGTTCTCCCATAAATCGCTTAAAATTTTATTACCATGAAAATCAGTCTCGTCTTCGTATAAACACTTTCCACTACATTTAACACGACACAGATAGTCACCCTGAAAAAGAATAAAACTATTTATAACAGAATCAGAATAATAACATCGGTCGCGATCTTTTGTTAGTATATTTTCATCCTCATCTACTGTAAATACAGAATCTCCTTCGCTCAAGAACATATATCTTATTTTACCTTTGTTTTGTTTCATTTATCTAACTCCTCGACCAACTCATCATAATCATCGTGATTGAGCACATGGTAATGAGCCTGTAGACCCCTGAAAAAGAATAGACTGGGCGGTGATGTTCTAATTATTCTCACTGGAAATCCCGTTGCTTTTGTCATGTTAATAAGCAGGTTTATATCTGTTTTGTCGTACGCAGAGTATCCGTTGTAGTTTAGATATACTTTGAGGTTGGTTATGTTTTGTTTCTTAGCCAGCATGAGCGATTCCCAGATTGAACCCTCTGCACACTCGCCATCTGATATTAAGCAGTACACATTTTTTTCTTTATCTGCCATAGCCATACCCAATGCTATTGGCAAGCCCTGACCGAGTGAGCCAGTCGAACAATCTATTTTGTGAATCTTGTCTCTGTTGGGGTGTACTCCGTGTAGGTGAAATAATTCTTCTGCATCAAATCCATACATTTTTTCTAGTACAACATATAAAGCAAGTCCGGCGTGACCGCTGGATAAAACAAACAAATCTTTTGCTCTCTTTATATTGTAAATGTCTTCGATGATGTCAACAGCACCCAAGCAACTACCTATATGGGATAATTGTAGTTTATAGCTTAGATCAACGATTCGTCTTTTAGTAGCTTTCATAGGTCAACTCCAAACCATGCCCTAAACTATACTCTTGCTTCCATCCCATAGCCTCTAATGGGGTTGTGTCGCACTCAGACCATTCTTTTGTATCGTATACTCTCATAGATATAGCTCTTTTGTGTGGTATTTTACTCGAGTGTATCCTCTGTATTGCCTCAAAAACGTCTTTGTTTGAATACTGCTTGCCTGTTCCTATCTCTATATAGCCACCCCTTAGTTTGTCGGCGTTTTGTATTGTCTTTTCTACCCCCTGGATGAAATCGTCTATATAAATCCAATCATGCTTGGGTTCTTCGACTATTGAGAGGTCACCGCCATACTTTGCGGCTCGTATTATTGTTGGTATGAATCGAAAGTTTGCCTCACCTACTCCATATACAGAAAATGGTCTAACAGAAACTATGGGTAAGTTATATTCCTGTGCATAATGTCTGGCTATCTCTTCTCCACCACGTTTGGTAGCAGAATACATAGTTTGACGATCTAGGCCAACCGATGAAGTGCTGGTGTTTATAACTGCCCTAACACTAGAATCTCTGCACGCCTCAAATAGATTTGTTGTACAAATTATGTTAGCTTCTATTGTTTTTTCTATATCTCTTTGTGTTGAGTGATTGCCGTATGAGGCTAGATGAATTATGAAATCTGGTTGTTCACTCTGGATGTATCTTTTTAGATTCCACTTCTCTAGTAGTAGGTCTCTTGGTATTGCCCTGACAACCTCACCTCTTTCAAGCAGTAGAGTACCGTATCTTGATCCTATAAAACCATGTGATCCTGAAATAAGATACCTCACTCACTCCCCTTTTCTGTAGACTACGTTACCACATCCACCACATATTATAGACAAATTATTGCCCGATACTATAGTAAAATCTTTATAATCTCCATTTACTGAACCGCGCCTGATTCTCTGGATGGATATAAATCCCGTTGGGAGTACTTCTGCCAGGTTCTGTTTTTCTCCATTTACCTCACAATCTGGACAACGGATTATTTGGCGCACTTTTTATCTCCCTTCGGATTAAATGTACCGAAATTACTACCTTGTTTGGCGTGTTCTGGTGAACAATAAACCTTGGGTACGCCTGCTCTTTTTTTGGTTTGTTTTGTACATCCGGGTAGTTTACAAGTCATTGTTTGTTTTTTATAACTCTTTCATTTCTCATCTATGCGGTGAGGGTAGTTGTCTTTTTACTCGAGTAGTAATTTATCTCTCATCCTCCAAGTTTTGTAAGTAGTCGTGTCCTGCTTGTATGGCATCGTTATATAGCTCATTTTCGTCTGTTCCGAGGATAAGTGATACTTTATAGGCGTGCGCTCTAAGTCCCTGTGAGGGGGATTTGTGCTTGACTATGTCCTGGGCGATTGTGGTTGTTTCTTTGAGGTCTTGAGCCTTTATATCGATGAGAAGCGGCTTGACTTCAAAGGTTACGTTTTCACCCTCATCTGCCGGGGTAGTTCGTATTGCGGCGACTTCTCCCTTGCCTTGAAAAAGGATTGTCTGGTGTAGTTCTAGCGTCTGGCTTATCTCTTGAGTGAACGCTCTGATTCTAGCTTTTTTAATGTTGAACATACGCTGTTATTATACCAACTTGACTATAGTTTTACAACAAGGTTATTTACTCTTTTTCTCCATCAGTTTAGCCAGAGCCGGATAGCCTTTTTTCTTGAAAAATGTGCTGAGTTTTTCCCTTGGTTTTACGTTAAAGTTTATACCAAGAAAATCTTCTAGTTCTGATAACTTCGTATCGCTTCTGTAAACTGGATGCTTTTTCACAACAACATCCCGATCAGAATCCCTGTGCTAATTCCAAAGAGAAGAATTGCTAGTACTAAATAGCGAAGTTCTGTTTTTGTCATGTTACTTTCATTTGCCTCAAGAGAGACGATAAGTTACTTATCACTTGCTAGTTGTGTTACTTTATTGTAGTGTTCAAAAGCTAGTATTTTTTCCATCTCGTAGATACTTTGTGCAAAGGCATCCATTTTGATATTGTCGTCAGAATCACAAACCACGCCCACTTGTTCAAGAGCATTTTCCAGCTGAACCAATAAGTCCATAGCCAGTGCCTCGGGTGTTTCGTTGTGAAATGTGTATGTTCTTGTGTTCATAATTTCCTTTCAATAGAAAATGTATATTTACCTATTTTTATAGATAGAATTGTTTGTGATTGGTAGACTACGCCTGTAAGATTGAGTTTTTTTACTGCTTCTTCTGTGAGTTCGATTGTTGTTTTTTTCATTGTTTTTTCCTTTTCATAATTGGTTCGTCGTTGTCAAGATTTATTCCAATGAACCAACCTATTGAGATAAGCACAGCCCAAGCACCTACAAACTTAATAGTTGATATTATGCCAACCTCAATTATAGACGGCAAAAATAAGAAGCTGAGTGATACTATCAATGATATCCAGGCAATGTGTTTCTTTTTCATTTTAGGAGTCCTCCTTTGCTAACGCATATTTTTTCGAGTGTCATTCATCCCCCTTATTATCTAGTTCTACATCGAGTCTTTTCAACAATTCCAGCGTCATATTGTGGGGGGTTCTAGTGCCAGCCTCCCAATGCTGAATGGTGCGGTAATTTACCTGCAACAACCCAGCCAACTTTCGCTGACTGAGCTTGTGCTTGATTCTGAATTGTTTAATTTTATTCATAAAAATTCACTCAAAAGTTGTAAGCTGCCCTGGCTGAGCCAAAGTCCATGATTAATACAGTAGATCTTGTTTGCCCTTTTTGAGCCTGAGCTTTTTCAAACACAACTAGTTCACCGTATTTGGTTTTTTCTTCGTAGCGGTTCTGGTAGCTTAGATTTTTAACGAAGTCTGTAATTGATTCGATTGTTTCTACCACAGCGTCATTCGAATCAATTATGGGCATCTCTAAAATCCCATCCTTATCACCATTCCAGAAGTCAACCGCTTGACGGAATTGTGTCCTTTGTGTTTCTGTTAGCATATTCGCCTTTCTTGGCTCGGTCAGTAGACCGTTTGTTTGTTACTACAGGTGATTATACGAACATTGTACGCTAATTGCAATAGTATCTTCTGTATCAAATATAGTCAATTTTGCTTATTCCCTAATTTATACTTGCTGTTGATAGCCTCTGAGCATTCACCGTGACCACATTCGACTGCCAGACACTCCAGGTAGCACTCCTGTGCGGTGTCCTGTATTCCAGCAATCATACCTCTTTGATAGGCGGCGGCTTCATTGGATAGTGTGTCTTTCATTCTTTGATTTCGTTTAGGGTTAGTAATTTCAGGAGTTCAAATATTTTATCAATTCTTAAATAAACTTGTTTTTCCCAAGTATTTTTTTCTACTGAACAAACCGCTAATCTTGCATCCTCAACCCCCTCAAGGTAGGAGAGTTCTTTTTCTTTTGCGATATGGGATCTGATTTCATCTGCAACAGCAATGTAGCTCAGATGAACATCACTGAACTTTCCACCTCCGATTGGTAAACCAAACTTATCATCGAATCTAGCCTCTGCCTCTGCATCTAACTGGTTTACATTGGGGTTTACATTAGTTCCCGTAGAGTGTTTTTGTTCTGGTGAGCCTTTGACGGGTGCTTTCATATATTTATTCCTCTAATACTTCTATTTTGAATAACTCAGGATGCTCGAATACATCTAGTTCTCTCCAGTATCTCTGTTCCGATAGGTCTTCGAGGGTGACTGTGTGACCCTTTTGCACTTCAACTTCGCCGTCTACGATAAAGTCTTTGATGAGGGTAACTTTTGTCATTTAGCCTTTCCTCACTTGGTTGTGTTTTGTAAATGCTTGCTTGCCTGTTAGGATCTGTGATTTGTTTTCAACAAATGCTCTTTGCAATATAAGAATCCAGTCGCTCATTCGCATCAAAACCATTGGATCTGGCAACCTGTTCTTGCTCATAATCACCACTGGCATCTTCCCCGTAATATCTGCATCTCTGCTTGCTTGTTCCATATACTTCAGGGGCGACCAGGTTTCTTGATTCTTTGCCTCGATAGTCATGGGTAGTGTTGTGTGGATATCACTTTTGAACCCATCCATTGCGCCTGACAGAGGCATACGACTGGCTTTCTTATCAAGTCCGGAATTGCGTAGTGCCTTTGCAATATCTTGTTCTAGTCGTGTTCCTTTGGCTTTAGCTGATCTTGGTTTCACTTCTTCCCCCTCAATAACTTTTCTACTGCCCGGAGTGCTTTCTTTGTCTGACCTTTAACCCAAGTGAGATATGACTTGTTGAGTTGTTTGTTGTAGGTTGTATGACCTTTCTGTGCGAGAACAACATCTTCGACACCATCGAGGCGATCCAAGGTTTTCTCTATTTTGAATGATAGTTTGAATGGTTTTGTGTTTGGCTCGGATTTTACTAATTTATGTTTTACTTTTTTTAACCCTAACTTTTTTAACGCTTTTATTTGCCACATAGGCATTTGCCAGTAGACATACATTTTTTCACCTTCTTTCAATGAGTCTTGATATTCTT
>Ga0209702_10004921_pt1 | contig 18772 bp, 14 predicted proteins | sample FRY01_FD_187210 | JGI IMG/M metagenome (GOLD analysis project Ga0209702, IMG submission 187210) | Freshwater microbial communities from Lake Fryxell liftoff mats and glacier meltwater in Antarctica - FRY-01 (SPAdes) (version 2) | ecosystem: Environmental > Aquatic > Freshwater > Ice > Glacier...
TGCCGATTATGTACTCTACCATTTTTACAAAATACATTGCTTTGACATTTTGGACAATCCATTAATACCTCCTGCTAAATTAGATAAAACAAGAGATTACAATATCTATCCTAAATTAGCAATACCAAAAAGATGATGATTTACTCATTGTTAAAATTTTTGATAGGCTACATAACATGAGAACTATTAGTGCAAAATCTCCAGCAAGCCAGTATAAAACAACTATAGAAACTATGGTGATATTTTTGCCACTTGCAAAATATCTTAAAATACCCAAAATAGAGGAAGAACTTATGCAATTATGTATAGCAACTCTAAAATCACTATCTACTAATTTAACGCAAAGCTATGTCTTTCCTTATTGCGGTGGAATTTCATAGGTTGTTTAAGTAGTTTATGTTTAGCATAAATGCATACTCCTGAGGTTCATTAACAATTCAAATCCTTATTAAATATGACCAAATCAGCAAATGGAAAAATTTGGCAACAAAAACATATAAATGAGCATTATGTATCAGAACTCCGAAGCCGCTTAGGTATAAGTGATTTACTTGCTAAAATTTTATCATCTAGAGCGCTCTCATTAGAATTAGCTTTTTCCTTTTTATCATCGAAAATCAAACATTTACTGCCAGATCCTTTCCATTTGCTTGATATGGACAAAGCGGTTAATCGAACTATTGAAGCTATTTTAAAACAAGAAAAAATATATATATTTGCTGATTACGATGTAGATGGCGCAACTTCATCGGCTTTACTAAAAAATATATTTAGAGATTTAGATAAGAATGTAGACATTTATGTTCCTGATCGCATTGAAGAAGGTTACGGTCCAACAGAATATTCTTTTCAAAAGATTAAAGATAGTGGAGCTGAATTAGTAATAACGGTAGACTGCGGAACAAGTTCTTATCAGGCACTGAAATACGCTAAAAAAATAGGGCTTGATGTCATAGTAATTGACCATCATATAAGTATCGATATACCACCTGAACCTGTCGCTATAGTCAACCCGAACCGCATTGATGAAACAAGTGACTATACATATCTTGCAGCTGTAGGCGTTGCGTTTTTATTTGCAACAGCCTTATTATCATCCTTAAAAAAACAACTAGGTTATACAAAGACTCTACCAAATTTGATGCAATATCTAGATCTAGTAGCCATTGGAACTGTATGTGACGTTATGCCTATTACTAATCTTAATCGTGCTTTTGTGACTCAAGGGCTCAAGGTAATGAAACAACGATTAAACATTGGTATTAAAACATTATGTGATATGGCTGGCATTGAAGAAAAACTCAATTGTTATCATCTTGGCTTTGTATTAGGGCCTAGAATTAATGCGGGCGGTAGAGTTGGCAAATCAAGCCTTGGTGCAAATCTACTTTCAAGTTTGCTACAATCAGAAGCTAGTGAACTAAGTAGCGAATTAGAAAAACATAATAATGAAAGAAAAGTAATTGAACTTATTATGATAGATGAAGCTATGTCAATAGCAGAAAATCAAAATGATCAAAAATTATTATTTATCGTAGGAGATAGGTGGCACGCAGGTGTTATTGGTATCATAGCTGGAAAATTAAAAGAAAAATTCAACAAACCAGTAGCTGTGATTGCTTTGGTAGATGGAATTGGCAAAGCTTCTTGTCGTTCTATTAAAGGGATTGATTTTGGAGCAAAAATTATTGAAGCAAAAAATCAAGAACTTATTTTAACTGGCGGAGGTCACGCTATGGCTGCTGGATTTACTGTAGCTGAGAATAAACTGCCAGAATTACAACAATTTCTATATACCCTATTTGAAAATGATTTTAAAAGCTTTCCACCTCATGAAATAGAAGAATACGAAGAAGAATTAACAACGAGTAGTATAAATCTAGACTTCATGGATGAACTAGCAACATTAGAACCATTTGGTAACGGCAACCCAGATCCTATATTTAAGTTTTCTAATCTTTTTGTTTTAAAAGCTGATGTAATTGCTGGCAAACATATTCGTTGTTTACTTGCACCTTCTAAAGATGCATTTGGTTCTAAAGCTATTTCTGCAATAGTTTTTAATGTTGTACCTGGATCGATAGAGAAAATTTTAATGAACCCAAAACCTTCTCGAATAAATGTCCTTGGTTCATTAAAAATCAACTTTTGGAAAGAACAAAAACGGATTCAATTACAAATAAAAGATGTATTTATCGCATAATATAAATCATCTACCACTGTTACACATCAAACATGAATTGCTCTAGAATATGCTTGCATAACAGCCTCGCCCATCATTTCTGATAATGTTGGGTGTGGAAAAATAGTATTTATTAAATCAAGCTCAGTACCTTCCATATTTTTTGCTACTGCATAACCTTGAATAAGTTCAGTGACTTCTGTTCCTATTAAATGGGCACCTAATAATTCACCTGTTTTTGCATCAAAAATTACTTTTATAAATCCTTCACCTTCACCAAGAACTAGAGCTTTACCATTAGCCATGAATGGAAACTTACCAATCTTTAAGCTATAATTAGCAGCTTTTGCTGCAGCTTCAGTTAGACCAATACTCGCTATTTGCGGAGAAGAATAAGTGCATCCTGGTATATTATTCTTATCTATAGGATGAGTTTTAAGCCCAGCAATATGATCTGCAGCAAGGATTCCTTCATGACTAGCTTTATGAGCAAGCCATGGAGGAGAAGTTACATCACCTATTGCATAAATCCCGGACTCATCTGTTTGCATATATTTATTAGTAATTATATGTGTTTTCTCAATTTTTACCTTAGTTTTTTCTAGGTTAAGATTTTCACTATTACCAACTATACCAACTGCCATGAGTAATTTTTCCGCCTGTAAATTATGTGACTTACCATCAATTTCTATATCAACAGAGACGTGTGTACTAGTTTTAGTTTGTTTTAATAATTTAACATTGGTATGAATCTTTATGCCTTTCTTCTCAAAAATTTTGCGTGCCATTGAAGAAATTTCTTCATCCTCAATAGGTAAAATTCTATTTTGAACTTCAAGAATTGTAACGTCAGTGCCAATATCATTATAGAATGATGCAAATTCAATTCCGATAGCTCCTGACCCTACTATAACAATAGATTTTGGCAAATACTCTGGAATCATAGCTTCTTTTGAGGTCCAAATTTGTATCCCATCAGGTTCAAATCCTTCTATAATTCTTGGTCTTGCACCAGTTGCAATTATAATATTGCTAGCTTTTATACTAGTCTTCAGCCCCATATTATCTATATTAATAATTTTACCTGAATCAATTGAAGCTTGTCCGTTAATGACTGTAACTTTACTTTTTTTAAGGAGAATCTTAATTCCATTTGTCAATTGTCCTGAAATACTGCGAGAACGCTCAACAATTTTCTTAAGGTCAATAGTCGGGTTAGCAACTTTAATGCCAAAACTATCTGCATCCTTAATTAAGGTAAATATTTCAGCTGACTTAAGAAGAGCTTTAGTAGGTATACAACCCCAATTAAGGCAAACGCCTCCCAAATGTTCTTTTTCAACCAAAGCTACCTTCTTACCAAGCTGCGCGGCTCTAATTGCTGCAACATAGCCACCTGGTCCTGCCCCAATTACTACTACATCATAATTTTCCATTATACTCTCATATTATTATCAACATATTTTTTGACCATTAGGTATTAGTAAATCAACAACAGCCAAACAAATAGAATTATTTTCATCTACAAAACCTAGTAATAAAAATTCTGAAACAAAGCCTGCAATATTTTTATTGTCTAAATTAACACACCCAATGATTCTTAAACCAATTAATGACTCTAACGAGTAATGAAAGGTCACTTGTGCTGATGTTTGTTTTATTCCGATTTTCTTACCAAAATCTACCCAAATTTTATAGGATGGTTTTTTTGCTCTAAGGAAATTTTCTGCTTTCACAATTGTACCAGAGCGAATATCAACTTTTTCAAATTCTTCATATGTAATGGTCATTATGTTATACCTATTTTGACACTTGGTTTGTCTCTTTGATAAACTATGAATGATTTCTTGTTATGAGTTTATTATAATATTAACTATTTAATAACATCAAAATAGGAGTTTCTATATATTTTTTAAAGGACGTCAAAAACTTGGCTCCAACAGTACCATCAACAACTCTATGATCAGAAGATAATGTGACATCCATAATATTTGCAATTTTAACTTGATCTTCAATTATAATAGGACGTTTTGAACTTACACCTATGGCTAAAATACAACTTTGCGGTGGATTAATAATAGCACTGAAGCTTTTAATTCCATACATACCAAGGTTAGAAATACTAAATCCTCCACCTTGAAACTCTTCCGGGAGAAGTTTATTATCTCTAGCTTTTTTTGCCAATTCTTTCATTTCTGCAGATAATTTCACAATATCTTTTTGATCAGCATTCTTTATTACTGGAGTAATTAAACCTCCATCAATTGCAACGGCTACCGATACATCCACATTATTATAATAACGTATAGCTGTATCATCCCAAGCTGCATTAGCCTCAGGCACTTCTTTTAAAGCTTTAGCTACAGCTAGAATAACTAAATCATTAACTGATATTCTTTTTAGCTTATCATCTTCATATAATTTGTTAATATCTTGCCGAGCTTCAAGTAGTTTATCTACATTACATTCAATCGAAAGATAAAAATGAGGGATTGTTTGTTTTGATTCTAATAGCCGTTTTGCTATTACTTTACGCATATTATTGTTTGGTACAAGCCTATATTCCTCAGGGTTTCGCCTCATAGTACCAGTTCTTCCTAGCGTCGAATAACTGAGTATATCTGCTTTTACTATTCTACCATGAGGACCAGTGCCTTGAATATTCGCTAGGTTAATATTATTAAGTTTTGCAATATTTCTAGCAAGTGGAGATGCAAATACTCTATCTATAGCTCCCATATCCTCTTTTTTATTCGATTGAGAGTCATGAATAGAGGCATTTAAAGGTTCAGGTTGCCTTGGCTCTGAAGCAGTAATCGATTGAGGTTTATTTGGAATTGAAACATCAAAGCTATCTAGCAAAGCTTTATCTTCACCCTCTTCAAGCAAAATAGCAATAACAGAGTTAACTGGCACGTTTTCGGTTCCAGATTGAATAATTATTTTACCTATAATACCTTCATCTATTGCCTCCACCTCCATAGTAGCCTTATCGGTTTCTATTTCTGCAATTACTTCCCCAGGTAGTACTTTATCTCCTTCATTTTTTAACCATTTGGCCACATTACCTTCTGTCATGGTAGGTGATAAGGCTGGCATCAATATCTTAATCGGCATATTTTTTACTTAGTGTATTTTTATAGGATAAATAGCGTCATTCCCACTTGTTGAGGAACCGAGCTTTCCAAGGAACACCTTCATACAACAAGGTGAGACCATGGCAAGGTAATACATCCGTCTTTAGATAGATATAAATACTTAAATTTATATTACAATCTCTCGATCATCTTCTTTTTTTAAGAACTCTGTAAACTCTTCAATTGTGTAATTTTTTTCCATTAAGGTAACTTCGTTTTTAAAAATATACTCAACAGCTTTACTTTCGATTATCTCGCCCCTTAAAGATTGGACAGCATGTTTGTTCTTTTGATAGAATTCAAAAACCTGTTTTTCCTGACCAGGAAAACTCCTTGCGCGCGCTATTATAGCATTCCTAATATCAATTTCTTCAATAGCTAATTTTTTTTCCGCTATATATTCAGATAAAAGTAACCCTATTCTAACCCGACGTAACGAGAGCTTATTATAATATTGATCGCGTTCTTCTTCTGATTTATCTTCAAATAATGAGTTTTCATCATTTGCAGTCTGAGTTTTCAAACTTTGAGATTCTTGAGTTAGCAAAGATTTCGGCACATTAAAACTTAACAGTTTTTCTAACTGATCAAATAAACTCATTTTCATTATCGTGTTAATTGGCTCATCAAAATTAGATTTGACATTTTTGGCAACTTGTTCAATGAGTTTTCCCACATTATCACAATTGAATTTTTTAGCAAATTCGTCATTAAGCTCCTGAAGTTCAGGCTTATGCACAGCTAATACTTTAACATTAAATTCAGCTGGTTTAGCAGCAACTTCTTTCATATGATAATTTTCAGGGAAAGTTACTTTTACCGTAATCTCATCACCAGCCTTAGCACCAATTAATTGATCTTCAAAAGAATCGATAAATGATTTGCTACCGAGAACTAATTTATAGTTTTCGACTTTGCCACCATCGAAGGCTTTTCCATCTACATATCCTATTGCGTTAATAGTAACTTGATCACCCTTAGATGCAGGTTTATCAGTTTCAGCGTTATAAGTTTTAGAAAATTCCATTAATTTATTTATATGCTCATCGATAGCTTTTTGGTCAACAACCAAATTTGGTTTTTCTATTAGAATTTTTGAAAAATCAGGTAAAGAAATTTCAGGCAAGAGTTCACACTTAAGAACAAATTCAATATCCTTACCTTCTTGAGCACTAAAATCCTCAATCTTAGGTTCAGCAGCAACATTTAATTTATTGTCTTTAATAATATGATCGACTGCATGGCTTACTTCTTTTTGAATCGCATCATTACGCAGCGTCGATCCATATTTCTTAGCAAGAATATTGGGCGGGACTTTACCAACCCTGAAACCAGGAAGTTTTGCGGTTTTAGCAATATTTTTAAGCTCCTTCTCCATTATCTCAAGAATATTCTTAGCAGAGATTATAACCTTAACATGAAAATCAAGGTCACCTTTTTTAATTTCAATAACTTGCATTTTAAAAACTCGTTAACAATAGATTAATTTATTGCAGTTGGTGCGGATAGAGGGACTTGAACCCCCACACCTTGCGGCGCTAGAACCTAAATCTAGTGCGTCTACCATTTCGCCATATCCGCATGTAATTCCCACGAAGGCAAGAATAACATTACTTAATATCCTTAAGGTTATATCACCTTAAGAACTTATTTAAAGCGTTATAATACACGTTGTGCAATCTTTGTAAATCATTTATTCCCGTATGCTCATTAATTTTATGAGCCATTCCTGATAATAAACCAAATTCAACTACATTACAGTAGTTACTTATAAATCTAGCATCAGACGTACCTCCTGATGTCGAAAACTTACATTTAACACCAGTATTCGCAGATACTATATCGGCAAAATCTTCAATTAATCCAATTGGTTTCTGTATAAAAGGAAGAGCAGAAACATAGCTATTCAATTTATAATTTGTAGAATATCTATTAATGAGATTTTTAACTAATTCTACTATGCTTTCAGGCGAGTGTATGTTATTAAATCTAATATTAAATTTAGCCGACGCTTCTTGAGGTATAACATTTGTGGCATTATTATTTACATCAACTGATGTGATTTCTAAATTTGAGCTTTGAAAAAACTCATTCCCTTCATCTAATTTATAATTATTTAACTCATTCAATATTTTTATCAAGTAAGGAATAGGATTATCAGCGAGATCTGGATAGGCAACATGCCCTTGCATACCTTGAACTATAAGAGTAAAGCTAACACTCCCTCGCCTTCCTATTTTAATAGTATCGCCAACTTCTTCTACGCACGTAGGCTCACCAAGTATAGCAAGGTCTATTTGCTTGAAATCTTTTTGGGAATATAAATATGAAAGCATTTCTTTTGTGCCAAATTCAGCCTTACCTTCTTCATCACTAGTTATTAAAAAGCTTATAGATCCATTAGGGTTAGGATTTGATTTTATAAAATCCAAGCTAGAAGATAAAGCACAAGCCAAGGCCCCCTTCATATCAACAGCTCCTCGCCCAAAGATTTTATCTCCTTCTGTAGTAGCAGTAAATGGATCATATTTCCAAGATTTGGAATCTCCTGGAGGCACGACGTCAACGTGACCGGCAAAACAGATATTAGGACTACTATTACCATAGACCCCATAAAGATTTGTTACGCTATATTCATCATTACCAAAGATTTTAATTTCTGCCCGAAACCCATTTTCTTGCAATAAATCACTAATATAATCAATTGCTCCAGAATCTAGGGGAGTGACAGATTTACAAGCAATTAATTTCTCTAGATGTTTTATAAAACTATTGGCCATATGGATTTTTAATTACACTTCTTTGAAATAACTTGAAACCAGATAAGTTTTTTTTAATTCATCCATTAGCTTCCACTACTAAGTTTAAGTGCTAGGGGCTCAATACAGTCATTGAAAAACAATAACTATCCACTGCATTTCATGCCAGCAGCACTTATAACAGTGGACCCTTAGCGTAAATAGGCTTAAGGCTTAATAGATCGTTTTTGCAATGATGGTATTGAGACATCACTAACTAATCAAGAATAGAAAAGATATAAATCAAAATCAAGAAATTATTTTTGTTTAATAGTAAGGATATTAATTTCCAATGTATCTGTTATTATTGAAAATAATTGACTATTATAAATGGTCATAGTATTATTTTTATTATAAATTATAAGATTTTATAAATATGTCTATTAGAATAGCAATAAGTCAGTTCAAATCTCATTGTCTTGAAATAATTGAAAAATTACAAACCGATCATCAACCAATTATTATAACTAAACGAGACAAGCCAGTGGCCAGAATAGTACCCTTTGAGGTAACAAAAACTTCTTTATTTGGCATGTTAAAAAATAAAGCTGAAATCAAAGGTAATATATTAGACCAAATAGATGAGAAATGGGATGCAGAAAATAAATAACCCAATAATACTTGATACTCATGTTTTATTATGGTCGCTTTTACAGCCAGAAGAATTATCAGAAGAAATTAAATATCACATAAGTTCTGCTCAAGAAAATGATCAATTGTTTCTATGTTCGATTTCTTTATGGGAAATTGCAATGTTAAAATTCAAAAGACGTATCAATATCTACGAACCGATAAAAGATTTTCTAGAATCTATAACTAATATTAGTGGACTATCAATCAAAGATATATCGCCAGAAATTGCTGCACAAACTATTCTACTCATCGACGATTTTCATGGAGATCCTGCAGATAGGATTATTGCAGCTACTACTATGTGCAATGGTGCAACTTTATTAACAAGGGATCAGAAAATCTTGGCTTGGGCTTCTTTAGGCCATATCAAATCAATAGAGGCTTAAGACACTATAATCATATTGAACTTACTTTCTTTAGAAGTTATTAGACTCCATGCACAAGTCGTTTCTGCTTGGAGTCTATTAGAAAAATATAAACATAACTAACTAATATCAGGCTCTATTTCTGTTTTATTAAAATTCTATGTAGAAAAATTGAACAAAATATGAATAGAATTACTATACCAAAACAAAAGAAACTTATGTTTAAAAAACCTTCCTTATATATAGAAAGTGATTCAGCTAAATTTACTTCACCATTAACAGAAGGTACCGATATAAATTTTGATATTACAATTCCAGCTAAGTTAGAAAATGCTAGCGACAGCATAACTATCCCCATTACCAATCCACGCAAGCTTTTTGGCGCAAGCAACGTGGCTTGTGACTGGACTAGAGGCATTACACAAAGCTCTCCCAAACTCATAAAAATAATGGCAACTACTAAATATAGATACCCCACTTTACTATTAACATCTGCATTTGCACATCCAAAATACAGAACAGCAAAACATATCACTAGGCTAAAAAGGCCAAAAGCTAACATTAAAGTTGCATATCTTTTATCAAACTTCATATAAGTACCAATTAATGAACCCAATATTATTATAGACAAGGGATTCATGGCCTGTGATATTGAAGCTGGAATAGTAATGCCCAATATTTCCTTAACAACATTTCTCTCAGTAAATAAATTGATAAGAGATCCAAGTTGCATCTCCAAAGCAAAGAAACACATGAAGAAAAAAATCATAACAGATAAAGCAATTAAGTTCTTTTTTTGCTCAACCGGCGACTTAAATATTATATAAGCATATATTCCAAAAACTACTAACCCTGTGATGCTTAGCATATTAGCAAAAAATTCAGCTGACGCTAACATTTTAGACACAAGATATGCCAAGAAAAGACTAGATACTATTATGAAAGAAAAAGCATTAATTCCTAGAAAAAGCCTTTTTGTCATATGTTCTGCATTAGGCGACAAACCATTATTGCCTAAGCAATTCTGATATCTCGCAAATGTAATAAGCCCTACTAACATTCCTAAACCAGCAAGTCCAAATCCATAATCCCATCCATAAGCATTAGCCACATAACCACATAGAACAGAAGCTAAGAATCCTCCCAAATTTACACCAACGTAAAATAACGTAAAGCCTCTTTCCCTATCAGGATCATTTTCTCTGTAACATGCACCAAGTAAATTTGTAATATTACCTTTAAATAAGCCTGTACCTAGGGCTATTAATGATAAACCTAAATATACTAAATCTGGATTTGAGCCAACAAATGTCATGTTAGCATGACCAATCGTTATGATAATACCACCAATAAGAACCATATTACGGAAACCCATTAATTTATCTGCTAAAAGCCCACCTATCACAGGTCCTGCATAAGCAACAGCAGCAAATAAAGAATAGATAGCATAAGCTTTAACATCACTAAATCCCAAATGAGATGTAAGGAAAAGCACAAGTAAAACCCTCATGCCGTAATAACTAAATCTCTCCCACATTTCAACAAAAAACAAAAGCTTTAGAAATGCAGGAAATTTTTGAGTTCCTCTTACATTGTCTATATTGTCTATATTATTTACATCAAGTAAATCAACGTAATTACTCATTATCGATACCTCGTATTTTTTCGTTAAACCGCATATTAATATTTTGGGTTAACTAATTTATTTATAAAAATTTATTTATAACGCAGTTATTAAAATATATTAATTATTTGGATATATTGATACCCATAAAGAAAATACAAATTAATAAAAGCAAATAAAATTAAGTAGTAAAAAAATTTTAAATATTAGAAAATCAGGCTTTAACGCCCAGAAATATGAAGCCAGTTTGAGGTGGTATGATGAGAGAGTGTAAAAATAACGTTTTTAGAATTAGAGTTAGAGCTAGAATTCCTTCGGTCTATTAATAATTGCCGTTCCGACAATAAGTTCAAATTTTTTAACATGGTAACCTCTTAAAAATTTTAGATTTAGATAACACAAAAATACATTGTGCGGTTTGACTTTAACATAAATATTATTTTCTTACAACAAAAATATTGACACAAAAATATGCGCAAGAATTAGTTGATTTTTTTATTTATCTATCTATCCTTTAGTTATCATTAATTTAAGTTGTGTTAGGCAGAAAATGCGCCGTATTTTTAATAAAGATATATTCTTTTTCATTTCCTTAATATTGGTAATATACATGGTTCTTATATACTCTGAAGATGCTAATACAATTATTCCGCGTAAAATTTTATTTGGTAACCCTGACAAAACAATAGTAAGGCTTAGCCATGATGGTAAATATATATCTTACGTAGCACCAAAAGACGATGTCTTAAACATATGGATTGCTCCAAGTAATGACCCTCTAGAGGTAAAACCTGTAACTAATGATAAAGATCGTGGCATTAGAGCATATAGTTGGGCATATGACAATAGACATATTATATTTTCTCAAGATGAAAAAGGTGACGAGAATTTTCGTATCTATACATATGATATAATAACAAATGAAACCAGGATATTAACAAATGATAAAGGCGTTAGAGCATTCATTTACGGTATGAGTCATAGATTTCCGAATGAAATTCTAATTGGTTTAAACGAACGTGATCAAAGATATTTTGATGTTTATAAATTTAACATTCTCAATGGTGAAAAGAACCTATTAATAGAAAATAATAAATACACCTCTTTTATTGTTGATGATGATTTAAATATTCGCTTTGCTAAACTTACCAATGAAGATGGTGATGTGGAATATTTTCAGTTTAAAGATAATGACTGGATATTTTTTATGAAAATATCTATGGAAGATTCTATAAACACAGGAATAGAAGGGTTTGATAAAACAGGTTCAATTATCTATTTATCAGATAGTAGGGATAGTGACACTTCTATTCTTAAATCTTTAAATTTAGAAAATAACGAAACCAAGGTAATAGCTAAGGATAGTAAAGCTGATATTGCTATATTTAGCTCTCACCCTACTGAGAATACTATTGAGTCAGTAATAGTTAATTATGATAAAGTAACTTATAAAATATTAGATAATTCTATTAAAGAAGATTTTGAATATCTTCAAAAGTTAAATGATGGTGATCTAATTATTACTGCTCGTACTCTAGATGATCAAAGATGGCTCGTTGCATTTAACAGTGATATAAAGCCAGTAAAGTATTACCTATATGATCGTCAAAATAAAAAAGCAGAATTTTTATTTAGCAATAAAAAAGCTTTAGAACAATATAGCTTAGCTAAAATGCACCCAATCATCATAAAAGCTCGAGATGGTCTCGATTTAGTAAGTTATATTACATTTCCTACTGATATTAAATTAGATGCTCAATTACGCCCTAACAAGACATTACCATTAATTCTTAATATACATGGTGGACCATGGGCAAGAGATTCTTGGGGGCTAAACAGCGTGCATCAATGGCTAGCTAATCGTGGTTATGCAGTACTTAGCATTAATTTCCGTGGTTCTACAGGTTTTGGTAAAAATTTTACTAATGCTGGTAATATGGAGTGGGGCAAAAAAATGCATGATGATCTTGTAGATAGTGTTAACTGGGCAATAGAACGTGGAATAGCTGACCCTAAAAAGGTGGCTATTATGGGAGGAAGTTACGGTGGTTATGCCGCGCTTGCTGGGCTTACTTTCACGCCTGATTTATTTGCTTGCGCTGTTGATGTAGTTGGACCTTCTAATCTTTTAACATTAATTAAAAGCGTACCACCATATTGGGAACCAATTCTAAGTGACCTTAAAAAAAGGGTTGGACCTTGGGATACAGAGGAACAAAGAGAAGCACTTAACCAAATATCCCCTTTAACTTTTGCAAATAAAATTAAAAAACCTTTGTTTATAGCGCAAGGAAGGCATGATCCTAGGGTAAAGCAAGCGGAATCGGATCAAATCGTTAAAGAAATGAGAAGCAAGAATATACCTGTTATTTATGCTTTATATAATGATGAAGGTCACGGTTTTGCTAAACCAGAAAATAGGCTATCATACTATGCCCTGGTGGAACAATTTTTAGCTACAATCCTTGGAGGAAAATCAGAAGCAATAGGAGATGATCTAAAAGGAGTAAATTTTTTATTAAATGATAAAGCGGGACCTAGTAATCTTGATGCTGAAAAAACTATTAAAGATGCGATAGTAAAGTAGAATCTAGGTTTAATGGAGCATTAGTATTTTAATAGAGTTGTTAAATAAATATGGGCATAAAATGCCTCGAACAATGCTGAGATATGCGATTGAACAATTTCCACAAGAGAAGCGCAAATTTTACTTAGGTTTATAAATTATTTTTCTGTTATGCTTTTACAACGTAACGTTTACTTAATTCTATTATTTTTAATAAAAATCTTGATTATCTATTAAATTTGTAATAATTTTTTATAGTTTTTAAATTATTATAATATTACATATGAAATTTTTTTCCCAATTACGTAGAGAACAAAAAGAAGCTGTTGGATTATTATCAATCGGTACATTCCTCGAATATTTTGATTTGATATTATATGTTCATATGTCAGTATTTTTAAATGAATTGTTTTTTCCTCAATCTGATCCACATACGACAGAACTACTTTCTGCCCTTGGTTTTTGTTCTACATTTGTTCTAAGGCCTTTTGGAGCACTTCTATTTGGCTGGATTGGAGATAATATAAGTCGTAAAACTACAGTTATAATCACTACTGCAATGATGTCCTTGTCCTGTCTTATAATGTACACATTGCCTACCTATGCACAAATTGGTATTAGTGCTTCTTGGTTAATGACACTTTGCCGCATGATGCAAGGCATGTCTTCTATGGGTGAGATAATAGGGGCAGAGCTTTATTTAACTGAAACTATAGAAAGGCCTCTGGTATTCCCTGTTGTTGGATTTCTCACTATCTCCCTTGGTTTTGGCGCTATGGCAGCACTAGCTGTTGCATCTTTGGTTACTAATAGTGGGTTTAATTGGCGTAATGCCTTCTTAATTGGAGCAACAATTGCTTTTGTTGGCGCAATCGCTAGAACACGCCTTAGGGAAACACCTGATTTTGCTGATGCCAAACGTAGACTACAAAATGCTATTACTGATACTTTAGAGAACGATCAGATAAATCAAGATAAAGCGGTTAAAAGAACAAACATCTTATTTAATGATAAAGTAGATTGGAAAACATCTTTATCATATTTTTTCTTAGAATCCCCAGCGCCAATATCTTTTTATCTTATCTATGTTTTTTGTGGGAACATATTAAAGGACAAATTTGGCTATAGTGCAGCCGAAGTAATACATCATAACCTAATTATTCTATTGCCTGAGTTACTTGGTCATATAATTACTATTTTATTAAGTTACAAAATATATCCACTAAAAATTCTTAAAGCAAAGTTAATTATATATTTTCCTTTTGTTTTGATTTTGCCATATTTATTGAATAATACTCATAATGCATTTATTGTAACAGCAATTCAGCTTTATATTGCTGTTTTTTCAGCCATAGTACTAACTGCCAGTCCAATCTTCTATAAAAATTTTCCTGTTTTTAAACGTTTCACCTATACTAGTTTCATGTATGCCCTATCTAGAGCATCAATGTATGTATTAACTTCTTTTGGACTTGTATATTTAACAAAATATTTTGGTTATTATGGGTTATTTGTAATCTTAGTGCCTGTCATGATAGGTTATACCTTTGGCCTACTACATTTTGAAAAATTAGAAAAAGAAGCAGGTAATTATCCGAAGTAAGTTCTTGCGTCAGAGCTGTCACATGAACCGAACCCGTCACCTAGAGTGAGCAATAGCTTGCGTGGGGTCTTGCGGTTTAATTAAGGGAGAGATCCCCACGCTTTTCTGCGGGGGAGAAAAGCTAATGACGAGAGTTGCATGAGATTCCACGCCTGCGCCTACGCAGGCTCTGAATGATATAGTTGCAGTAACTATCATCTAAATCTAGATTTATAATTTTAAAATTAATATGGTGTAATTATGGAATTTTTTTCCCAATTAAAAAGAGAAGAAAAAGAAGCAATCGGACTCCTATCAATAGGAACATTCTTGGAATATTTTGACCTGATGCTTTATGTTCATATGTCAATATTTTTAAATGAATTATTTTATCCTCAGTCTGATCCAAATACTGCCAAACTCCTTTCTGCACTTGGTTTTTGTTCTACTTTCGTTCTACGCCCATTTGGTGCTCTTCTTTTTGGCTGGATGGGAGATAATATAGGTCGTAAATCTACGGTTATTATCACTACTGCAATGATGTCCTTGTCCTGTCTTATAATGTATACATTGCCTACTTATGCACAAATTGGTATTAGTGCTTCTTGGTTAATGACACTTTGCCGCATGATGCAAGGCATGTCTTCTATGGGTGAGATAATAGGGGCAGAGCTTTATTTAACTGAAACTATAGAAAGGCCTCTTGTATTTCCTGTTGTTGGATTTCTCACTATTTCTCTTGGTTTTGGGGCTATGGCAGCACTAGCTGTTGCATCTTTGGTTACTAATAGCCAATTTAATTGGCGTAATGCCTTCCTAATTGGAGCAGTAATTGCTCTTGTTGGCGTTGTTGGGCGAATGAGACTTAGAGAAACACCTGAATTTGTTGATGCTAAATGTAAATATCAAAAACTCATTGAAAAAATAGCTAATGATAAAAAGAATATGACTGATTCTTTTATAGTCAAGCTTTTTGATAGGTTCCATAATATGCAAACAATAAGTTTCCAGTCTATTGAAAAACAACGCAAGATAGCAAATGAAACATTAACAAGCTTTATAAGTGTAGCTATTTACCTGGGAATATACAAAGTTGAAAAACAATTGACCCTCCTTTGCCATCAGGTTCTTAACGGGCAACCAGTGCAATTATCTTACTTGGGATTAAGTGATAAAAAAACTTTAGATCCAAAGAGTTATGAGATCAAATTAATCGCTGAACTTCATGAATTTAACAAAAATAGCTCTTCAAAAATAGAAATCGATATAGTAAAAAAAGCTATTGAATGCGCAAAAATCTATCATGCTGATCAAAATAGGAAGTCTGGTGAGCCATATTACACCCATCCTATTGAAGTAGCTCGCTTAATTATACAATATTCTAACGCCGGCTATAGAATTTCAACTAACACTATTGTTTCTGCTATACTTCACGATGTTGTTGAAGATTCTGATTTTACCAAAGAAATGGTAGAACTAGAATTTGGCAAAGATATAGCTGAAGTAGTTGATGGCGTCACAAGAGTGAGACATGATAAAAAATTAAGCTCGGTTGCATTATTGGAGTTAGTTTATAATAGAGTAGAGAGTTTAAAGAAAGAAAAAGTAGATTGGAAAACATCTTTATCATATTTTTTCTTAGAATCCCCAGCGCCAATATCTTTTTATCTTATCTATGTTTTTTGCGGGAACATATTAAAGGACAAATTCGGTTATAGTGCGACTGAGATAATACATCATAATTTCATTATCAATATGGTTGACGTTGTGTTCACTATAGTATTAGTATTGCTCAGCTATAAAATATACCCATTAAAAATTCTTAAAGCAAAATTAATCATATATTTTCCTTTCATTTTAATCAGCCCGTACTTATTGGAAAATACCAATAGTAAATTTGTCATATTAATAATTCAATTCTACATCGTTATTTTTGGCGTTGGAGTTTTAACAGCCAGTCCAATCTTCTACAAAAACTTTCCTGTTTTTAAACGTTTCACCTATACTAGTTTCATGTATGCCCTATCTAGAGCATCAATGTATGTATTAACTTCTTTTGGACTTGTATATTTAACAAAATATTTTGGTTATTATGGGCTATTGGTAATCTTAGTGCCTGTCATGATAGGTTATACATTTGGACTACTACATTTTGAAAAATTAGAAAAAGAAGCAGGTAATTATCCGAAGTAAGTGTTTGCTTCATTGCTGAATTTGGCATAAAGGCCAAGCCCAGCAATGACGGTTTACTTCCAAAGACTCTACACGGAATAACTCTTAACTTTACTGAAAATCTTGCATTTTATTTTCTATATAATCATTATACCCCGTTTGGTAGAAACTTATAGCTTCCTCAATTAAATGAGGTATATTTTCGACCTCTTCCTTCTCTCCCTTAACCAACTTATAGGTTTTTGGGTCTGCATTAGGTCTTAAAATAACCAGGTGTCCTTCTTTTATAAAACCTAGCAATTGGTACGTCCCAATAAAAGCGCGTTCTTCTGATAATTTTAATATATCTTGACCAAAAAATTTACTTTTATATTCAAAATTTAATAATCCCAAAATGGTCGGCGCTATATCTATTTGACTAGCTAACTTCTCTATTTTCTCTCCTTTAAATATTTTTGGTGCATATATTATTAAAGGTATATGATATTTATGCACTGGTAAATCAGTCTTTCCAGCACTTGAAGAACAATGGTCAGCGCTAATTACAAAAATAGTATTATCAAACCATGGTTGTTTTCTTGCTTCCTCTATAAATTTGCCAATAGCATAGTCTGTATATTTTACTGCTGCGTTTCGGCCACCACCTGACAGTAGATCAATCCTATTACTGGGAAATGTATATGGGCGATGATTAGAAGTAGTCATAATTAATGAGAAGAAATTTCTACCTTCCTTATAACTTTGATTGGCAGCCTCAATTGATTTAAGCAAAATGTCCTCATCTGCTACCCCCCAAATATTTGCGAAACTTATTTCATTGGATTTTAAATTACCTCTATCAATCACGTTATACAAATTATTGCTAAAATAATTTTGTAAATTATCAAAATAACTATATCCACCAAAAATAAAATTAACATCATATCCTTCTTTTTTGAAGACACTTCCTATATTAAATAAGGATTGGTTATTAGGCCTACGGATAATAGAAGAACCTGGGGTTGGTGGCACAGATAAAGTAATTGCTTCTAGGCCCCTAACGGTTCTAGTCCCTACTGCGTAGAAATTTGTAAAAAATATACTATCTTCACTAAGCTTATCTAGATATGGTGTAATATTTTGCGTATTACCGAATTTACCCATAAATTCTGCACTTAAGCTCTCAACGGTAAGCAACATTACATTATATTTTTTAGCACGTTGCGATGGAGTAATTAGTCTATCAATCGAATCTTCATTTAAAAATTTTTGATTATCCTGCTTTATGCTATTACGAACTATTTGCAAAGCGTTATTTCTATCAATAACCGAATAGAGCTTATTATAATCTAAAGTATTATTATAAAAAGCTGAAAAAAACTCAAAAAATCCATTTTTTCCAAGGTCTTGTCCATATCTATTGGAACTAAAATTGATCCTTTTACCATTACTAAAATTAAAAATTATAAGACTTAGAATGAATAAAGTAGATATATATATAAAATGATTTTTTATTTTTAAATTTTCTGATTGTCTTAATAGATTTTTCCTAGAAATAAAAGTAATTATTACAGAACAAACAAATAACCCAATTATTATTTCTTGAAATGGCAGTGATTCTTTCAGTGTACCAATTATTTCATTTGTATAGATCAAATAATCAACAGCAATAAAGTTAAATCTAGTGCCAAATTCCTCCCAAAAAATAAATTCTGATATTGAATTAATTAATAG
>Ga0209702_10004922_pt1 | contig 18771 bp, 16 predicted proteins | sample FRY01_FD_187210 | JGI IMG/M metagenome (GOLD analysis project Ga0209702, IMG submission 187210) | Freshwater microbial communities from Lake Fryxell liftoff mats and glacier meltwater in Antarctica - FRY-01 (SPAdes) (version 2) | ecosystem: Environmental > Aquatic > Freshwater > Ice > Glacier...
AGGGAAGGTCTAAGTGACCCACCCCCGCGACCACATTCTGATCGGCAACGATCACCTCCCCCTCGGCACCTACCACCTGCGCCCGTACGACCCGCTGCTGGACGAGAACGGCGACCTCGTACCCGGCAGCCCGCGCCCGCTCGGTGTGTACCTCGGGCAGCGCACCCAAGTCACCCGTGACCCGGAGCCGGTCAAGTGGCCCGCCGAGGACGACGGCGCTCATGGCAACGACGTGTACAAGAAAGGTCGTTGAGCATCCTTCTCTTACTTGCGGGCAGCGTTCAACACAAGATCGCGTCGGTTATCGACGCAGTTGTTTCAATGTCTGCTTCCATCTACAGCGGGACGGATCGTGTGGCATCGCTGATAGCGTCCGTGATAGGCGTCGTTCCTCTTGCGACAGTGAACACGAACGACAGGATCGCATGTACAATCGAGGTAGTGACTGACGCAAGGTTCCGCCTTCCAAGCAGAGGGTACGGAAGTCAGGTGGTATCCGGTGCTGCGAGAAGCGGTAGCGGCGGCAGCGTAACATCAGGCGGGGGCAGATAAGTGGCACCAAACTACAGCGGTCTGTACAGGGGCAAGGGCGAGGCTTCTTCGCGTCTTCAGAAGATGGTGGCGCAAGGCAAGTCCACTGTAAGAACCGAGCGCAACCGCTGGCAGATGAACCGCATGGTGTATCGCGGCGACCAGTGGTTCAGGTCACGCCCCGGCGCGGGCTTCTCGTCTGGTCGTCTCGAAGTCCTCGCGGAGTCTGCCACCGGACGCAAGCGTGAGGTCTTCAACCGCCTGCGCCAGATGACTGACGGTCGTGTGTCCACCCTGACCACGCAGCGCCCCCCGTACGAGGTCATCTCGAAGACGCGTGACGAAGAGGCTTTGAGCGGCGCGCGACAGGCGAAGAAGTTGGTCGCTGCGAAGTGGGACGAAGATGGGTGGGGCGTTGACGCTGCGCTCAGGGAACTCGTCCTCACCGGAGAAATCGACGGTGTTTCATTCCTTTCGGTCATCTTCGATCCAAACTGCGGAGAGGAGACGAACGTGTCGTTCAACTCCTCCGGTGAGCCAGTCTCCTCGCGCGAGGAGTACGAGGCGCTTGTAGATCAAGACCCGCATGGCGAATCGCTCTGGCGCAACCAGAAGATGAAGTTGGGAGAGGTCGTGTGGCGCGTCGTGCGCCCCGGCGCTATCGCGGTTGATCCCTCCTCTGACCACTGGAAGGACGTTGAGTGGGTCATCGAGTCTCGCGTCCTCCCGAAGTTGCGGATCGAGAGCGACTACAAGATCGACATTGCCAAGATGTTGAGCGAGAAGAAGGATCGGATCGGCGGGTCGAATCAGTCCCCCGCCTTTGATGGAACGATCGGCCCTGTCGCGTACGAGGACGAGAGCAACCTGTCGGACAAGTTGGCGTCTGGGCGCGAGGAGTACATCGTCCACGAGATGTTCTGCAAGCCGAACGCCGAGTGGCCGAAGGGGGCACACGTCAAGTGGCTGGATCGTGCCCCGGAGCATCCCCTCGTTTCAGAGCCGTATGAGGACTACATCCTCCCGTACCGCCCGTTCAACCCGAAGCCCGACGGCGGGCACTACATGCGTTGCCGGGGCACGGTCGACGAACTGCGTCCCATCCAGCAACGGTTCAACCGCATCCTTTCCTTGCTCTCGGAATGGATGGAGAAGGTTGCTCGTCCTCCGGTCCTCATCCCCGTCGGCTCCCTGCGCGGGCAGGAGTTGTACAACGACAAGGGTTTCGCTGAGGTCAACCCGATTGGCGACCCGCACTTCATGCCGACCCCGAGCGAGCCTGTTGCCATCCTGACGCAGCATCTTCAGTGGTGTGTGCAGCAGATGGCCGAGATCGCCAACCAGTCTGACGCGCTCCGTGGCGTGCAGCCCGGCGGCGTCGAGTCGGCTGTCGGCATTCAGGCCCTTGCACAGAACTCCGAGACTCAGTTGTCGGGAACAGCGACGCAAGTCGCATCTTGCATTGAGTGGGGACTGTCTCGTTCGCTGCGCCTAGTTCGTGACTACTACTCGATCCCTCGCCTCATTCAGACTCCCGGCGTTGACGACAGCGAGGAATTGGAGTCGTTCGTCGGCACAATGGTGCGTAACGCGGTGGACGTTCGTGTCACCGCGTCGATCCTTCCCAAGTCTCGCGCGCTCCAGTTCCAGACGTTGATGCAACTCGCCCCGCTCGTGGGCAACGACATCCGTCCTTATGTCGCACGATTCATCGAAGGTTCTTACGACGAGTTCCTTTCGTCGGAGACGGCGCAGCGTGACAGGCAGGGACGAGAGAACCGTGCTATTGCAGCCCTTGGCAAGTTGGATGAGCGCGATCAGGTGTGGCGTGATTTCACCAAGACTCAGGCCATGTATGGTCAGGCGTTCGCTGTTGCCGTTGAGGGTGGATCGCCTAATCCGATTCAGACACTTTCTGCGAAGGGAATCGAGCCACCAATGGTTATCTCCATGATGAGGGACGCAGACGTAAACGTCCCGACCGTGGAGGACTATGATGACCACCCCGCGCACCTTCGGGCGCTTGACCAGTGGCGGTTGTCGGATGGTTATAACTCGGTACACCCGCTCGTAAAGCAGGCTGCGCGCGAACACGCCGCTGACCACAAGAAGATGCTGGCAAGTCAACTTGAAAGCATGGGTATGCAGACTCCGCCCGAACAGGGCGGTGGTGCGTCACAGCCTGCGCCGAAGGGTCAAGCATCCCCACCGAAGGATAAGGGCGGGGCCAACACACCAATGACTGCGGGGACGATGTGAGTAGCGGAACTGAACGGGGCTTCGGCCCCGGCTTTGAGAAAGATGTCAAGGCTATCTTGGACGTAGCAGAACGCGGTATCCTTTACATGCGTGAGGTTCGTGAGAATCTCGCAAAAGCGGGAATGATCATCAGCGAGGAAGTTGATCTTCCGCTCGTGAACCCTCCGGTCTTCATCAGTGACGAAGAGCCGGAAGACGAACTACAACTGATCGGCAACGCGTTTGCCGACGAACTGGCTGAAGACGAGGAGGCCGTAAATGAGTGAAGAAGTAGACCCACAGCAGGAGCCGGATGTCAACCCTTGGGAGACTTGGGAAAGCGCGGGCTTCGCGCCTAGCGAATACGATCCTGTAGAGGTGCGTAACGCATGGGACGGGTGGAGTGCCCTCTCTGACCGTGACCAGCGTCCCTACCTGCTTGAAAGAATGCTTCAGGGGAATGAGATCCCTGAAGGAATGAGCGTCAACGAACTGTCAGAGGCAGCGAACCTGTACTGGCAGGCGAAGAACGATCCGTTCGGTAACGACGACACTTCGTTCGATGATCCGCAGCAGTACCAGCAGCAGTACCAGCAGCAGCAGTACCAGCAAGACGGTGGAGGATTCGAGCCTCAGCACCAGTATCAGGGCGATCCTCAGTACAGCGAGCAGAGCCAGAGGAACATGGACCCGAACTATCTTCAGTCCGTGTGGCAGCAGGACATCGAGTCTGCCGTTGATCGTCGGTTCTCGGAGATGGACACCCAGTATCAGGAGCGTCAGCAGTTGGACGAGTTCAAGTCGGAGATGGACCGAGTTCGGTCTGAGAACAACCTCTCTGACTCTGACCTTCAGTTCATCGCCCCTCGTGCCGTTGAGTACATCCAGCCGGGGCAGCCGGTGTCGAACGCTGTGAAGCAGGCGTTCGGTGAGTTCGACGAGTGGCGTCGTAACTCGCTTGCGAACTACGCGCAGCAGCAGGGGCGTGCGCCTCAGACTCACGCTCCCACGGGGTTCTCGGCCTCGCCTGACCAGCCTCCGCGCAGTCTTGCTGAGGCTCAGGAGCAGATGATGCAGCGGTTGAGCAACGGATAGCGTCTCTTCGCTAGGAGCAACGTCGTGCTATGTGGTACATTCCATACAGCACGGCGTTGGCTCCGGCGAGTTGATCTCGGGAGAACGGTGCGGATAAAAGGCAGGACGCAACGAATGCGTCCCCTTCTCAATCCCCGTTCTTAGATTGGAGATCCACATATGGGCTTGTTCGAGACAACCAATGCCTTCGGCAAGGACACATGGCTTCCGGGTCTGAACTACGAACTCCTCAGTGAGCCGGGCACTCTGCTCGGTTGGCTTGGTTCGTACGCCGACTCCCGTGTGACTGTCGATATTGAGGGACGCCGTTCGTATCTGAAGTTGCGGATCGGTGACTCTCTGGGGCAGGCAACCATCGCTCAGGGCGGTAACTACCCTGATCCCGGTGACCCCACCTACGACGAGGCAACGCTGAGTTTGGCGCACCTCGCTCACGCTATTTCCTTCACGATGGAAGAGATGGCGATGCTGGAATCCGCTCAGGCGGCTGCTGTACCGATCATGGCGGAGAAGATGACCGCCGCGAAGGAAGCGATGTCCTCGGACATCGAGCGTCAGGCTTGGGGAGACGGCACCGGCATTCTCGCCAACGTCGCCTCAGAGGTTGGTTCTACCTTCACTCTGGATGCGGTGGCTACGGTGCAGACTGACCGTGACCGTTACCTCTGGATTGACGACGCCAACCGTGCTCGCTACGACATCGTGCATGGTACGACCGGAGCGCAGCAGAAGACCGGATTCACGATCTCGGACATCGACGAGGCTACCAACATCATCACCGGCTCAGCCGATATGGGTGACGTAACCTCCGATGGCGTCGTGGTTCGTTCGGGTAGTTGGGACGCCGCTGGCTCTTTCCGATCGCTGGAGATGCCCGGCATCCGTGCGATGATCGACACCGACAATACCTACATGGGTATTGACCGGACCGCCGCTGGCAAGGGCTTCTGGAAGTCAGTCGTCGTTGCCGGATCGAGTGGCACGCTTCGGCCTCTGACCGAAGAGTTGATCCATACTGTGATGAACCGGCTCGCTCGTCGCGCCGGTCGTCAGCCCGGCGGTGATTACGCAGGGTTCGCTTCGTTCGGTACGTACACCGCGTACCACCAGATCATCACTCCGGGTCTGCGCTACACCGTTGACAGCACTCCCGACATCGGCTTCGGTCGTCCGTTGGAGATGTTGGGTGTGCCGCTCTACCGTGGTGCGCGTTGCCCGCGTAACGGCATCCGTTTGCTGAAGAAGGACAGCATCAAGTTCGTCCGTCCGATGCACAACAAGCCCGGCGACCTCTTGAACTTCGTGAACCTTGGTGGTTCGGAGTTCTTCCTGAAGAATGCTTCTTCGGGGCAGGGCCACTCGGCTGCGGTTGTCTCGTACCTCGATGGCTTCCTCGGAATGATGACGACTAGGCCGCGTGATCACGCGCTGCTTGACGACATCTCTGAAGTCGCCGGGAGTTACTAGGAATGGCTCTCACCAACGTAGTGAGTAAGACCGATACTGTCGGTCGATACCTGAAGGTGAAGGTGGGTACGATCACGTTCGATTCGTCCTACCCCACCGGAGGTGAGAGTCTCGTCGCCGCTGATCTCGGGTTCTCTACCGAGATCAGTTTCCTGAGCGCTGCTCCCTCGTACGGCTTGATTTACGAGTACGACGCAACGAACAAGAAGTTGCTGGCGCATTACCCGACGGGTGGCGCTGATGTTCCTGCCACTCGGATCGCCCCTAATGCCACGATTGCGACTGGTGCCACGACTGTTACTGGTGCCAGCGCAACTCCCAACATTGTGGAGGTCGCGGGTATCTCGGCAGAGGTGGCTAACACCACCGACATCTCGACCGTCGTCACTCAGTACGTGGCGTTCGGGTTCTAAATGGTACTCGGCGATCAAATCGGCTCCGTCCTCTACGAAGATTGGCGTTTCGTAACGGAGGACATGTTCAGGACTGCTGAACGTGTCACGGAGTATGACAGCGAGGCCAAGTTGGCCCGGCAGAATGAAACCGGACACCTTGGCCTCGCTCGCCGAATCCAGTCACCGTTTGGTGGGGGCGGATTCATTTGGGTAATCGCGCGCAGGCTTCACGATGAAGAGACTGGTGACCCCCTGACGGGTGAGCCGGACGGTCGTGTGCTTGACGAGCAGCGGCGTTCCGATGCGTTCAGGGTCGATGACCTTGACCGTTGGCGCAAGACTCAGGAGCGCATGTGGGTTCTCGATCAGGAAGTTCGTCACGCGAAGAGCGTTGAGGAGAACATGGAACACGCAGAGAAGTTCGTGTGGGGCGCAAACCGGGCACGCAATGCCGGTAGCAAGATTTGGGTTCCGTCTTCAGTGGCTTCAAGTGGCTAGTGGAGACTTCCTAGACCTCTACAGCAAGGCGATCTATGGATCGCGGAGGGATCTCACCGACACGTTCGATGTGGCCCGCGCTAAGGAGGCAGTGAACGAGGCGTACCTGTACGTCTCTGCCACAGGTGACCAGTGGGACTGGTTGGAGAAAGAAGCGCAGTTCACCGTCCAGACTGGTCAGGACGTGTACACGTACGACGCGATCGCCTCTGCTCTATCTACCACGATCGACGAAATACACACTCTTACAATGGACTCCGAGACCGGCGGGGGGTGGACTCTCGAAGCGATGTCGTGGCCTTCGCTGGAGGCGTTCACCGCAAGCACACAGGACGACGAGCAGACCGGGGAACCCCGCATCTTCTCAAAGTGGAGTCGTCGTATCAGGCTCTTCCCGACCCCCGACGAGGCGTTTACTCTCGGGATGTTCTACCGATTGCAGGCGGTTGACATGGTTGATGACACAGCCGTCCCGCTGCTCCCAGTGGCGTGGCGCACGCGTCTCCTCGTCCCCTACGCGTGCGCCCGCCTTCTTCGTCAGGAGGGCGGATCGGAGTCTGCGGTCGAGGGGGACCGCTACATGGCTGACTTCGACAAGGCGTTCCGCGAGGGGCGTACCGCGATGGCGACCGCTAAGTCCCCGACGCTGCGCCTCGCGTCGCCGGGGTGGTCAGAGGAGGGGAGTTATTTGGCGAACGGTAGCGGCTGGTGAGGCGCATCTCGATCCCAAGCCCGTTCGCTTCTGGGTACAGGTCAGACGCACCAGACTACGCTCTCTCTATCGGGGAGGCGTCGTTCGCTCAGGACATGTTTGCACCACTTGGCAGCGCACGTCAGCGTTACGGGTGGAAGTACGTCTTCGATCAGGTTGGCGCGTTTGATCTCGTCGGTGTCGGTCGAGCCATCTACACGCTCCCGGCAACAAACAACATTGTCGCGTCCCGATCTGACGGGAAGTTGTACGCGCACCCAGCGAGCGGCGCTGGTGTAGAGATTTGGTCTAACCCCAAGGCTACTGCGACAACGTGGCTCCCGAGGTGCTTCTACAACGGTGACCTGATCTTCTGCGCGCAGGACGGCGTGAGTCCGGTACTCCGCTACGGTGGATCAACGACAACCACGACAACGACTGTTTCGTCGGCGACAGTTTCAATGTCAGCGAACGGTATGACGTTCACCGTAGGAACGTCGGCTGCCGCGACGGTTGGTTCGTTCATCTCTGTTCGCCCCCCGAGCGCGACTGCTGGAACGCTCGCAAAGCAGCCTGCGATCACTACCCGCATCCTCGCTACCAACGGGACAACGACGTTTACGACGGAGAACCTGCGGAACCCAAGCGCGTCTGCGGCTCCGACTTCGAGTACAACCAACTCAACGTACGTGGTCGCACCGATAGGATTCGCGTTCCCAGCGGTTGATGTGTACTCGACGGGGACGGTCAGTTCCGTCTCGGGAACAACGGTGAACTTTGACGGAGCGAACTTCACTGGGTCTGAAGTAACCATCAACACGACAGCTTTTCAGGGTGACGCGCTTCTCATCGAGAACGCTGGCGGGTCTGCGTTCCAGATGGCTGACATCACCAGCGTCACAGATGCAGACACCCTCGTGACCTCTGTCGCCTTGACTGAACTCAAATACAGGTATCACATCATGCGTCGTTGTCCGTTCAAGGACATGACGGTCCACAAGGGGTCCGTCTGGGGCACCGGGGTGAAGCAATACCCCAACCGGGTATACGTCCTTGACATCGGAAGAGACATCGGGATTCCTCCTGCGGCGATTGACCCGTATGACCCAACGACTCAGGCTGGGTACGCGACCTCTGGGGTTCCGGGGTTTACGCGAGTCTCTGACTACTCGTGGAACTCCGATGGACTCGACATACCGAGCAAGTATGACAAGACGCCTGTTGTCGCCCTCCTGTCCACTAACGGTCCACTTCTCGTACTGAAGCCCGATGCCGTATACGGGATCTTCGGAACATTCAGGTCAACCGCCCCGTCGCTCGAAGTCCAGAGGGTTTCGGAGGGGCATGGATGTATCGACATACGCTCCGCCATCACGTACGAGTCCACTCCATATTGGGCGGGCGCTGATGGCATCTACACGTACCGGGATGGTGCGATCATTGACCTGTCAAGGGACAAGATCAGTAAGGAGTGGCAGGGGTTGATGCTTGGCTACGTTGTCGGTACTTCAGTCGTTTCCTGTGGCGTTGTTGCTGGCACCCACCTTGTTGTGGCTGTGTCTGGGTTGACAGAATCACTTACGGGGAACGCAAAGAACGGGCCTGACGCTTCCAACCCCACGTCCCGGACTCTCGTCTACGACCTCCGCATGAATGTGTGGCTTGGTCGTGTCTCCAACTTCACACCCGTCTCCATGTGGCAGACGTACGTTGAGTCCGGTGGCAAAGCGCTGCTTGCAGTGGATAAGGCGGGGCATCAGGGAAGGGTGATCGACTTCTACCCGGCTCTAACTGACGGGATAGCGTCAGATGGTGACGCCGTGTACCCACGAATGAAGGCGTGGAGTTCCGCGTCGATGGCACAGGCCGAGGGAGTGGAGGGCGAGGCTCGCCTTTGCGACGTGACGTTCCATGTGAACCTGTACGACGAAACCACCCCGACATCAGTGTTCGACGTGTCTGTCGTGTCGGGGGGGAGCATCAACAGCAAGGCTAACTCGACGAAGACTCTCGACGCAATCACGGCAGACGCAACGAACCGTGTTGACAGGTTCAAGCGAAGGGTGAACAGGGCAGGGCGTCTCCATCAGATTCGCGTTGACATGTCAACAACTGATTCAAGCAACAAGAACTCGGAGATCCCAGAGATCGTCATGTCCTTCAGAGACACAAGGAGGGGGACGTGAGTACCAACTTCTTCGACATCGGTAAGCCCGGAGACGTAGCGCAGTCGTCGGGTGGGGAGGGGCACGCGGCCCGTCAGGACGCCAAGACTTTTGTCTCTGGCGGAGAGTTCAAGAGCATGATGGAAACACAGTATGAGTCATTGCTGAAGCCAAATATGCTTGGCGCGGTGATGTCATATGAGATGTCAACAAGCGGATATACTGACTTCTGGACAGTTGGACGGGTCACATACGACAACGGTGGGTACCATAAAGACGGTAGCCACGCGTTCATCATCCCGAAAGACCTCGGCGGGCTTTACTTAGTTCTCGTCGATGTCATCATTGGAGGGACGGACATCACCTCAGTCGCATTGAAACTAGGTAGGAGTCTCGTATCGACACTCACTGCCGTTGACAGCACCATTTCAACGGTCGAATCTGAGATAACGATACTCAATGTTGCTGACCCGGTGAGCTACACTGCAACGGTCGAATCTGAGATAACGATATTCAATGTTGCTGACCCGGTGAGCTACACTGCAACGGTCGAATCTGAGGTAACGATACTCAATGTTGCTGGCGCGGCGCGCTACAGAATGACAACGATCAGGGTCATTCATTGTAGCCCCGGTGAAGAGGTGTCAATAACAGGGGGGGCAACCGGCAGTTGGACCACCGACACTGACTCGAACCAACTCATTATTATCAAGTTCCCATTCGGATCGTAACCACAGAGTAGGATAGACAACACATGGGATACTTCACACCTCCAACGTACAACCCCACAGGGACGTTCACGAACCCTGCGGCGAACATCCCTGTCCCCGCAGTGGGTTCGCTTTCGCAAACAGATCAGGGGTTGGGGCCGGGCGGGTTGGGGTCCATCGCAACCGGGGCGAACTACGCACAACGGCAGGCGCTCCTTGCCAAACTCGGACCTGCCGGAGCAACGAGTATTGCCCAGCGTTTCAATGCGTTGATCGCATCAAGTCGCGACAAGACAAGGGGGCAGTTGTCGGGGTACGGTGGTCTGTCGTTCGGGGTCGATGACCCCAACACCGTCAAGGACGAGAGTCTAGAAGTCCAGTACGAGCAAGGGCGCGCCGGTCAGAAGGAGAGAGACGCATACACAGACGCTATTGCCGATGCACAGTCCCGTGGAGGAGCCGGTCGCGCGCAGTTGATCGGTGCCGGGATGCAACGCGTCAGTCAGAAAGCGCAGGAGATCATCGGGCAGTACGCGTTCGACATTGGGACAGAGGGTTACGCTGGCGCTATGAGCAGGGAAGTTGACGCCGCATTGACTGAGTTCCGTGGGCTTTACGGGGCCGACTCGGCTGCTTGGCTGAGGAGCGAGGCTGCCAAGGCCGAGACGCAGAGGATCGCAGACGCGGAGGCGGCAGATGCAGCGGCAGATGCAGCGGCAAATGCAGCGGTGGGGTCGGGTTCTGCTGGGGTACTTGGACCTTGGAAGGTCAAGCCTAAACTTGACCCTAAGAAGTTCAGGGTAACAAGGGGCGGTGACGGCAAGTATTACGCGACAAGGATAGCGGCCCCAGCAGCGGCCCCAGCAGCGGCTCCGGCAGCGGCCCCAGCAGCGGCTCCGGCAGCGGGGCCTGCCTCTGTACTCGGGCCTTGGAGTGCCAAGCCTAATCTTGACCCTAATAAGTTCAAGGTAACAAGGAGCGGCAACGGCAAGTATTACGCGGTGAGGCGATAATGGCACCCATCAAACTCCCACGTAACGCGCGTCCGGGTATCAAGTTGCCGAAGATAGGCGGATTGAAGATCCGTCGCAACGTCAAGACTGGTAAGTACGGACTTCGTGACGCAATCGTCGGACCGGACGGTAAGGTCTACGGCTTCACCGACCCGAATAAGTACCAGATCGGCGCAGGCACTAACGCTGGCTACCACTCCATCGTCAAGAAGGGCGCGAAGCCCGGAACCCCCGGTAGTACCGGAACTGGTACGCCCGCGCCACCTCCTGACGAGTACGCGGGGTACGACAAGGAGTACCCGTGGGTTGGCAAGTACCTCCGTTCCCTCCGTGGCGAGGAGGAGTCGTTCAATAAAACGTGGGAGAAGACCGTCCTCCCCGGTGTCAGCGCAGGGTTGAAGGGCATCGCCGATGTCGGGGCCGGTCTTGCCGACAGGTACAGCGGGATGACAGAGGCATCGAAGGCTGCGTACGGTGCAGCGGCAGGCATTTCTCCGCTCGAAGTCGCGGGCGCTCAGGGCGTCGCAGACCCCTCCGCAATCGCCGCAGCAAGGGCTGGCTTCCAGTCTGCCGCTTCGACGACAGGAACAGAGGGCAACTACAGGGCGGCCCTCCTTGGCCTCGGTAACGTCACCGCGACTCAGGGGATGCTCGGTGGACTCGCGGCGCAGGCCATGACGATCTCCAAGTCGTACAGCGAGAAGCGCATCTCTGAACGATTCAAGATCGACCAGTGGATCGCAGAGCAGAAGTCTGCTGCGGAGGAGCGCTTGGTCAGGACTCAGTACAACATGGCGCAACTCGGGATCAGGACTGCGGGCTTGGAGATTCAGCAGGGGCAACTCGATCTTGCAACAACCACGGCTGGCAACGTCGGGAAGAAGACAGACAACGAGTTCGCGCTGGATGGCAACATGCGGCGTGTCCCGCGAGGCGCTGGTCCCAAGTCTCTGGCGATCATCAACCGCACGAGGGTAACGTCTAAGGACGGTAACGACTGGTACAGCGTCAAGGGGGGTGGCGGCGGTGGCGGCGGAAGTAATCCCCCGACCGCATCACAAATCAACAAGTTCTCTTCAGAACTGAGGGCGTCCTACGAAGGCGGAAGGCTTGATACCGAGGGGAACCTGATTGCTGGTGAGATCGGGACGGGTATCCGCGACTCGCTGAACCTCAACCAGCAGGCCGCTGCTATCGCTGCGAAGATCAGGACCGCAGTCAAGACGGGCTTTATGAAGATGACGAGAGCCGAAGTGGAGACCCTGCTCAGGGCTGCCATCCCGAACGTCGTCGTCAAGCAGGATGATGAGTTCTACGCGCCGACCAAGGCTGGCAGGGAGAAGGGCTACACGGGCGTAACATACGATAACGCGAGGACGGCGCTCCGAAACTTGGTATGGAAGTCCCTCGGTATCTAGGTGGCGCGCACCGGCATATTCCTCGCACCATCGACCGCACCTAGCCGGAGGAACCCGGGTCCACAGAAGACGCCCACGAACCCCTCGGCGTCCCGCCCTGTCCGTAGTCAGGTTGTCCGTGTCCCTATAGGTGCAGATGTCAATAGGCTTCCGACCCTGCGTGAGATCACCCCGCAAGGTAAGCGCGCACTTGCGATAAGGGCCAAGTACCCGCAGATCATCGAGAGGTTGGAGAACAGGGACAACCCCACGCGGAAGCGCATCCCCCGTAACCCGATCAAACTGCTTGGTGGACTGACACAGAACCTCGCAAGCGAGGCGATGCAGTCAGTCTCAGGCACGTCGAGGCTGCTCGCACAGTACTCGGCTGATATTGCAAGGCTCGCCCTGTCTCCGACAGGACTGACCAGCGGAAGGGCCGCAGCAAACAGGCTGGCAGAAACCACCAAGGGTATGTACGTCGGGCTGAAGGACGACGCAGTGTTTACGTTCGGTCCTCTCGCCCGTGGGAACCTGAAAGAGTTTGCCGGGCGGGCTTACAACGAGCCTCTTCGCGTAGGCGGGACCCTTGCCCTCGCCTACTCTGGTGGTGGTCAGGCCGCTGGCGCTGGCCTCCGCGCGGTAGGCAAGAGAACCGGCAGCGTCAGGGTCCAGCGCGCAGGGTCGAAGGCAACCATCGCAAGGCCCGGAGAGGCAGCGCCACGCCGCGAGCGTGCCCCACAGCGCATCTCTCCCGAGATCGACTCAATGGGTCGTCGCCCCATCCCCGGTTCACCTGAAGTTGTGAAGCAAAGTCGCGCGCGTTCGTCGAACCTGATCACCCGTGAGATCCAGCGTAACATCACCGATCCGGCGTTCGGTGCGCTCAGGGGCGCAATCGGTAGGGCAGAGATCACCGGACGTGGTGGTCGTCGTCTCAACCCGATGTCGAACTCTGCACGCTACGAGCGCCTGCTTGCGAGAGACGTACGCAACAGGGAGTCGTCGTTTCTGGAGCGTTCGGATCACAGCCTGCTCAGTCTTACCAATCCGTTTCAGCATTTGGTGAGAAGGGTCGGGGCAGAGACGAAGGGCATGAAGGGCGCTGTCGGAGGGAAGGCGGCACGAGGGGAGCAGGCGTTCTACGCGGCTGCACTACGCGCTCAGGGACTCAACAACCTGAGCAGCACGGTCAGGAGCCGTACGGCAGGGCGTGACGGCATGATCGCAATGTGGAGGGAATCCCTCGCCAAGCAGAAGAACCCCGAGTACGCGAAGATGACCGAGAAGAACATCGAAGCGTTTAGCAAGATCCCAGACGAGTGGCTCGCCCCTGCGACAGCGCCGAAGTACATCAACGACTTGACGAAAGAGATGGAGGGAATCCTCGCTGCGTCAACCAAACTGAAGGTTGACGCTGGTGTCATCTCTCCTGCGACTGTTGAACGAAGCGGGGCGAGGTCGCAAGAGGCAGCGTTCGGGGTGTATGAGCAGGGCGCGACGATGCGTGAGGCACTTCAGACACGAACGACAGCAGCAAGGTCTGCCGTCGTTCAGGAGGGGAAGGTCAAGGGGTTCGACGCGGAGATCACCGCGCTACAGGTGAGGATCAACACCCCCGATAGCAAGGCAGACGTCACCGCGCTCTCTAAGGATCTCAAAGATGTGAGAAGGAAGCGCAGCGAGGCGAACAAGTCGATGCTTGCCAGCAGAAGGACAGAGAAGAAGAGCGCTGCTGAGTACGACAAGAACAGGAAGGCAGTGGACGACGTTCTCGGAGACATGGCTCCGGGTCAGTACATGCCTGACTACCGTCAGGGCCAGAAGAAGATTCGTCTCCGTATGGGAGGACGACCCATCGGCGCTGGCGCTCCGGCTATGACCGCTAGGGCGGAGCGGATCAACCGGGGGGTCATCTTCAGAGAGGGGACAGGAGCGTTCGGGCCAGAGGTCACGATGCGTGCTGTCCGTGATGCAATCGACATCAACGGGCGCATCGAAGCCGTGAGCAAGATCATGGAGCAGTACGTAGTGCGTGGCCCCGACGGTAACCCGATGCCGGTTACTGACGACATGGCCGTCAACATCGCAAGGAACTCCAGCAGCATGTACGTAGTAAAGACGAAGCGCTCACTCGTTCAGATGCTCAGGCTCGACGCCAAGCGCAAGGAGTCGGCGCTAGAAGACTCCGGTAGCCCCGTTGACCCCGGAGACATGGACTCGCAACTGCTTTCCGATCTCGAAACCACCCTTGGCGAGGGTGGCAATACCCGGTATCTCATCCCTCGTGCGGCGGTGAAGGGATGGAACGACGCGATCGCAGCGCGCCAGAACGTACTCGATGATCTGAACTCGTACTGGAAGGCTGGTGTGTTGGCCTTGTCCCCACGTTGGTACTTGCAGAACGGGGTCGGGATGGGGCTTCAGTTCTTACTCGGGGCGGGTACGGACATCAGGGCCATTGGAATGGCGTCTAAGAGCAAGTACCGCGACTCAGTTCTGGCTGAGATCGCAGCGACGGGTCTGGTGCAGGACTTGGGGAAGGTTGCAAAGGGGATCTCTGGCACGACACGCAACCCCATCAAGCGTGCCGTCGCAGCCGGGTATCGGCTCAACTTCAGGATGGAGGCGTACTTCCGTCGCGCCATGTACTTCCATTCGTTGAAGAAGGGGCTTGTAGACAACAAGGTGTCGAAGATGGGCGACGGGACAGCAGAGATGGCTGCCGCTTGGGATGATGTGGCGAAGTCTGCCGAGAAGGGGGAGGTGTGGGCGACGAAGATGATCGACGAAGTGATCAACGAAACAGATCGCTTCATGGGCAACTACACCCGATACAACAAGTTGGAGCGCGTGGTGATGCGGCGCGCGTTCCCGTTCTACGGGTGGATGCGCGCTGTCAATCGTCTTGCATTCACCCTCCCGGTCAAGTACCCGAAGCGTGCCGCGCTTCTCGCTTCGGCCTCTCGTTCCATGTACGAGATGTACAGCGACGAGGAGTCGCTTCTGATGGAGCCGATCTCGGGCTTCGTGTCCGGCTCGAAGTACATTGGCACAAGCATTATGAACCCAATCGAAACTCTGAAGCAGACGGTGCAGTTCGGTGCCGATGTGGGAAGCACGCTGAAGGAAGAGGGGATCGGGGGACTGTGGAAGGCTCCTGCTCAGGCCATCCAGAGTACGTGGTCGAACATCACCCCTGTCTTTACAAAGCCCGTAGAGGTTGCTACTGGATTCACCACACTGAAGATCCCTGTCAGGTTCTCGCCCGGGTACGATGACGCCTACCGTGACCCACGTACCGGGAACATCCTTGGCACCAACCCCGCGACTGGTAGCGTTGCCAACCAGACTCCGCGTGCCGGTATCGACCAGATCATCGGGTCAACCGTCCCCCTCTGGAACTTTACGCGACGTATGCTCGCAGGATCAAAGGCTCCGTACACAGACGCAAGCCTGAAGGACTTGGCGGTGTGGCGGGCGAAGGGGTGGCTGAAGGGCAATCGCAGCGGAGATCCTAGTGAAGCGGCCCGCCTCATGGAGCCGCCAAGGCAGGGTGGAAGCAAACTTACGCGCACATGGTACGGGGACATCTCGGGGAGCATCATCGGTGTACCCATCTACGACTATTCGCCCAAGCACGCTAAGATTGACCAAGCGCGGCTACAGCAGAACTTCTTGGACGCGTACCTGAGCGACAGGAAGAAGATCAAGAAGTCGGAAGCGCTGTTCAAGAGAGGCTCACGCTAGTGGCATCAGTTCCAAACTTCGCACAGTTCCAAGCGGCCCTCCGTGGCACACCGATGGCCCGAGAAGCGAAGGGCATCTACAACGCAGCGCTGAAGGGGGGCATCAACCCTGCGTTCGTGGCTGGTCTTGCGTCTGCCGAATCCAACTACGGCAGGGCTGGATACGCTGTTGGACGGAACAACCCCTTCGGCCTCGGCGTCTCACTGAACTGGAAGTTCCCCTCTTACGCAGCCGCGACTACTAAGTTGGCGCAGCAGTTGGGCAGCAAGAGCGGGCTGAACTACGACAGGTTGTTCAAGAAGCGTGGCCTCGCCGGGATCATCAGCCAGTACAGCCCGAAGTCCGACGGCAACAACGAAGCCAAGCACGCGAGGAACATCGTGATCGCAGGGCGAAAGACTGGTGGCGATGCCAGTCAGGTGTACGTTGGCGGGGGTGCGGGTGGTGGAGGAGGTGCTGCACCTGCGCCACAGGCCCCAGCGGGCACACAGGCACCGGGACCGAGCAGACGCCTCTCCGCGTTGATGAACCAGCAGTATCAGCAGATGGCCTCTGGTAACTACGACCCCGCAACCGGGCAGGCGGCGTCGATGGAGATTGCCAAGTACTCGGGGCAGAGGATGCGCTCGATGGAGGCTGGCCCCGGCGGTATGGGGGGTGGACAGGCTGCGTCACCCACTGACGCGACTGCCTCTGCGGGGGGTTCGCTCCCAATGATCCCCCGCTCCGCGAACCAGCCAAGGCTATCCAAGTGGGGCGGGCCGGAGGACCACGGTAAACGCGCCCTCGGCGACTGGCAGTCCGACATGGCGTACGACCTCGGAGGCCCGACAGGAACCCTTGTCACAAGCCCCGGAGAGGGTCGCGTCACAAGGGTTAGTGGGCAACCGGGGGGCGATCCGGGGTTCGCAGGTTACGGGGTCACCGTAGACTACGGAGGTGGCAAGCAGGCGTTCTTCAAGCACCTTGGGACGAAAGGGCAAGACATCAGGGTTGGTCAGCGCGTCAAGCGGGGAACCGTAATCGGTGGGCTTGATGCACGCACGGCAGGCGGCCCGCATCTCCACCTTGGCGCATCGAACAGAAGTTTTCTCGATCAAGTCCAGTCGTACTACACAGGATGACCACACGAATGGCCCCCGAAACAACGCTTGGAATATCACGTCGTCTCGACGACATCATCACCGAGATCGACGAGGTGAAGGTGCTTGCCAAGGAGACAAATGGTAGGATCAAGGAGATCGAACTCTGGCGCGCTAGAATGCAGGGTGCCGCAGGGAGCGCGAAGGTTATCTGGCTTGTCGCCGGAGGCGCTATCTCCGCAGTGATCATCGAAATACTGAACAAGTAGAGGGGGACGGAATGGTAAGACGCGAGATCATCTCTCGTAAGGTATGGTTCGGGAAGGCTCCGAAGCGAAAGACTCTTACCAAATGGCGGGAGGGTGGCATCCTCTGGGTGCATCACTCAGAGTCAACGGCCCCGTCTGCCAAGGCCACGGTCAAGACAGAATCAGCGATCATGCGTGGCATCCAGACGTTTCACATGGGGCCGCAGCGTGAGTGGGACGACATCGGCTACGGCTTCGTGATCTTCCCGAGCGGGCGTGTGTACGCAGGCCGTGGCTTCGGTGTCGTCGGGGCGCACACACCCGGACACAACTCAGAGCCGAGCGTGTGCCTGATTGGCTCGTTCAGTGACAGCCTCCCGACAACCGCAGCGCTTCAGTCCCTCAACTGGTTGAAGAGCGAACTGCTCGTCAAGAAACTGAAGGGTCACCGTGACGGTTACCCGACCTCATGCCCCGGCAACAAGTTCTACGCACGCCTCAAACTGCCGCTTCCGTCGTGGAAGAGGTCAGAGCCGGACGCTGCCACGGCGCGGGGGGTCACCGTCAGAGTGATGAACCGCGAGTGGGTCGGTTGGAAGGAAGCAAAGGGGGCGATAAGATGGATTGCAGCGCACGGTCTGAGGCGTGGCACGAAGGCATCTATTACGTGGCACGGCGAGACTTGGACAGGCGGGAAAGCAGTTGCGAATGTGTGCAAGAACATCTACACAAACTGGATTCGGGAGGAACTATGAAGGATTGGGGATTACCCGTACGTAAGATCGCGGCAGCCGCGCTCGGGGCACTCGTGGCCGCGCCCGCGCTGGCCCTATGGCTGGCTACTGGCGGTGACCTCGACTGGAGATCACTGATCGCAGTGGTTGTGGCCGCTGTCGCTCCTGTTGTCATCGGCTACCTGACTCACGCGGAGAAGGTTCCGCCCGGCGGCGAGCCTATTGCCTGATGCGTGTCATCCATGTGGATGAGTACTTTGACTCGGGTGATGAACTTGTACTGATCCCATCAGGAGACTGGCACCTCGGAGCGATGGACACAGCAGAGGAGAAGATTAGGGCTGACGTAAAGAAGTGGGCCGACCAAGAGAACACACGGTTCATCCTCATGGGTGACCTTATGGAGTGCATCGACTACAGGGACAAGCGGTTCTTCCCGAACGGGCTGCCAAGCCGTTATGCAGCAGCGCTGCTGGACTCGGACGGTGGAATCCCGTCCGAGTCGGTGGCTCATGCGTTGGAGATCCTCGAACCGTTGAAGGGCAAGAACAAGATATGGGGGATTGCGACAGGGAACCACGAGCGGAAGTTGGAACTCACTCAGTCGCGGAACCTTACCGCTGAGGTAGCGCGGGAGATGGACATATCCCACAGGCAGTTGGGTTACTCGGGGTACATCCATGTCTCGTTCCGTCACAGAGGGATCAGTAAGACCGTCGCCTCTCTGGTCATCTCCGTTCATCATGGCTGGCAGACT
>Ga0209702_10004923_pt1 | contig 18771 bp, 23 predicted proteins | sample FRY01_FD_187210 | JGI IMG/M metagenome (GOLD analysis project Ga0209702, IMG submission 187210) | Freshwater microbial communities from Lake Fryxell liftoff mats and glacier meltwater in Antarctica - FRY-01 (SPAdes) (version 2) | ecosystem: Environmental > Aquatic > Freshwater > Ice > Glacier...
TGTTTTTTCTCGTCGCCAGGCTCCATGCCTTTTAGCCAGTATGCCCAGCTCAAAATGACAGATACAGCGGCGTACAGCTGCGGCGGTATTTCTTGCTCGATATCAAGTCGGCTGAGCATGGCCAGCAAAGCCGGGTCTTGGGCAACGTAAATGCCTTGGGCTTGTGCCGCATCCACAATCCGCTGCGCCAACTCGGCTTGGCCTTTGGCTGATACAACGGGTGCTTTGTTGGCACCGTACTCCAAGGCCACCACTTCTAAGTTTTTACGTCTCACGCGTTGACATCCAACACACTGCCGGCCTCTGGCGGGCTCCACGTGTGGCTGCTGGCTGGGCGTGGCGCATTGAAGACTTGCAAGTTGGTCATGCTCAGACCCTTGGCGTCTAGCTCGCCAGCCAAGTCACCGCTGGCCGCCAACGCCGCTTGTGCCACGTCTTCGCGCAAAGCCCACATGGTCATATCAACCGAAGACGCCCCGCTTGAGCCTGTGGCAGGCGGTGTGATCACGGTGCGCAGCCACAGCTCGCCCAAACGCTGGTTGTTGGTATGCACATCGACGGTAAACACCGCTGGGTCGTTTGGGTTGGTGCGTGCTTGGCGGCGAAACCGCAACGTAACAGGGTCTGCATCTACAAATGGCAACACCATTGAAAAAGCCAATTCACGCTTGTCCAATGATTGAACCGCTTCAACTTGGGCGCGCTCGAGGTCATCCAATGCATCGCTCAACACCACACTGCCCGGGGTTGTGGGGCCTAAGCGGCGCAACATGTTGCGCAGCAACGCCTTGATGTCAATGGCTGCATTGGGCGACCCCCTCACCAACAAAGCCTCCGCCGATAAACCGTTGGCCAGCATGGCTTCACGCAGACCCGTGGTGCTGAGGCTGGCCATGCTCAGGCGCAAAGCGGGCCACAAATCAAACCACTCTCGTTTGCCTGCTGCGGATGTGCCCCCACTGCCGGGGGTGGCGCCCAAGGTGGCACCTAGGGCCGTGACGAGCTGCGACAAGGCACCACTTTGGAACAAATGCATCCACGCTTGCGTGTCTGGAGGTCTGGCCAACAAGCCGGACAGACGAGCCGACATGGCCGCGTCGGCATTGGCCAGCGGCGAGTAAGCTGACGGGGCAACCGCTGGACCAGCAGCCACATTGGCTGCGGTAGCAACCGGTGCATTGAAGGGTGCGACTCTGCCGCCGGCCAGCAATGTGCCAACGCCTGTCCCAGCACCAGTCTGGGGTTGCAATACCCAAGTGCCGTTGGTTTGCACGTACGCTTTCAACAACACCGTCTCACCAGGCTTGAGCCGCAAACCGGAGGGCCAGTCAATCGCGCGCCCTTGCAAGATGAGCTTCAGACGCTCGCCACGCACCTCGGCAATCGCACTGACTATTTGGCCGTCACTTAAGCCTAGCGCTTTGGCTTGTACCGCTTGCACAATGGGCGAGCGCCCTTCTAGCAACACGGGGTTGGCGCGTCCGGCAAGCGCTAGGGTCTCAGGCGAGAACAGCATGGTGCGGTGACCTTTTACAACACGCTATGGGAAACGCACCCAATTGCGCTTGTCAGCGCCGCCGCTGGATGATGTGGCGCTCGCGCCAGGTTTGGCGCCCGCCAAGGTGCGCAAATCAGTGATGGTGGGGATTTGCAACAGCGCACCCGACAAAATAATGTGCGGCGTACCGCGCGGAAAGGCCTCTGGGTTCAGCGCCACAAAGGCTTTGCGCAGCACCTTTTTGTTCAGCACGCTGTCGCGCATGGTGGCGGCGATCACGCGGTCCAGTGTTTCACCGCGTCTCACGCGGTAGGTTGCACGCGAACCGTCTGGGCTGGCAGCCATCGCGCTTGGCGGTGCGGCATCAGTCTCTGGCGGCCCTGTAGCCACGCCAACCTCGTTGCGCAGCAATACTTTGAGAGCGTCGTTGGCCAACAAGCTCACACCTTGGGCGTGTACGTTGGCCAGCAAGCTGAGCCACATCACGCACGCGGCACATGCGCCAGCCGTCACCAAGACTGCGCGCGTGTGACGCCCATGGCGCAGCAGCTGCACATGCGCAGAAGGCCTAAGAGACACGTTATTGGCAATGGGATGACTCATAACAACATTCTTTCAAAAATACGAACGCACTCAATACGGCATCGCCACCCAGTCACCCGCAAGTGGGGCTGGCAGTGTAGGCCCGGCCACTTGACGCACCGCTGACTGTGCCATGCCCACTTGAGACACTGTTGCCAAGGCCAAGCGCTGCGCCACACCGGCATGCAACACGCGTTTGGGTAACTCGCGGCTGTCTACCAACACCAACCTGTCGCCAACACGCAAACCATTGGCAGTGCCACCGCTGATAGTGAGGCTTGTGCCATCTTGACGCAACAGAGAAAACTGCACGGGCTCACATGACATTAAGGCATTGATCGCCAGCACGCCATCTGCACTGGCTTGGCGAATCAACGCGCTCAGCGCCGGCGGCACCTCAGGTGGCACCAAGCTCAGCTCAAGCTGATCCCACGTTAAAGGGTGCTTTTTTTGCCATATGCCCTGTTGTTGCCCGCGCTTTATGAGTTGCAAGTCGACTTGCCAACGGGTTGTTTTGGCGGGCGGTGTTGGGACATCTAAACTTGCTGGGAAAGCTGGCGCTGGCGCTTGTGGCGGCATAGACGGCGCAGCACGCACCTGCAAGTTGAGCTGCCAGTCGGCCATTTCTGTCTTGTTATCGCCTTGCACGGCGGCCTGGTAATCGTCTAGCTGACTGGGCGCGTGCACGCTTTGCCGCCAGCGCACCGCTTGCGTGGCGGCGGCTTGCACCCATTGCGCTCGCCATTCATCCAACAGTTGTCTCGCATAATGCTGGTCTTCACCGCGTACCCCTTGGCCCACATCGCTGACGAAACTAACGTGCTGCACCCAGCGTGGGTCTTCTGGGGCTGCGCACGTCGTACCCTGCGGCGTTTCTGGTATTTGTTGGTCTGTTGCAATGCGGGCAACAACCTCGCTTGTCCCATCGTTTAGGTAATTCAATACACGAACGCCGCGCACTTGCATGCCGTTGGTCACTTGTGTGTCTTCGCGGAGTTGTCCGTTTTGGTCCATCCAAGCGGTAGACACCACACGGGTTGGGCCTTTGAGTGCTTCATCTACCAAGGCTTGTCGTATGGCGGCGAGTTGTCGCTCGAAGGTGCTGCGCTCAACGTCCATTTGTTCCACTGGTGGCATGTTGGATGCGGCCGTCTTGCTTGGCCCAACCGGGTTGATCTGGTCCACTTGTTTGCTGGGGTCGGCGTTGAGCAACGCACGCATGGCGGCAATTTTGTCAGCTTGTGACGTGGGTGTTGCGGCGACTGCCGCCCCCGACGGCGAAGCGTTTGGCGCTGCTGACGCCGGTGTGCCTGCGTCTGAAGCTGGCGCCGTGGGCGCAAGCGGGGCAGCATCTGCTGAGGCTGTTGGTGGGTTGGCTGGCACATCCTCTACGTTGACAGGCACCACTTCACCGTAAGGAATGCCCAGTTGTGCCTCTAAAGCCCGCAACGGAGTGCCGTTGCTGGTCTGCGCCCAAGACACGTTAGGCAACAAACAGGCCAATGCAAGGATCAGGCCTGCGGCCAACAAGGGGGTGACGGTTAGACGACTCATGACACACTAATAAGCACAAATCGCACCCGTATGATTGCCCGCCTGGGGTTGTACCACCGGGACGCCCACACCAAGGGAGATTTAATTGGCTTTTGAAGCCAACTGGCCCAAGTACAGGGCGCGTAAGTCGTCCACCACGCGTGAATCTAAGGACATGGTGGTCTCATACGTGTCGTCGCCAGCAGGTGAAATACTGACCAACACCGCGCCATAAATCACACCTTCAACACGGGTCCTGAAGGTGTCACTCATCACCGTCATGTCGGCCACCGTGGTGGTGGCGTTCAAATGCTGGCCATAGACCTGCTCGGTCAGCGAGCGGTAAGCATCCAGTTTGGACGCTCGAATGGCGAGCAGACGCTTTTGCGCGGGCGTGGTGTGGTTTTGCAGGCTGATGACTGCATAACCGGTCGCCGTGATGGATTCGCGGGTTTCGACTATGGGGGCAATCATGGAGGTGCGTGCTGATCGAACGCCAGGAGACTCCAGCTTAGGGCTATCAATGTCAACAGCCTCGGATGCGGTTTCCCCGCTGGGTATGGTTTGGCAAGCGGCCAACAGGCCAGTCAACGCGCCTATACAAGCCAACTTGGCAAGGCCGAAGGCAAAAGTTGAACTGGGTTGCATGACAAAACTCCTAATTGTTTCAATCGCATTCAAGCGTACAGACTTTGTATCGGCACAGGCTTTGAACTCTTTAACCAGCATACCCACATCTTATGAAAATATGAATACATACCAACGGGTTACAGCGTATTGTCAAATCAGTTCGAAAACTTACTTTTGTTGACTTGGCGGCCACTGGGTAGGCCGACACAATGACCACCTATGAGCAACGAAAAAAAGTCCACACCCATTATTGGACGCGGGGAAGCAATGCGGGCACTGCGCGGGCTGATAGCCACCGTGGCAAATGCCAATGCAAGTGTGTTGATCTCGGGCGAAAGTGGCACGGGCAAAGAACTGGTGGCCCGTGCTTTACACGACGAGTCTGACCGCGCAGGCGGGCGCTTTGTACCTGTCAATTGCGCCGCTATTCCCAGAGAACTGGTGGAGGCCGAGCTGTTTGGCCACCGCAAGGGTGCATTTACTGGCGCCGTAACCGACCGTGTGGGCCGCTTTGAGCTGGCACATGGCGGCACCCTGTTTTTGGACGAGATTGGCGATTTGCCCTTGGATATTCAAGTCAAATTGCTGCGTGTGCTGCAAGAGCGCTCGGTAGACCCTGTGGGTTCAACCAAGTCTGTAGACATTGATGTGCGTGTGGTGTCGGCGTCTCACAGAGACTTAGAAGCTGAAGTTAAGGCTGGCCGCTTCAGGGAAGATTTGTATTACCGCTTGAATGTGCTGCCGCTGCGCACGCCAGGCCTGCGGGAGCGCACAGAAGATATTCCGGAGCTGGTGATGCACCATGCCCAGCGTTTGAGCACCAAAGGGCGCAACGCCATACGCTTCAGTCCAGACATGATGCTGGCACTGAAGAGCTACCAGTGGCCGGGCAATGTGCGGGAGCTGATCAACTTGATTGACCGCTTTACCGCCCTGTTCCCAGGGCAGGAAATTGGCTTGCGCACGGTGCCTGCCGCCATGTTGCCCAAGGGCTTGGCAGCGCTGCGCGATGAGCTGTTTGGCAAGATCGCCTCCAGCAACGTGATGGAGCTGTTCCCTGAAGTGCCAGACGAGGTGGACATGACGCATGCCGTGCTCGAGAGCGAAGACGATACCTCTGTGCAAGACATCATTATGTTGGCGCAGGGCTTGGACGAGTTGCCGGCTGAAGGGGTGTCACTGAAGCAGCGTTTGGCTGATATTGAGCGCAATTACATCGCGCAAGCGCTAGACATGTCGGATGGCAATGTGTCCAAAACCGCTAAGTTGCTGTCGCTGCAGCGCACAACGCTCATTGAGAAGATCAACAAATACGATTTGCGCGCAGCTTAAGCGCCAGCGCTAGGGCGTCATTTCAAGGTGTGCGGCTAATTCAAGACCAGCAAAAAAGGACGCTCTACGTCTTTTCGTTCGCTGCAAAAATCGTTGCCGTTGTAGGTATAGGTGGTGCACCCCAACGCGCTGTTGCGGTTGCTTGGTGTCGATGTCCAATAGTTGTTGACTGTGATGCTGGGAAATACATTGCGGTTGACGGACGGGTTGACGCAGTTGTCTAAACGCAGCGTGTCCATTTCGTTTTGTGTGGGCAGGCGCCACTTGCGCCCTGAGGCATCCGAAAACTCTTGCGCGTATGCCAATGCGTCGGCCAGCACCAGTTCTACTGGTGTGCCCAGGCATTGGCCATCGGCAAAGCGCTCGCCGGCATTGCAGCGGTACCAACGCATGCCAGTGACTGTATCGACAGCCATGCCATCTTCAGATGCTTCAAAGTTGCCAGTGTCACCTTCTACCAGCACATCAGCGCATTGGGCTATATCCTCATAGCGTTGGCAAGCGCTGAGAAAGCTGACTGCCAGCGCGCACAGCAACAGGCCACAACGTCGACTGGTTAACTGGGCCGCAGATTTGTTTAAATGTATAAATGCATTCATAGGTTGATTGGCGCAATGGTTGGCACAGCCTTATAGTACGCCGACTTGCTGAGTAGCTTGAATATCGTCAGCGCACCTGATAACTTGACACCCAGCGTAGCTCGGATGGCAACAGGGCAACAACAGAAGAACCAAGCTTCATACACCCTGTTGCAGGCACAATAACTACAATGAACCAGTCCGGCATACGACTTGCATGTCTCAAGAAAAAACCCAATAGGTCGATACTGCATAGACGGAATACTGCCAGAATTAAACGCCATCACCCAGACCTGTAATGCCTTGACATCAAAGGCCACATGGCTGATGCCCCCCATAACTTGCACGCCGCGTGGCGTGCACTTGTAACGACACTGCAACGAGACAACACCCATGGATTTCTTGACCATCATTGGATTCGTAGGGGCCTTTGGCCTGATCATCATGGCCATGGGTGACCCCACACCCTTTATAGACATTCCCTCTATTCAGATCGTGATACTTGGCACGTTTGCCGCGGTGGTCGCGCGCAGTTCTGTGCCAGAGCTGATTGGCACCATGTCTGCTGTCATGAAAACCGTGAAATACAAAATAGACAAACCTGAGGACTTGATTGAAGAGTTGGTCAACCTAGGCACCATTGCGCGCAAAGACGGCATGATTGCCCTAGAAGGCCAAGACATCAACAACCCATTTATGGCCAAAGGCATTCGCATGCTGGTCGACGGGATGGAAGGCTCCACCATTAAAAGCTCGCTGGAGCGCGAAATGGGCATGATCAAAAAACGCAACGCTGAAAGTATCAACGTGATTGGCTCCGTCCAAGAAATTGCGCCTGCGATGGGCATGGTTGGCACGCTGGTGGGTTTGGTGATTATGTTGGGCAACATGTCTGACCCTAAATCCATTGGCCCTGCCATGGCGATTGCCCTGCTGACCACCATGTACGGCGCAATTATTGCCAACGTGCTGTGTGTGCCGCTGGCCCAAAAACTGGTCAAGCACGACGCAGCCGACGGCTTGAATTACGAGCTCATCATTGAGGGTGTGATGTTTATTCAAAGCGGTGGCAACCCACGCATGCTCACTGACTTGCTTTTATCCTTCGTGAATCCCAAGGCGCGTGGCAAGCTCGAAGCCGCCGCAGGCTAAGCCCAAGCGCTCATACCTCATTACAGATTGACAAGCCGTGGCGACAGAACAACCTCCCATTGATGACGAAGCAGCTGCTGCGCTGGCAGCGGCTGAGGCCGAACAAGCAGAAGAGACGCCACCGGAGGCACCTGCTGAGCCCGAGTGCCCGAAATGCGAAGAGTGCGCTCCGTGTAAGGCCGGGGCACCTGCATGGATGGCCACGTTTGCCGACATCGCTATTTTATTGATGGCATTTTTCGTGCTGATTTTGTCATTTGCCGAAATGAATGTGCCCAAGTTCAAACAAATCAACGGCTCACTTAAAAACTCATTCGGTGTGCAGCGCATTATTCCAGTGGTGGAGTCGCCCAAAGGCGTCAGCATCATTGCGCGCAACTTCACACCGTCTATTACCGAGCCAACGCCGCTGAACACTGTGAAGCAAGAGTCCACAGAGGAGCGAAAAATTGAGCCGGAAATCAAAACCGATGATGGCCCTGGCAGCGAACAACCCAGTGAAGCAGCCAAGGCAGCAGCCAAAGAGGTGGCAAAAGCCTTGGCGACTGAAGTGGCCTCTGGCCAGGTCGAGGTCAGCACCGACAACGGTAAAGTGGTGGTAACTGTGAACCAGACACCCAGCGCAGCGCAGTCGGGTGCATCGGGCACCGCTGGCACACAAACGGGCGGTGCGTCAACGCGTGGCGCTAACACTGGTGGTTCTGTGGCCCAAGACACCATTGACTTGTATGCAAAAGTTGCCCAAGCACAAGCCACTGTTGACACCCAGGTTGAGGTACGTGACACATCTGGCGCGGGCAGTTCTGCAGGCGCCGGTGGCGGCACGGGCTCGGCTGACAAAGCGCAAACCGACAACGAGTTTGCCCGCATTCGCAAAGAGTTGGCCAAAGAGATAGAGGCTGGAAAGGCCGAGGTTGAACGCGACGGAGCCAGAATCATCATTCGTCTGGCCGAGCAAGGCTCGTTCACCTCAGGCTCAGCAGACTTGCAACGTGGCTTTACGAACGTGCTCAACAGTGTTGGGAAGTCCATTGCCGACAGCCAAGGTCGTATTTATATTGAAGGTCATACGGACAACGTGCCCGTTGTGTTCAACGACAGGTTCAAGTCCAACTGGGACTTGTCGGGTGCACGCTCAGGCGCAGTGGCCGACTACCTCACGGGCAGGGCTGGCGTACCGGAAGGGCGCATGAGCGTCAGTGGCTTTGCTGACACCCGTCCCATTGACTCCAACGACACGGCAGCTGGTCGGTCTCGCAACCGTCGCATCGAGGTCATTATTGATGGTGGCGGCTAACTTTTTAGATTGATTCGCATGCTAGACGCCGCCGCTACCGCACTCGCCCTGCCCTACCCCAGTCTCATCAAAGCGGTACGCGAGTTGCTGCTAGACCCCCATGTGCAGGTCCCTCCTAGGCAGGTTTTGAGCTTGCCCAATGGCGGCAAATTACTGGTGATGCCCGCCAGCGACCGCACGGTGGCGATGACCAAACTGATCACCTATGTGGGCGACAACCCCGCGCGCGGTCTGCCCACCATCCAAGGCAATATCGTGGTGTTTGATGCACTCACTGGTCAACATCTGAGCACCTTACACGGCCCAACCGTCACCGCCAGACGCACTGCTGCGGTGTCCGTGGTGGCCGCTCAATTGCTGGCGACGCGCACAGATGGCCCACTGCTGGTGGTCGGTGCTGGCGTACAGGGTCGGTCGCATCTGGAGGCCTTTCACAGCGGCCTCGGCGTCCAAGAGGTCTGGGTGGCCTCACGCAGCGCTGCCAGCGCCAACGCCTTGGTGGCCCACGCCCAATCTATGGGCATGACGGCGCGACGTGTAGACGACCCCAACGCCGCATTGGCCCACTGCCCCTTGGTTGTCAGCGCGACCAGCGCACAGGAAGTGGCTTTACACAACAACCCGCGAGACGATGCATTTGTGGCTGCTGTGGGCGCTTTCACCCCGCTGATGGTGGAGTGGTCAGCCCGGGTATGCCAGCATGTCGCCGCAAATGGTACCTTGGTCGTAGACACCAGCGATGCCGTTCATGAAGCTGGCGACTTGTTGCAAGCGCACATCGATGTTGCAGCGCTGCCGACCTTGGCAGATGTGGTTCATCGTGAAGCCCTGAGGGGCGCACAGTCACAGGCAAGCCCGGGGCCAGTCTTCTTCAAAAGCTGCGGCTGGGGTGGCTGGGACTTGGCCGCCGCACGCTGCGTGGTGGCATCGTTGGCTTAGCGTCATTGCCAGCACAAGTCAGCGCAAGTCAGTACAACTGCCAGTGCCATTAGAGAATTAAAGACAACATCAACTCGCGCCGCCTTAACAAGGTGTGCGCCTTGTTAATGGCCGCACGTGACACAGCGGGCGCTTACTGTGGCGCCACCTCTTTTTTAGGTGGTGCAGTCGCTGGATAAACAATCACTTGGTCGCTTTTGTTGCCAGCGCTTTGTTGCTGCAGTGCCTCTAGATAACGCTGCTTTTGCAACGTAATGAGGGCTTGGACATCGCGCTTGAGCGGCTCCACCTGGCCCACTGCGCCTTTGAGCGATTTGACCTCAGTGCCCAAAGATGCCAACGCACCAGCTTGGCGCTTGAGTTGCCCATCCAGTGCGCCGACTTGCTTGACGAGCGACTGGTTACCCGCTTCAATCGACTTGGCGGCCTCTTTGGGCAAATTGGTGACCAGTGCGTTGGACTCGACCAATGCGGTTTTTACGCTCTCTTCTAACTGCGTTTGCGCTTGCAACAACGCCGCGTTTTGTTCTCCGGATTGAGCCAACGAACGGGTCATGGCATTGATACCCTCAATACCCGCATTCAACTCAACCACCCGTTTGCCGACGGCCAACAGCATATTGTCAGCTTGGTCCATTCGACTTTGCAACGATGCCGACATTGCAAAAAAAACACCCGTGGCGACCAATAACAAGCTGGCACTTACACCCAGCACTATTTTGCTGGTCAGTGCGGCTTTCACCAACGCACCGTCAACCAATTGTGTGGCAGCGCGTAGTTCCCCAGCCAACCCTGTTGCCACCGTGGCCGAGCGTGCAGCGACGTCTGCGGAGTCAAGCACGACGGCGCTCAGTGCGTCAAGGTGGTCTTGTACCTCTTGGGTTAAGCCCACACTTAATGTTTCTTCTGGCTCAAGCTCATTCGCCTCGTCTAGCACTTCTTGCTCGTCAATGATTGGGTTTCTTTTGCGCTGGACGTGCGCGACATCGCCAGGGTCGAGGCTTTGGTTGTCATCCAGCTCGGCCTCCACTGGCGGTGCTTTGTTAAACACCGCCTCGTCACCTGCGTCATCAGGCGTGGTGGCAGCGGCCTGCGCAATTAAGTTCTCAGCGCCCGCCAGGTCAGAGGCCTCTAATTCCGGCACGGTGGGCTGTGCTTCAAAACCTTGGCTTGCTTGCTTGTCGTCGTCGCTCATGGTGTCTTTCTCCTAGCCAGCGTGGCCTTGATACGGTGTTGTGCGTTCAGCGACGGGTCGCTGGGTAATGCGTGTTGTCGATCAAGGGGTTTGATCTGCACCTTTAATTGTTTGTTGACCTCTTGAAGTCGCGCTAATCGCGCCTTGAAGTCCATGCGTTGGGTTGATGGCCCGCCGCTTGGTGGCGCCAATGCTGACGTCTCAAGCAATGTGGCCTTCGCTATGGCGGCTAGCACTGCAGGCGGTGGCGCACTGACTCTTAACAGCGCCGATGGGCGAACCACCATAGGCCCCGCACCGGGTGGCTTTACCGCTGGCACGGCTGTCTTTGACACCCCTACATCACGCGCCATACCGCCGGGCGCTTTGCCTGTTGCGCGAGCCGCAGACTTGCCAGTGCCGTCTAAGCTCACTGTGTGTGGTGATCGACTCGCAATAATGGGGGGTTTTGTTGCCATGTTCAGTGGACGCGTTCTTGGACTAGTTAAGGGGTAACCATGTCGGCACGAACAGATCTAGCCGAACGAACCCAATGCTCTTTGATAGAGTCGGCAGAAGTTGCAAAAGCTTGTGCGCTTAGCCTGTTGACGAATGGCCCTTTCAACACGACAACGTGGCGCTCTTTGTTGCTGCGCTTCAACACGGCCACCGGATACAGGCCTGTCAGTTGCGGTCTACCGGCTATCCATTGGCGGGCTTTCGCCTCGTTGCCAACCGATACATACTGAATCACCCATGCCCCCGGGGGAAGGCCTTGCACCCAAGCATTGCCGTCGGGCAACTTGGTATCTGCCACAGCTTGAATAGCCGCAGCGGGCGCAGGTGTGGTCCCGAGCGTGGGTTCATCTGTAACGTCTAGCGAGGCGTTGGGACCCAACGGCTCAAGCGGCTGGGTCGGCGTTTCTGGCAATACCGGCGCGGCTAACAGCCTAGGTGACACCGCCTGTGCACCGTCGGGTTGCAAGCTTTGCAACACACGCTCAATTTGTAAATCTGTACGCACACCATCCCACACCGGGTCAAGCGTCAACAGGGGTGACGGTACTGCAGACTCAGTTTCAGAACTACTTACACCTGGTTGCTCTTGTGTATCGGCTTTAAGCGCCCCGGCTATGCGAGCGGTGATTGCTTGTGTGTCTGGCGCAGGCTGCGCCACCAGCGCTGGGGCCTGTGGGTCAGCGCCTTGAGCCACAAGTTGGTTGGCGTCAATTTCAGATGGTGTGGCATCAAGCGTGGGCTCGGGCTCATCCACAGCACCGACTGAAGCGTCAATTTTTTGTAGCCATGCTTGCATGGCCTGTGTAGATGCATCGCGGTATTTAGAAGACAGCGTCAACACGGCAGCCACCGACAGCAGCAGCACTGTGGCGCTGCCCAGCAGCCACCATTTGACGCTGCCCCCACGCCGTGGCTGGTCCGTATCGTCTGCATTGTTGCCACCAGACTGGCTGTGCTGGGCCACTGCGTCTAGCAGCGCTTGCTCAGCCATGGGGTCGCGCTCTGCCAAATCCAAGTCGGCGTTACCGTCCAAACCTAACTCGTCGTGGTGGCCTATCAAGCCCAGTCGCTCTAGCAATGCCGTGGCAGGATGCTCCAAGCCCGCCAGCGTGGACTTGCTTAAAAACACCTGCCCGGCGTCGGCGTCTAAAGCCTCTACGGTCCAGCGCGACATGCGTTTGCCAAATGCGGACAGGTCTTTTTCCAACTTGCTGGTGGTGTTGACCAGCAGCACCACACGCACATTGGCACCGGGAAAATCGTTGACCAATCTGGCCAATAACTCTAGCTGTGAGGTCTGTACGGAGCGCGCATCGTGCAACACCAAAATTCGCGCTGGCAAACTAGGTCCTTGCGTAGAGACCGCGTCGTCTAGCGACATGGGCGCCAACACATCGTTGAAGCGCTTTATAAGCGCTTCAGAGCTGCTGGGAAAGTACACCTCAACATGCACGCCTTCATGGCGACGCAGTTGTTGCACCAAAATTTTGCCGTAATGTTCCAGCAACACATCGCTGTCACTGGCCAGCATCAGACTTTGGCGCTTGCCCAGCAATGCGCCAAAGGCCAAGGCCATGCGGTCGCGGTCGGCATCGCGTAAGAATAAGTCGTCGTCGCCGAATTGAGGGCTTACTGAGTCTGTCATATGTGCATGCTGGCTGGCTTTTAACAGTCAGCGTTTGTGAGGTGTCTGTGTCATTGCAATTTACCCGATGCGTCGAAGGCCATGCCACTCGGTACAACTGGCTTGGGTTTTTGCATGCCCTGCTGTCCCGGACGAATGCTGTCTAAACTAAAGACATAAGCAATCACTTGCGCAACCGCCACATACAAGTCCTCAGGCACAGTTTGGTCGACCTCGGTGGTAAAAAACAGTGCCCTGGCCAAAGGTGGCGCTTCAAATATGTACACGCCATGGGCCTTGGCTTCTTCGCGAATACCAGCGGCCATTAGGTCAGCGCCCTTGGCAACCACCGTTGGCGCACCATCGCCCGTTGGGTCGTAAGACAGGGCCACGGCGAAGTGCTCTGGGTTGGTAATGACCACATCGGCGTCCTTCACATTTTGCATCATGCGTTGGTCAGACATTTCACGCTGACGCCCTGCCGCCTGCGGATTTGAGCCTTCACTTCAGGGCGGCCTTCTATGTCTTTGTACTCGTCCTTGACCTCTTGCTTGGTCATTTTCATGCGCTTGTTGAATTCGTACTTTTGCCATGGCACATCAATGGCGGCGATGACCACCAGCGACAACGTCACAAACAGCGCAGACTTGGCGATTAAATCGCCAGCGCTTTGCAGGGCCGGCTCTAGCGGCATACGGCCAATTTGGACCAACGACTCAAGGTTGAGGTTGATCATCAGGATCAGAACACCAGTGACCAGCGAAAACTTCAGCACAGCCTTGACCAGCTCTACCAAGGCCTTGGTACCAAACATCCGTTTGAAACCTTCAAGGGGATTGATTTTGCTAGCCTTTGGCGCAATGGACTTGAGTGAAAACAGGTAACCACCTGTCGCGCCCGAAGCCAAAATAGCCAGCACAATGGTGGCGATAAACACGGGAATGACCACGATAAATGCATTGATGGCCTGTGTGCCAAACGTGAGTGGCAACAAATCAGGCGACAACAGTGTTGTGCGGTCAAACATGAAGCCCGCTTTAAACACCCCTATTTATTTAATGATGCATTTGGTAATGAGCGCGCCACCGGTCAACACCATGAGGGCCACAGCGCCGATCATAACGGTGGCGCCTGGCATCTCTGTGGAGCGCGCAACTTGGCCATCGTCGCGCGCTTTTTGAAGTTTGCGCGCGGTGGGCTCTTCCGTTTTTTCTGCGCCGGTGTCTTCAGACATGCATTACCTTTGTTCTAACCGGGTCCAGCCCAGTCGCGCAACATGACAAACGACTGCATCCACAGCCACTCCATGCGCCCGCCTATGCTGCCCATTGACAACACGAGAATAATCAATCCAGCCAACACCATGGCGGGAAAGCCGACTGCAAAAATATTCAAGCTTGGTGCGGCCTTGGTGACGACACCCAAACCTACGTTGATGAACAACAGGGTCACCATGACGGGCAAGGCCATCAGGACAGCGCCCACAAACATCATAGAGCTCCAAGTGACCATCCTGCCCCAGTGATTTTGATCCAACAAGCTTTCACCTATGGGCAACACGTGAAAACTTTCAAGCACCAGCCCCATCAAAATAGCATGCCCACCGCTGCCGACAAAGATAAGCGTTGACATGATGAGTAGCAGCTGGGCTATGACTGGGACGTTACCAACGTTGGGGTCCATCATGTTCGCCATGGACAAACCCATTGAGGCCGAGATGCTTTGACCCGCCACCACCATGGCCGCCACCACAATTTGCAGCACCAAACCCATAGAAGCGCCAATGAATATTTGGTTGAACACTTCCAGCAAACCAGCACCAGACACTGGGTCTAAGGTGGGCCAGTCGTGCAAGGGATAAATCATCCATGTGAGCGTCAGACCCAACAAGACACGGATGCGAACATTGACCGCATTTTGTGAAAACAAGGGCGCTGTCATCAGCAACGCTGAAACCCGCAGCATAGGCCACAGAAAACTGTAAAAACGCTCAATGATGTCGGCGGCGAGTAGGTTCACAACAACTGGGGCTGCTGGCGATTACAGAAACAGCGTTGGAATACGCTGGAAAATAACCCGGGTAAATTCAACCAGTGTATTGATCTGCCAGCCGCCAAACAAGGCCATGGCCAAGCCAAGCGCCACCAATTTGGGAATAAAGCTCAGCGTCATTTCGTTGATAGACGTGGCTGCTTGCAAAATACCAATGATCAAGCCCACGCCCAACGCTGTCCCCAGCAGCGGCGCTGAGATCAACGCAGTCATCCACAACGCATAGCGCCCTAAGTCAACAACAGTTGCGGTATCCATATACGTAAACCTTAAACAGTATGTGCCAGCGGCGCCACGCCTAAGGCATCGCGAAACTAGAAGCCAACGAACCCATGATGAGTGACCAGCCGTCTACCAGCACAAACAGCATGAGCTTGAACGGCATGGAAATCATCATTGGCGACAACATCATCATGCCCATGGACATCAGGACGCTGGCCACAATGAGATCAATCACGACAAATGGGATGTAGATTAAAAAGCCAATGGTGAAGGCGCTTTTCAACTCTGAGGTGATGAAGGCGGGCACCAGCGTCGTAAATGGCACATCGGCAGGCGAAGTGAATGTCGTATTGCGCGCAATGTCCATGAACATGGCAATGTCGTCCTCACGTGTTTGATTGAGCATAAAGCCACGTATGGGCGCTTCAGCGGCGGCCAAGGCCACATCAAATGAGGCTTTACCGTCCATGTAGGGCAACAAGGCGTTGCTGTACACCTCATTGAGCACCGGCTGCATGATGAACAGCGTTAGAAACATGGCCAGCCCCACCAGCACCAAGTTGGGTGGGGTTTGACCAGTGCCCAAAGCTTGACGCAGCAGCGACATGACAATGATGACGCGCACAAACGAGGTCATCATCAGCAGCAGCGATGGCAACAACGTCAGCGTTGTCATCAGGGCCAACAGCTGCAGCGTGAGGCTGTATTGCGAGCCGCCAGATGCGTTGGTCACATTGACCAGGGGAATGCCAACACCTCCAACTTGGGCCTGTGCGTGTGCCAATGACGGCATGACCGCAATAGACAGTGCGCCCAACATGGCCAAGCCGACCACGAGCCAGGCGCGCTGGCGAGAATACAAGCTTGGGTTCATGACGCGTTGTCTTTCAAATCTGCAAGTGTTTGAGCAAAATCGGTTTGCCCTGGGTTGGCTGCGGGGTGCTGAACATGGCTTAAAGCTGTCATGCCTTGTGGACTGACACCCACCACGATTTCTTGGTCACGCACACGCACCAGCAGAATTTTTTGACGCGCGCCAATGGAGACGCTGTCAATGACTTGCAGCTGGGCATCTTTGCGACCGAATGCTTTGCTGTGTTGCATGCGGCGCAGGCCCCACAACACCAGGCCTAGCAGGCCTAGCACCAACGCAAAACTGGCTACAAATTGTAGCCAGTCACCCATAGATACAGTTGGTGTCATAGCGTTTTATGACTGTAGGTTTTTCATGCGCTCTGATGCAGGCACCACGCGCGTTAAACGTATGCCGTAGCGGTCGTTGACAAGTACTATCTCGCCCTGCGCAACAGCGGTGTTGTTGACCATCAAGTCTAGCGGTTCGCCTGCAATCCGGTCTAGCTCCACCACGCTACCTTGCGTGAGGCGCATCAGATCGCGAATTTTAATAACGGCTCGACCAACCTCAATGGACAGTGTGACTGGAATATTCTCCAACACATCGGCGTTGATGGTGTCGCTTGGATCTTGTACGTTGTTGTCGTTCATCATAGATTCCTAAAAGTATTACAACTGCTTGGGGTCAACAGCAGATTCTATTTTGGCGGCAATGTGGCTGCCAACTGTGCCCACATCCACATCAAACGCTGGGATATCACTGATATATGCGCGGGCTAAATCTGGTTTCTTGAAGTACAACACATCGCCTTCGCTGAGCGTTTCGAGCTGCGACAACGGTATGGTCAGGTGACCTAACAAAACCTGTATCTCTAAGCTCGAGTCGCTTACAGCGGCCTCCAACTCGCCATGCCATTTTTTATCTGAGGCCTCGTTACCGTCTCCTGTTTGTACGCGACTGCGCAACAAGTCTCTGATAGGTTTGAGTGAGGCGTAAGGGTAAACCAAGTCGACAAAGCCTTTGCCTTGTTCGGTGGCTTCTGCGTCAAAACGGCTGAGGATAACGAGGTCGTTTTCGTCTGCAATTTGAGCAAATTGTGGGTTTATTTCTGAGCTGACATGCTCAAAGTCCAATGCATAGATGGGCGCCCATGCATCTTTAATGGACTTGATGAACACGTTCAAAATAATTTTAATAATCCGTGTTTCTGTTGGTGTGAACATGCGCCCAGGCGGCAATTGTCCAACGCCGCGCCCAAAGCCGCCAAAGAAATTGTCCAGTGAACTGAATACAACCGTGGGCTCTATAACCACCAAGCAATTCCCGCGCAAGGGACTGGCCCGCATAACGTTCACGCTGAGTGGCGCACGCAATGTTTTCAGGTAGTCGCCAAAACGCATGATTTGCACACGCGCAGGATTGACACGTGGGCTGGTGCGCAACACCTCCAACATGCCCAGGCGAAACTGGCGAATAAACCGCTCGTTGATCATGTCGATCGCCGAGATGTTGACGCCCAGGCTGCTGTCCTCGCTGGCCAAATCGTGCTTGCGCACAGTGGCTTGCAAGTTGAAGCCTGTGTCGACCTCAATTGAGCCATCGCTCATGCCTGCGGCAAGTGCGTCTAGCTCTTCAGCGCTTAATAGTGGTTGGTCCACAGCAGTGCCTTGTTGTTTGTGCGTTGATGACGGCGTTTATAAACACGGGTTACTGCACCACAAAGTTGGTGAAGTAAACCTCTTCAATACCGCCAAAGTCCTCGTATTTTTCGAGCACAGCGTTCATTTCGGTTTTTAAAACAATGGCCAAATCAGTGCGGAAAGACGCCTTGGCTAAATCGGCTTCGGTGACTTGACGCAAGGCATTCAACACGGCGGAGCGCAAAGCAAACTGGTGTTTGTCCACATTGGTGAACACCCTGTCGTCGTAATTCGTCATCAGGGCTATTTGCACCTGTATCACTTTACGAGAATTGGTTAGGTTCGCCAAAAACTCGCGCTCAAGCTCTTTGTAATGGTACTCAAAGCGCTCTAGTTCGGGCGACTCTTTGGTGACGCGCTGCGGACCCGCATTTGCGGCCGCATCGGCCTCGGTCTGTGCCGCCAACTCCATGGCTGCAACTTGTTCCTCTGCGTCCAGCGAAGCGGCCTTGTCAAAAAAGCCCGTGAAGAACAAAGTGCCTCCGATTGACCCTGCCAACAACACCAGAACCAGCACCGCAATCAACACAATTTTTAGGATGCCGCCGCCTTTTTTACCGTCTTCTTCGTCGTCAATTTCATCAGCCATAGCATTACCTACTTTCGTCAAAAATACCGCATGGCCTGGTGGCGCTGCAGTGTCATGTTGTACACATCACGTGGTCTGTTAAACCCACACGTTTAAAGATCCGTCACCGCCCAATGAGGCTGGCCGGGACGTCGCTGTAGAGGACAAATCATCGTTTGAGTTACCGTCCAGACCAGACCCATTGCCTGCAGGCGCGGTGTTGGCTTGCTGCGGTGTCGATTTTCCGTGATTTTTTTGTCTTTCATCGCCATTTACAAACACAGAAGCAATATCTGTTCCCGATTGTGCCAGCGCTTCACGCAGCTTGGGCAGGCTGTCTTGCAGCAATTCACGCGTGAGCGGATTGCTTGAAACGAATTTTGCCTCCAATTCGCCATTGCGCATGGACAAATCGATGTCAACCTTGCCTAAGTTTGCTGGCCTGAGCGTCAGCTGCATGCTCCATTGCCCTTTGGCGATTTGACCTGCTATGCGGGCACCCATGGCTTCGCCCA
>Ga0209702_10004926_pt1 | contig 18761 bp, 13 predicted proteins | sample FRY01_FD_187210 | JGI IMG/M metagenome (GOLD analysis project Ga0209702, IMG submission 187210) | Freshwater microbial communities from Lake Fryxell liftoff mats and glacier meltwater in Antarctica - FRY-01 (SPAdes) (version 2) | ecosystem: Environmental > Aquatic > Freshwater > Ice > Glacier...
ATATATAAACTATTACAATAACGAAAGAATTAAATCAAATTTAAACAAAATGAGCCCGATACAATATCGAGCTCATTATTATCAAAATTAATTATAAATTTGTCTAAACTTTTGGGTTCAGTCTATTGCTTACTCGGTTTCTTCTTAAATACTTTGTACTATTATCTTAATACTTCTTATTTTACTTCTTCAAAATCTACATCTTGCACTTGATCTCCTTGTGCTTCACCTTGAGGTTGTGCATCTTGTGTTTCGCCTTGAGCATACATTGCTTCTGTAGCTGTTTTCCAAGCTGCATTAATGTTAGCTAAACCTTTATCTATAGCATCTAAATCTTGCGATTGATGAGCCATTTTTAATTCAGTTAAAGCAAACTCAATAGCTGTTTTATGATCGGCATTTAATTTTTCTCCAAATTCTTTTATTTGACTTTCTGTTTGAAAAATCATGGCATCAGCTTCGTTTAATTTCTCAGCTCTTCCTCTTGCAGCTTTATCAGCATCAGCATTAGCTTCTGCATCTTTTTTCATTCTTTCTATTTCTTCTGGAGTTAACCCAGAAGAAGCTTCGATACGAATATCATGAGATTTTCCAGTTCCTTTATCTGTAGCCGATACTTTAATAATACCATTTGCATCAATATCAAAAGTTACTTCAATTTGAGGAACTCCTCTTGCTGCTGATGGAATACCATCTAAGTTAAAACGACCTATTGTTTTGTTATCTACAGCCATTGCTCTAGCTCCTTGTAATACATGTAATTCAACTGTTGGTTGATTATCTGCAGCAGTAGAGAATATTTGCGATTTTTTAGTTGGAATAGTTGTATTAGACTCAATTAATGTAGTCATAACTCCACCCATTGTTTCGATACCTAAAGATAAAGGTGTAACGTCTAATAACAATACATCTTTAACATCTCCAGATAAAACTCCACCTTGAATAGCTGCTCCAATTGCAACTACCTCATCAGGATTTACTCCTTTAGATGCTTTTTTACCAAAGAATTTTTCTACTTGTTCTTGTATAATTGGAATTCTTGTAGAACCTCCTACTAAAATAACTTCGTCTATATCAGATATAGATAAACCTGCATCTTTTAATGCTTTAGCAACTGGTTCCATAGAACGTTTTACTAAAGTATTTGCTAATTGTTCAAATTTAGCTCTTGTTAATGTTTGAACTAAGTGTTTTGGTCCTGTAGCTGTAGCAGTTACATAAGGTAAATTAATTTCTGTTTGAGTAGAAGATGATAATTCAACCTTAGCTTTTTCTGCAGCTTCTTTTAAACGTTGTAAAGCCATTGGGTCTTTACGTAAATCTATACCTTCGGCAGTATTAAAATCGCCTGCTAACCAGTCTATAATTACTTGGTCAAAATCATCTCCACCTAAGTGAGTATCTCCATTTGTAGATAATACTTCGAAAACTCCGTCTCCTAATTCAAGGATAGAAATATCAAAAGTACCTCCACCTAAATCGTAAACAGCAATTTTTTGATCAATACCTTTTTTGTCCAATCCGTAAGCTAATGCCGCAGCAGTTGGCTCGTTAATAATACGCATAACTTCTAAACCTGCAATTTGACCAGCTTCTTTAGTAGCTTGACGTTGAGCATCGTTAAAATATGCTGGAACAGTAATAACAGCTTGTGTTACAGTTGTACCTAAATAATCTTCTGCAGTTTTCTTCATCTTTTGAAGTATCATTGCAGATAATTCTTGTGCTGTATATAATCTACCATCAATATCAACACGTGGTGTGTCGTTATCTCCTTTTACAACTTTATATGCTACAGTAGATGCTTCTTTTGCACTTTCTGAATATTTGTTACCCATAAAACGTTTGATGGAAGCAATCGTTTTTGTTGGGTTAGTTACCGCTTGTCTTTTAGCAGGATCTCCTACTTTAATTTCTCCACCTTCTACAAATGCAATTACAGATGGTGTTGTTCTTTTTCCTTCTGAATTTGGTATTACTACCGCTTCTTGACCTTCCATTACAGAAACACACGAGTTGGTTGTACCTAAATCAATTCCAATTATTTTTCCCATTTTTTTTTAATTTTACCTTTTGCTTTTTTTATTTTAATAAACTTGTTTTGCAAATTACAAGTATTGTGCCAATACAATTATTTTAATTATATGTCAGTTTTAACACAATATCTCTTGTTTTAATCTGACAACATGACATTTTTTATTTAGGAATTGCGATTTAGTCCCGGAATTTCTGGATGGGATTTGTTCTTTTTAGAATAATAGAAAATGAGCAGATTGGCACTTATAAAAGCGTAATAACCCCATTTGATTTGGTGCCAATGCTCAAAAGAATTTTCAAGAAAAATGATGTATAATAATGTTGTTATAACAAGAATACAATTTGCCAATGCCAGTTTAGTAAATAGTTTTTGCTTTTTGAAAAATGACAAAATAAAAAGAGAAAAGGAAATTAGGACTATGATATCAAAGAGAAAAGAAATATAGATTCCTAAATCTTTATACCAATCTTTGCTTTGAAAAGATTTTGGGAATTCTTCTTTAAATTCTTTAAAAGTTACATCTTGAATTGCACCAATAGATAGACTGGCTATATTAAACCCATTCAACGATAGTTCATCTACAACAATATTATACGTTTTTTGAAAAATTGTTTTTTCAATTAACTTTCCTTTTAAATCATATTCATCATAGGTTTTGATAAAGCCGTTATTTTTATCTTCACACGAATCATAAAACGGCGCTAGCAATAACAAAAACCCTAATAAGGATAACATTTTGAGCAATCTGGTAGTTTTCATACGATGGAATTTAAGTTGTTAACGAAGTGTTAAAACAGAGAAGCAAATTGTGTGCCAATACAACTATTTTAATTATGTGCCAGTTTTAACACAATATCTCTTGTTTTAATCTGGAAACATGACATTTTAGTGTAAAAAAAAGAGTGACTAAAAAGCCACTCTTTTAATTTAAAATATCTCACTAATTTAGTCTACTAAAAATAAAGCATTGCTAAATAGTAAATTTCCGTTTTCCCAAAACCCTCTAAATAGCGGGTTATCTATCATGTAAATAACTGTTCCTTTACCCTTTTTATCTATTGCAAAACTAACTGTTTCTTCTAAAGTTTTTTTAAGGTTTTTGCCTATAAATCCAAAACTTTGATATTTTTTAGGCACATAAACTACATTTTGAGCATTTTTTAATATGCCAAATGTTTTTTGTGAAGTTTTTAAACTAAAATAACTGTTTCCTAATCCAAAAGATAATGGATGAGTTTTATCTAGAACATTTTCTACAATTGCTCCCGGAACATAATTAGAAATTAATCTTCTTTCGGAATCTTCAAAATTTAAAAATCTGTTTTCTAGTTGTTGTTTTTCTTCTGCTTTTTTGAAATTTTCTTTTTCTTCAGCTGTTGCAAAAGATGTTAGGTTATAACCTTCTCTGTCTTCAAAAAATGAAACTGCACCATCAATTGCAATAACTTTTCCGCCGTTTGAAACAAATTCATCTATTGAAGCTTTCTGATTATCTAAAAAATTATAAGATCCATCAGGTAAAATTAAAGTATTAAATTCGCTAAAATCAATTCTGTTAAAATTATGCATCTCTACAATACTTAATGGGTATTCTACTATATTATCTAAATAAAACCAAACTTGTCCAAAACCTATATTGCTTACTCCATTTCCTCCTAAAACCAATATTTTTGGTGCTTTAAGCAAAATGTAATTTTCGCCTGCTAAATCTCCTCCTCTACCTCTACCAGAAAAACCACTTTCTAAAATACGGTAATCTAATTTTTCGGTTAATAATGATTTTAATGTTTCGTCGAAATTTAAAATTTTAGGATTATCTCCTCTTGCTATAATTAATCCGCCTCTTTCTATATTTATAGTTCCAATTTGCCCTTCTTTTAAAGCAGATCTAACTTTAATATTATTTTGATGTAGTTTACTTAAAACTCTTGCAGAATTTCTATTATTCCACGGAACATAAAATGCATATGTATTAGATGTTTTATTAATTTCTACAACATTTAAGCTTGCTTTAGTTTTAATATTTAAGTCGGTTTTTAAAGCGTAACTCTCTACACCATAAGCAAATGGCAAAGACCAAGCTGTAATATCGTATGACAAACTGTCTGAAAGTTTTTGATGTGGTTCAAACAAAACCTGCGTTAATACAGAACTGTTTTGGTTAACCTTTACTATTATATCGTTTGGATTTACTGTAAAAGTCGTTTCTTTATTTGTTTGATAGTGATATCCTTTTAAAGATTTTGTTTCGTCTGCAAAAGAACTTTCTATTCTATTTCTTTTTAAAAGTATTAATAGTTCTATGTTTTTAGGATTATCTTTTACAATATATGTTTTAAATTTTCCTTTTGGATTGGTTCTGTTTTGTTTAAAATAATTTCTAAACTCATTTATTAGCTTAGTATCTTGTGTACTAGATAATTCTACAACAGCTAAAAGGGCTTTTGTATGATGGTCTATTCTATCTTTAATAGTTAAAACATCTCCGTTTTTTAAGTAAACTGCTCTTCCAGCTCCAATTCCACCTTGTTCATAAGTCATTCCGATAGCTCCGTTATAACTTGGATATGTATCTCCATAACTTGGATAAAATAAGTCAAATCGTTCTCCTGAGTAATACATCCAACCTTCTTTATCGAATTTAGACGATGTTAACTCTCCTATTTTTTTATGAAACTCTCTTTGATAAGCAGTAATTTGCTCATGATAAGGTTCTGCAGCTGGCGGAAAAAAGTAAGGTTCATTATATCCCATTTCGTGAACATCTGCATGAACCATTGGCATCCAATGATAGTAAAAATCTGTTCTTTGCTGAGTTTCTATTTGAGTTTGCCAAGCCCAATCTCTATTTAAATCGTAAACATAGTGATTTTGTCTTCCGCCAGGCCAAGGTTCCATATGTTCTCTATCTGTTAACCCTGGATGTGTTTTTTTACCCGAAATATCTCTCAACCAATTTGCATATCTAGAAAAACCATCTGGATTTAAACATGGGTCTAATATTACAATTGTATTTTCTAACCATTTTTTTGTTTCTAAGTTTTTCGGATTTAACAATTCGTAAACCACGCTTAAAGAACTCTCTATTGCTCCTATCTCGTTTCCATGAACATTAAAACTTAGCCAAACAATTGTTTTATCTTTAATAGATGAATTCTTAGCCTCTTTTAAACCTATTTGCGATAAATGATTATTTCTAATTTCTTCTATGTTTTTTATGTTTTCTGGAGTAGAAATTACATAGGCATTTAAATTACGTTCTTGACTTGTTTGTCCGTATTTATTATGCAAAATCATATTAGAATTAGCAACTAAATGCTCAAAATAATCTTCTACTTGGTGATAGTAAGTAACTTGTTTACTGTAATTTGGCAAAAATTCGTAAGGTGTTTTTAATTGACTAAATAACAAACTTGTGTTTATTAAGAACAGAAATAGAAAAATAGATTTTTTCATGAATTTTAAATTAATTATATTTTTCAAAAATAACATCTTTAAAAACAATAACACATAACATTATCTTAAATTATTAGATATTAACTAAAAAAACGTTTGATAGCATTTCCTTTAAATTATCTTTGCTAATAAATTAAAACATATCATGGAAAGTATTTCTGTTTTTGACATGCTTAAAATTGGCGTTGGTCCTTCTAGTTCTCATACACTTGGGCCATGGAGAGCTGCCGAAAGATTTTTAACAGAGTTAAATAAAAAAAACCTTTTAAATTCTGTTACAAGAGTAAAAGTTGATTTATACGGTTCTTTATCATTAACTGGTAAAGGGCATGCAACAGATTTAGCAATAATGCTAGGTTTAAGTGGTCAAGATCCAGAATATATTCCGGTAGAAGACATAGACAGTATAGTTGCTACAATAAAGAGCAACAAAGAACTAAATCTAGGAAATACTAAATTAATACCTTTTAATATAGAAACTGATATAGTTTTTAATAAAACCTTTTTGCCGTTTCATCCAAATGGTTTAACGTTTAAAGTATTTACTGATAAAAAAGAATATGAATCTACTTATTATTCTATTGGAGGTGGTTTTGTTGTTATAGAAGAAAGAGTAAACTCTAAAAAAAATAAAATTATTAAAAATAGTTTTCCATTTCCTATTGATAAAGCCGACGAACTTTTACAATATTGTATTCAAGAAAACAAAAGTATTTCTGAAATAGTTTTAGAAAACGAAAAATCTATACGTTCTGATGAAGAAATTCATAACCAACTAATTAGAATTTGGGAAACAATGCTAGAATGTATGTACATTGGATGCCATACAGAAGGCACACTACCTGGCGGACTAAACGTTAGAAGAAGAGCATACGACATACATCTAAACCTTAAAAGTGAAATTCCATATAACAACCCACAAGAATGGTTACAAACTATTAGAAAAACTGAAGTAAAATTTAGACAAATTTTAAAATGGGTTAGTTCTTTTGCTTTAGCTGTAAACGAAGTTAATGCCTCTTTAGGTCGTGTTGTAACAGCACCTACAAACGGAAGTGCTGGTGTAATACCCGCTGTTTTAATGTATTATTTGGTTATAGAAAATCACCAAGCAGACGAAAAACATATAAAACAATTTTTACTGGTTTCTGGAGTAATTGGTAGCATCTTTAAAAAAGGAGCAACTATATCTGCAGCAATGGGTGGTTGTCAAGCAGAAATAGGTGTTTCTAGTTCAATGGCTGCTGCTGCATTGTGTGAAGTTATGGGTGGAACTCCAGAACAAGTTTTAATGGCTGCAGAAATTGCAATGGAACATCATCTTGGTTTAACATGCGACCCAATTGGTGGTTTAGTTCAAATACCATGTATAGAAAGAAATGCAATGGGTGCAATTAAAGCAATTAACGCTGCAGAACTTGCTTTAGTAACAGATGCTAAAAACGCAAAAGTGCCTTTAGATAAAGTTGTAGATACAATGTGGGAAACAGCAAAAGACATGAACTCTAAATATAAAGAAACTTCCGAAGGCGGTTTAGCTGTTAGTGTTAATATTGTAGATTGTTAATCAAACTATTTTGAATAAAACAAGTATCAACTAGCTTTTGTCCTTAGTTTCTAAATAGTTTTATACTTTTACATTCTAAATATAGTAAATATGTCTGTAGCAAAAAAAGATTATAAAAGAATTACTACTAAATCATTGATAGAAATGAAAGCCAATGGAGAAAAAATCTCTATGCTAACGGCTTACGATTATACTATGGCTAAAATTGTAGATTCTGCAGGTGTAGATGTTATTTTAGTAGGTGATTCTGCTAGTAATGTAATGGCCGGACACGAAACTACTTTACCTATAACTTTAGATCAAATGATTTATCATGCATCTAGTGTTGTAAGAGCTTGCCAAAGAGCACTTGTTGTGGTAGATTTACCTTTTGGTTCTTATCAATCAGACCCAAAAGAAGCATTAAGAAGTTCTGTTAGAATAATGAAAGAAAGTGGCGGACATGCAGTTAAATTAGAAGGCGGAAGTGAAATTAAAGATAGTATTAAAAAAATATTAAATGCAGGTATTCCAGTAATGGGACATCTAGGATTAACACCTCAATCTATATATAAATTTGGTACTTATACAGTTCGTGCTAAAGAAGAAGACGAGGCAGACAAATTATTAGAAGATGCTAAAATGCTTGAAAGAATAGGCTGTTTTGCTTTAGTACTTGAAAAAATCCCAGCAAATTTAGCTAAAAAAGTTGCCGAAAGTATTTCTATTCCTGTAATTGGTATTGGTGCTGGAAATGGTGTAGATGGTCAAGTTCTAGTTTTACATGATATGATAGGAATGACGCATGAGTTTAGTCCGAGATTTTTAAGAAGGTATATGAATTTATACGAAGAAATGACAACTGCTATTGGTCAATATGTTAAAGATGTAAAATCTGTAGACTTTCCTAACGAAAACGAACAATACTAATTTAAGGGCAGTTCTAAAAATTAGTATTTTTGATTACTATGTTATTTGCTGATGTTCTTTTTGTTTTATTGAATATGAAAATCCTTTCCACAAAATATAATTTACAAATTCTACACGAAGATAACCATATAATTGTGGTTAATAAACGTGTTGGCGATATTGTTCAAGGTGATAAAACTGGCGATAAACCCTTATCTGAAGTAGTAAAAGAGTATATTAAAGACAAGTATAATAAGCCAGGAGAAGTTTATATAGGCGTTGTTCATAGACTTGACAGACCAACTACAGGTGTTGTAATTTTTGCAAAAACATCTAAAGCTTTAACCAGACTAAACGACTTGTTTAAAAACAGAGAAACACAAAAAACGTATTGGGCAGTTGTTAAAAATTGTCCACCTAATTTACAAGAAACTTTAGTACATTTTTTAAAAAGAAATTCAAAAAACAACACTTCTAAAGCACATATAAAAGAAGTATCAGAAAGTAAAATTGCTAGTTTAGATTATAAAATAATCAAAGAACTCAACAACTATTTTGCGTTAGAAATCAATCTTCATACGGGAAGACATCATCAAATTAGAGCACAATTACAAGCAATTGGTAGTCCTATAAAAGGAGATTTAAAATACGGCTTTGATAGAAGCAATCCTGATGGAGGAATACATTTACATGCCAGAGAATTAAATTTTATTCATCCAGTAACTAAAGAAAATCTAACAATTATTGCTCCTACTCCAAAAGATGTAATTTGGGATACAATTAAATAATAAAATAACTATATTTATACCATTAACCGATTAATCAATCTAAAACAGAAAAGTAGTTTTAACTATTAATTAATTATGAAAAAATCAACTTATCTTTTAGCTTTACTATGTTCTATTGGAGTCTTTGCACAAGAACATTACTCTGGAATGTCAACTTCTAATAGAGTCGGATTGCTTAACATTTCTAACAATCCTGCCGAATTACCAAATTTATCCAAAAGATTTGAAGTAAATATTTACAGCTTAAGTTTTAATCTTACTAATAATAAAATTGGGTTTAACGATATAATTTCAGGAAATAATCTTGAAGAATTAATTTTTAAAGGTGCAAATCCTGTAAATATGAGTTTTAATACCGAAATCTTAGGACCTGGTTTTGGCATTAAAATTAAAAAATGGGGATTTGGTTTAAGTACAAAAGCAAATGCTCGTTTTGATTTAGTTGATGTTGACACAAAACTTGGAGATGTTCTATCTAATGGTGTTGTTAACATAATTGGTTCTTCAACCATTTCAAATAATTACAACCAAAGAATGAATGGTGTAGCTTGGGGTGAAGTTGGCATATCTGCAGCAAGAACATTATACAATACCAAAAACCATAAATTTAATGTTGGCGTTACTGTTAAATTACTATTTCCTGGTGCCTTTTCTAATATTGGTCTAGATAGTTTTCAAGGCACTTTAAGTAATGTTGGCAATCAAGCCTATTTACATTCAACAAATGCCAGACTTAATATAGCATATTCTGGAAATTTAGCCGAAAGTTATACTAATGTAAATGATTATACTTCTTCAATATTTGGAAACTTAAACGGACTAGCAACAGATATTGGCATTAACTATCAATGGAAAAACGGAACCAATAATTACAGATTAAATGCTGGTATAGCTATAAGAAACATGGGTTCTTTAACCTTTAAAGGAAGTCAAAATAAATCATCTAACTATAATTTAAATATCCCACAAGCAACACCATCTAACCCCGGTTTAAACCTTAATCAATTTAATAATACAGAAGGAATAAAAGATATTGAAACAATTTTATTAAACAGTGGTTATTTAACTCTTTCAAATTCTAATGCAGATTACAAAATTAAATTGCCTACACAGATAGCAGGAAATATTGATATAAAAATAGTTCCAAAACTATATGCATCAATACATATTCTTCAAAAAATAAACAGCAGTAATAATGATGATCAAATTGTTTCGCCAAATATAATAAGTATTACACCGAGATTAAATTTAGGTTTTTTTGAAGCATTTTCAACTTGGTCAGACCATGAAATATCTGGTATAAATGGAGGCGTTGGATTTAGATTAGGTGGATTTTATTTAGGTTCTAACTCAATTGTAACTGCTCTTATAAACAACAGCAAACAAGCCGATTTATATACTGGATTTAGATGGGCTTTTTTATAAAAGCAGTTTTTTAAAATGTACTTTATTCTAAAATAAAATTTAACTTGCAACTAATTAAATTAAATTCTTATTATGGAACTTAAAAACAATATTAAGTACAGAAAAAAGTTACTACAAAAATTATTAGAATGCGTCATTAAACATGAAAATGAAATTATTGATGCGTTATATAAAGATTTTAAAAAACCAGAATTCGAATCGTTTATTACAGAAACTAATTTTGTAATATCAGATTTAAAACATACTATAAAAAATGTAAATCGATGGTCTAAACCTAAAATGGTTTGGCCATCTATTTTAAATTTTCCTTCTAGAGAATACATCTATTCTGAACCTTATGGAAAAGCTCTGATAATTGCTCCTTGGAACTACCCTTTTCAATTAGCTATTTGCCCTTTAGTTGCAGCTATTGCGGCTGGAAATACTGTTGTTTTAAAACCGTCAGAATTAACAATTCATACTTCGCAAATAATAACTAAAATTATAGAAGAATGTTTTACTATTAATGAAGCTCTTGTTGTTCAAGGTGGAGCCGAATTTACTCAAACTCAATTAGAAAAAAAATGGGACTATATTTTCTTTACAGGAAGTGTTTTTGTTGGTAAAATTGTTGCCAAAGCAGCAGCTGTAAACTTAACTCCTGTTACATTAGAACTTGGCGGTAAAAACCCTTGTATTGTAGACGAAACTGCCAATTTAGAAGTTGCAGCAAAAAGAATTGTATGGGGTAAGTTTATGAATGCGGGTCAAACTTGTATTGCTCCAGATTATATTTTGGTTCAAGCTAAAGAAAAATACAACTTTATTAATTGTCTAAAAGCAGAAATCACTAAAGCTTACGGAGAAAACCCAGAAGAATCTAAAGACTTTGCGCGAATTATAAATATTAAAAACTGGAATAGATTAAACAACATGATTACTCCAAACAAAGTAATTTTTGGAGGTGTTACAAACGAATTAGAAAACTACATTAGCCCTACTTTAATAGATGAACCAGAGTTAAATAGCGAGGTAATGCTAGATGAAATATTTGGTCCGATTCTACCTATTATTTCTTATAATGATGAACAAGATATAGAAAAAATAATTTCTAATTACAATAAACCATTATCACTTTATGTTTTTTCTACAAACAAAAAATTTGCAGAAAAAATAATTACTAAATACTCATTTGGCGGAGGTTGTATAAACGATTGTGTTATACATTATGCAAACAGTAGATTGCCATTTGGTGGTGTTGGTAATAGCGGAATTGGTGCTTATCACGGCAAATTTGGCTACAATACTTTTACACATCAAAAAGCAATTGTAAAAAAACCAAATTGGTTAGACATTCCAGTAAGATATGCTCCTTATAAAAATAAGTTAAAATATTTTAAAAAAGTATTATCTTGGTTATAATGCCAGGGCAAACGCATGAGTTTTTTTACCACATATATTTTTTCCGTAATTCAACAAAGATAAAATTTATCATTTGTTGCGTTAAGTTATTAAATTTTCCCTTTTGCCAAATTAAATTAACCTAACCAACCTTTTCTATCTAAACTTCTATACTGTATTGCTTCTGCAATATGATTAGATGATACATTTAAACTTTCTTCTAAATCTGCAATTGTTCTTGCTACTTTTAAAATTCTATCAAATGCTCTAGCAGAAAGATTTAATCGTTCCATTGCAACTTTTAGCATTTGTAAAGAGGTTTCGTCTAACGCACAAAACTCTCTAATATGTTTGGTAGACATTTGAGCATTATAATGTAAGTTTTCAAAACTTTCAAACCTTATAGATTGAAGTTCTCTTGCTCTAGTAACTCTTTTTCTAATTTCTATACTAGATTCTGCTTTTCTGGTTTCTGTTAACTTTTCAAATGGCACAGGAGACACTTCTATATGAATGTCTATTCTATCTAATAAAGGTCCCGATATTTTACTTAAATAGCGTTGCATTTCTGCTGGAGAAGAAGTTACTGGAGCATCTGGATCGTTAAAATAACCACTCGGACTCGGGTTCATACTTGCTACAAGCATAAAAGAAGAAGGATAGGTTATTGTATATTTTGCTCTAGAAATTGTTACTTCTCTATCTTCTAGAGGTTGCCTCATTACTTCTAGGACTTCTCTTTTAAATTCTGGTAATTCATCTAAAAATAAAACTCCATTATGTGCTAAAGAGATTTCTCCAGGTTGAGGATAGCTTCCTCCTCCAACTAACGAAACACTAGATGCCGTATGATGCGGGCTTCTAAAAGGTCTCTGATTCATTAATCCTGCTTCTTTAATTTTTCCTGCAACACTATGAATTTTTGTAGTTTCTAATGCCTCTTTTAGTGTCATTGGAGGCATAATACTAGGTAACCTTTTTGCTAACATTGTTTTTCCAGAACCCGGCGGACCAATTAATATTATATTATGACCACCTGCTGCTGCAATTTCCATACAACGCTTTATACTTTCTTGTCCTTTTACATCAGAAAAATCGAATTCTGGAAAATCTAATGTTTTATAAAATTCTTCTCTTGTATCAATTATAGTTGGTTCTAATGTTATTGTACCATCAAAAAAATCAATTATCTCTTTTATATTTTCAATTCCATAAACATCTAATCCAGTTACAATAGCAGCTTCTTTTACATTCTGAATTGGTAAAATAAAGCCTTTAAAACCTTCTTCTTTAGCTTTTATAGCAATAGACAATGCTCCTCTAATAGGTTGTAAACCTCCATCTAAAGAGAGTTCTCCCATTATTATGTAGTTCTCTATTTCTGTAGTTTTAATTTGTTCTGATGCTGCTAAAATTCCGATAGCAAGAGTTAAATCGTAAGCAGAACCTTCTTTTCTTAAATCGGCAGGAGCCATATTTATTGTTATCTTTTTACCAGGTAAATTATACCCAATATTCTTTAATGCAGCCGCAATTCTATAACTACTTTCTTTTATTGCATTATCTGGTAAACCAACTAAATGATATCCAATTCCTTTATCTATGTTAACTTCTACTGTTATTGTTGTGGCTTCGACTCCAAATACGGCACTTCCAAATACTTTTACTAGCATGGCATATAATTTTGAAATTTAAAAATACTAAAATAGTTACAAATCAAACTAAATAAGTAGCGTTTTTTATTAAAATGTAAAATAAAGCAAACTTTATGTAAAGTTTACTTGTCTATTAGTAAAATATAATTTACTTTTGAAATGAATTTAAAATCACCTTAATTATGAAAACACTTTTTTTATTTCCGAACAAATTCAAAACCATTGGTTGGATTTTATTTGTTCCAGCGATTATGCTAACAATAATTATTTCTATTTTAGAAATTAATACAGATGAAATATTAGTTATTAATGTTGTTTCGATATTAGAAACATCTATCAGTCTAAAATCAAGTTTCTTTAGTATTATTAAAAATGGAGTTGTAGATGAAATTTTAACTATAACAATGATTATTGGTGGTTTACTTATTGGTTTTTCAAAACTAAAAAATGAAGACGAATACATTTCTAAAATTAGATACGAAAGTTTAGTTTGGGCAACCTATTTAAACTATGCAATTATTCTTTTTTTAACTGTCTTTATGTATGGGATGGTCTATTTAAATGTGCTGTTTTATAATATGTTTACGTTACTGCTTTTTTTTATAATACGATTTCATTACATGATTTACAAACTAAATAAATCTTCAAACGATGACGAATAATCTAAAAGTTTTGCGTGCTATTAAAAACATTTCGCAAGAAGAATTAGCTAAACAAATCAGCGTTAGCAGACAAACTATTAATGCTATGGAAAAAGGCAAATACGTTCCTTCGACGGTTTTAGCCTTAAAATTAGCACGATACTTTAAAACATCTATAGAAGATGTTTTTTCTTTAGAAAATACAGATTAAAAAAAATCCCAATCATAATAGATTGGGATTTTAATTTACTGCTTAAACTTAGAAATTCCGTCTTTTAACCATTGCTGGTATTGGTCTATATTTGGGTTATAACTTTCTGGTTTATCAGATAAAGTTTTTCCGTTAGTATCTAAAATTAAATAATACGGTTGGGCATTTGCTTTATACCTTGTTATCTGAAAATCACTCCATTTATTTCCTATTGATTTAATGTTTTTACCTGTTTCTGGCGAAACATATTTCTCAGCCTCTGGTAACTCTTTCTTATCGTCTACATATAAAGAAATTAAAACAACTTGTTCTTTTAAAATACTTAATATCTTTGGGTCAGACCAAACATAATCTTCCATTTTTCTACAATTAACACAAGCATATCCTGTAAAGTCTAACAATATAGGTTTATTAACCTTTTTAGCATATTCTAAACCGTGTTGATAATCGTGAAACGCTATAATACCATGTGGACCACTATATGCATGTTCTGGCAATTCTGATGCTGCTAAAACAGCTATTGAAGAACCAAAACCATTAGGACTTTCGCTATACGTCATTGGTGGCGGAAATCCTGAAATAATTTTTAAAGGAGCTCCCCAAAGTCCAGGAACCATATAAATTGTAAATGTAGAAACTAATAATGCTACAAATAATCTACTTATTGATATATTGGTAATTTGGCTATCGTGTGGCAAAGATATTTTACCAAATAAATACAATGCCCAAGTTCCAAAAACAACAATCCAAATTGCTAAAAATATTTCTCTTTCTAACCAATGTAATTGCAATACTAAATCGGCATTAGATAAAAATTTAAAAGCCAAAGCAAGTTCTAAAAATCCTAAAGAAACTTTTACAGTATTTAACCATCCTCCAGATTTTGGCAACGAGTTTAACCATCCAGGAAACAATGCAAACAACATAAATGGTAAAGCTAATGCTGATGAGAAACCTAACATTCCAACTATTGGTGCAATACCTCCTTTTGATGCTGCTTCTACTAATAAAGTTCCTACAATTGGTCCAGTACAAGAAAACGAAACAATAGCTAATGCTAATGCCATAAATAAAATGCCAATAACGCCTCCTCTATCTGCTTGTTTATCTACTTTATTTGCCCAAGAGTTTGGTAAAACAATTTCAAAAGCTCCTAAAAATGATGCTGCAAAAAACACTAAAATTAAAAAGAAAATAACGTTAAATGTCACACTTGTAGAAAGTTCGTTTAAAGCATCTGCTCCAAAAATTCCTGTTACTAACAATCCTAATACTACATATATAAATATTATACAAAACCCATATAAAAGTGCATTTCTAATACCTTTTGCACGATTTTTACTTTGTTTTGTAAAAAAACTAACAGTCATTGGAATCATTGGAAAAACACAAGGTGTTAATAATGCTGCAAATCCGCCAAGAAAAGCTAAAAAGAAAATACCAAGTAATCCTTTTTTTTCTTCTTCTAACGGTTCTTCTGTTTTTGGTGCGTCTTCTTCAACGTTTTTTGTTTGTGGTTGTTCTTTAATTGTATCTCCAGTACTTGTAGTAAATGCATTTGGCACAACTTCTTCTGTTGTAGTTTGTTGTACAACACTACCAATATTTAAATTGGTAATTTTAAATTCAAAGTTTTTATCTTGTTGAATACATTGCTCTTTACAAACCTGATATTCTACATAGACTTTAATTGATTTTACATTTGGGTTAGTAATTTTTACTAATTGTGTAAACTGAGCCGATTTTAAAAAATAATACTCATCTACTTCAAAAACATCGCTATACACTTTTTTGTATTTGCTTTCTGTAGTTTTACCAACCAATGTGTAATTACCTTTAGTATTTTTGAATTCAAAAATAGTTGGTAAAGAACCTCCATCTGGAGTAAACTGAGAAAACATATGCCAATCTGTATCTATAACTGCATCAAATTTTAATAAATATTCTGTATCTGATTTTTTCTCAACAGAAGTTTTCCATTTTACTGGATCTAAAATTTGTGCTTTTACATTGGTTAATGCAAAAAAAGCAATAACAACTAAGATTAATTTTTTCATTATAGTAATTCTATTTTATAAATGTTTTTTGTGCTTGGTTTTACTTTAAACCGTTCGTCTTGTCTTTTATTTATTACCCAAACTATATTGTCTTGAGAACATAACAGCCAAGTGTTTTCTTTATCTATCAAAGAAAATTTTTCGTCTTTAAAGAATTTGCTCAGCTTTTTTTTACCGTGCATTCCTATTGGGCAAAAATAATCACCTTTTTTTCCTTTTCTTACTTCTAACGGAAATTTTAACAAATCTTTATCAACATATATCTCTTTTTTAGAAACCTCATCTAAAGATGATTGTTCTGAAAGTCGAATGTTTATTGGAATTTTAATATTTTCTCCTTCATTAATATAGAAAACATTGTTTTGTATTACAGCTAATTCTTCTACTAATAAAAAGGTTCTGTCTTTAATTAATCTATATTTTTCTGCAAGTACTTGTTTACCCGATTGAGCATTAACTAAATCATAAATATCATTCCATGCTTTAAAACCAAATGGTGCAAGCCACTTGTATAAATATGATTTGTAATTTTTATATTTTAATAGTTTATTAATATCTATTTTTAAAATATCTCCTTCTTCACAAACTACTTTATTATATAAATTTAAAGAGGCATCTGTCTCTAAAGATTGTGTTTGCTTTAAACTATTTATTGTGTTTTTAAAAGAATTTAAAAAACTTGGATTTAGTTCTTTTAATATTGGAATAACATTATGTCTTAATTTATTTCTAAGGTATTTATTAGAGGCGTTACTACTGTCTTCTCTCCAAGAAATAACATTTGCATTTGCATACATTAAAATTTCTTCTCTAGAAAAAATTAATAATGGTCTTATAATATTTTCGTTAATTTCTGGAATTCCAACAAGTCCTTCTATTCCTGTTCCTCTTGTTAAATTAATTAAAAAAGTTTCTACAGAATCGTCCAAATGATGAGCTGTAAAAACAAAATCATACTCATAATTTTCTGCTAGCTCATAAAACCAATTATAACGTAACTGTCTTGCTGCTAATTGTATTGATAATTTATGTTTGGCAGCAAATTTATCTGTATCAAACTTTTTAATATAAATTGGAATATTAGATTTAATTGCAACAGATTTTACCAGCTCTTCATCTAAATCGCTTTCTTGTCCTCGTAATTGAAAGTTGCAATGTGCAATACTAATATCTAAATCAGATTTCTTACATAAATCAATTAACACCATGCTATCAATTCCGCCACTAACGGCTATTAATACTTTTTTTCCATCTATAAATGGAAAATTTATTTTTAAGTGATCTTTAAATTTAGATAACATGATTTAATTTGTAATTTTATATAGATAGCTAATTTAACCTTTTTTAAAGCAAATAAAGAAATTAGCTCAAAACATTAAACATTGCTTGTGCTTTTAACATGCATTCTTGATATTCTTTTTCTGGAACAGATTTAGATGTTATTGCACTTCCAACAGAAAAAGAGACATATTGATTTGTTTTGTTAAATAAAATGCTTCTTATAACCACATTAAAATCGAAATCTCCATTAGGTTTAAAATAACCAACTGCTCCACTATACATGCCTCTTTTGGTTTCTTCTAGTTCTTCTATAATTTTCATTGCAGAAATTTTTGGAGCTCCAGTCATACTTCCCATTGGAAAAGTTGTTTTTATAATTTCTATAGGAGATTTAAAAGTATCTACTTTAGATACAATTGTAGAAATCATTTGATGAACTTGTTTAAAAGTGTATATTTCGCATAGTTCTTCTACTTCTACACTTCCTTTTAAAGCAGTATGAGACAAATCGTTTCTAACTAAATCTACAGTCATAATATTTTCTGATCGTTCTTTTTGGCTATTTAATAACTCATTTTTAGAAATTAAATCTAAATCTAGGTTTGTTTCTCTTTTAGAAGTTCCTTTTATGGGTTGCGATATTATTTTATCTTCTTCTTTTTTTAAGTATCGTTCTGGTGAAGCAGACAATAAGTAATTATCAATATTTTTAAAATAAACAGCAAATGGTGGTTGAGAAATTGCATTAAGTTTTAAGTAGGTATCTAACGGGTTTATGTTTGCGTTTTCTGCATAAAATTCCATACAAAAATTAGCTTCGTATATATCGCCATTATTTATATACTGCAACATTTTAGAAACCTTATCTAGGTAATTTTCTTTTTCTATTCTTTGATTTATTTTTAACTTATTAGAAATGTTATTATCTTTTAAATCTATAGATTGTATTTCTAAATAATCTGTATCAACCTCATCATCACACATTGCTAAATATTTAATTTCTAGCAAATTATCTTTTAACAAAAAAAGTTTTTTAGGCTGAAAAAAATACAAATCCGGAAACTCTAGTCCATCATAATTAATAGATATTAAACGTTCTGTATCGTTTTTTAAATCGTAAGATAAATAACCAAATACCCAATCGTTAGATTTAGATTGATATTGGCGCAAGTCTTCGAAGGCGTTAAAATAGTCGGTTTTTATTGCCGTAAATGCATCTACAGCTAATACAGCATCGTAATTAGAATATTTTTGATGATAATTATTACTATCTAAAAATACAATTTCTCTAAATTGCTGCGACCATTTTAAAAGTTGGTTCTTAAATAAAGTAGTATCGTTTATGGTATAAAATACAGATGTTCTATTCATTAA
>Ga0209702_10004927_pt1 | contig 18760 bp, 19 predicted proteins | sample FRY01_FD_187210 | JGI IMG/M metagenome (GOLD analysis project Ga0209702, IMG submission 187210) | Freshwater microbial communities from Lake Fryxell liftoff mats and glacier meltwater in Antarctica - FRY-01 (SPAdes) (version 2) | ecosystem: Environmental > Aquatic > Freshwater > Ice > Glacier...
CACTTTTCGGCCCGATGATCGGTGCAACAACACCTGGGCGGGCCAGATTCCACGCCAGCGATAGCGCGATTGGCGATACACCGAGCTTGCCGGCTTCTTCGAGCACAACAGCGACCACGCCATGATTGCGTTCGCTCAACGAGCGTGTGCGCCAGATCTTTTGAAACGGACCCGGTGCAGCAAACCGTGAACCCTGCTCCGGCTCTGCGCCGGGTTTGTACTTGCCGGTCAGCATGCCGCCGGCAAGAGGACTCCAGGGAATGATACCGAGACCGAACTTCAGACAGGCCGGCAGAATTTCCACTTCGATGTCACGTGTCAGAATGCTGTACTGGGGCTGCAGACTGACCAGCGGTTCCCATCCTTTTGAGCTGATGATCCCGCACGCTTCAACGATCTGGGAGGCGGTCCAGTTCGATACCCCGAGGTAACGCACCTTGCCCTGTCGTACGAGGTCATTGAGGGTACTGAGTGTTTCCTCGAGCGGTGTGGTCTCGTCGTAACGATGCATCTGATACAGATCGATGTAGTCCGTCTGCAGACGGCGCAGGCTGTCGTCACAGGCTTTCACGACATGTTTGCGACTGGAACCTGAATCGAAAGGTCCCGGACCGAGAGGCGACGCCGCCTTGGTGGCGATAACCACCGCATCACGCCGCCCCTTCAAAGCCTTGCCAAGAATGGATTCCGACCGGGTAGCGGAATACACATTCGCCGTGTCGATGAAGTTATGCCCGGCGTCCAGGTAGGCCTGAACGATCGCAATCGAAACCGTTTCATCGCAGCCAAACGCATCGTTGCCAAAGTTCATCGCGCCCAGACACAGAGGTGATACACGAAGACCGGACCGCCCCAGATTCCTCAAACTCATTGCAGACATGCGCATACTCCCTTCAGAGGTGCCGAAGTTTTGTTGTTGTTCCGATCATACGTGAACCCACCGGTCAGCGGGATTTCTGCATCAGGGACACATTGAGCCCCACCCGTACATAGTCCCAGCCAAACCGCCGCGCGATGGTTTGCAGCGTAACTTCACGATAAAACACCACGTGCGTGGGATCACGACGATAGTGCCAGTTGGCAAACCGGGCATCGTCGGCCTGCAGTGTTGTCATGACAGCAAGCCACGCACCCGGTTTCAGCATGGCATCCAGCTGTCGAAAAGACTCTGCCGGACGATGGAAGTGCTCGGCTACCTCGGTACACGTGATGAAATCAAATCGGTCATCCAGTACGAGTCGATCTGGCTGGAAAAACGGATCGAACAATACGACCGAATGTCCTGCCTCACGGAGCATGGCTGCCAGCACAGGACCTGGGCCACAACCAAAATCCAGCCCTCGACATCCCGGTGACAAGCGGGTCAACAGTGGTTGCGCAACACGATCGAGAAACGTCCGATAGCCGGCGTCATCCGGATCATTCCGATGCAGCCGATAGTGTTCAAGCTCAACGTCGCGAGACGGCAATTGCGAGGCATCGAGAAACGTGGCCAGACACTCGGGGCAACGCCAGTAGTCACGTTGTTCTACGGTAAGGAAAAACGAACACGTCGCACTCTCGCAGACAACACACTGCATCAGACCTTTCTCGCAAGCTTTCTGCTGCGCTGAAGCTTCAGCTGGCAGGCTGGTTCACTTCCCACGAAGGTGCCAGTTGCCGACGCTTTCGTACCGCTGAAAATCGCCGCAAGGACGACAGAAATGCCTGCACCTGCTGCGGCGATCCGCACCCTGCCAGGCGTGTGGAACCCCTGCATGAATTCAGATCTCGCCCTGCCCGAACGGAAAAGGATGACCACTCAAAGCCTGCACAAACACCACGATGACAAACCCGACGTAGGCACTGGCAATCAACCACACACCCCATCGACTCTGCACCCAGCCCAGTTTTTCGCCAAGCACCCATACCAGCAACGGCACCAGTTGATGAGCATGCAGTGCCCAGAAATGGGGAACTCTGAGATCACCACCACTGCGTGACCAGCCAAACACCGGTAATCCGTTCGTGTCGGATGCCTCGCCGCCCACCCAGTGACCGGTGCCACCGGCCAGCACAAAGGCGGTCAACAACGTCGCGGCGCAGGCGATCCCGGTACCGGCCACCACGCCCATTCGCAGGAGTGGCGACGTACCGGGTAGCGTATGTCGGGTAATGAGAAGCGCCTGCAGGAACATACCGATCAACAGTACCGTCGCACCGATTCCGGCCAGCGGGTAGGCAATCGACCACACAATCGAATCCCGATTGAAATGCGCAGGTACACCCGCCACGGCTGCAAGTACCAGCCAGAGGATTTCGACAACACCAACCGCGATAGTCCCCCAGATGATGAAACGAGCCAGAGGTGTCCGTTGTACTGCGAACGGCAGAAAACCGAAGTACCAACCGATCGTTGCGTAGTACACCGAGAGTGAAAACAGGAATTTGGTTGGCTTTCCCCAGACATTCACACCGTTGACAGTGCGGATATCGAATTGCATCGCCAGCAATGTCGGCACCATGGCGAGCAGAAACACCAGCGCCATGCTGGCGAGTGCTGGCTGTCGCCGCCAGAGTTCCATGTGAATCCCAAGTCCTGGTGCGGTCTCCGACATCGTCATCACACAGCCACTTCGGCGGTTCGAGCCAGCATCGAAGTGCGTACAAATCGCATCGCCATGAACAGCAGCCAGCCCACCGGACCGAACATGAAAGTCAGTAACAGGCAGGGCACCAGCAACCAGCGCGACAGTCCGATTGTGGCCGCTTGCTCCCGTTCCCAGGTGCCGACCAGCAGATCAAACGCCAGGTAGTGAATCCAGCCGCCCAGGAGCAGGCCCGGATGTGCGAACAACGCCTGAACACCTGCGAGACTGTCGAAGCCTCCTTCTCCTTGCATCCAGAAAGTCCCCATCAATGCCGCGTAGACAGCGGCCAGCACCAAACCCACCCCAATCGCGAACGTCCTTGCCACCGAATATCGATAAGGGGTCGCAGCCAGCACCAGCCAGCCAACCATGGCCGCTTGACTGGCCAATCCAAACACCGTTTCCAGTTCCATCACCCTCTCCTGACAACAGTTTCGACACATGCAGATCGAGTATCACCAACCGACGCCGCAAAAGGGAGACAGAATTGGATGATGTCCCACAACGGATCGCCGCTCAAACTGCATCGTGTTACCTGTATTTACCGCGGACTGACCCAGAATCCCGAGCTGTCCTGGGAGTCTGCGCGGTAGCAGGCAACGGTGCGAGGCCGCCTCACCGGTCATCGTCGTGTTGATCCAGGCAGGACGATCCAGCGTGTCAGGGTCCCTTTGCGAACAATCGGATGGACGGGATGGCGATGACTGAAATAACAAAGTTCGAGACAAGCGGCCATGTGGCAACAATCACGCTGAATCGTCCCGATGCCATGAATGCACTCAACCCGGATCTGCGCTGGGCGCTGTCGCAGCACTTTGACGAGGTGGAACGCAACGACAACATCTGGATCGCGATCATTACCGGTGCCGGCGACAAGGCATTCTGCGCAGGTGCGGATCTGAAACATCGCGCCATCGAGCGAAATGCGTCCAGCGAACAGAAGGCGCACTGGCAGAAGCTGCTCGATGCAACAACACCACTGAATGAACGGTGGTATTTCCCCAAACCCGTGATCGCCAGGGTCAATGGATTTGCACTGGGCGGCGGGCTAGAACTGGCACTGGGTTGCGACATCATCGTCGCTGCAGATCATGCTGAACTTGGACTGCCCGAGCCACGACGAGGATTGATCGCTGGAGGTGTCGGCGTACATCGATTACCCCGGCAGATCGGTCTCAAGGTGGCCATGGGATATCTGTTGACCGGACGACACATGAGCGCCGCCCGCGCTTACGAACTCGGGTTGGTCAATCAGGTTGCCCCTGCCGCTGAACTCGACGTCGCCGTTGACGAGTGGGTGCGGGACATCCTGCGGTGTGCACCACTGGCCGTACGTGCCACCAAGGAAGCGGTCATGCGAGGACTTGACAAACCACTGCACGAGGCTCAGTCCACACGGTACGAATGGGAGATGCGTCGTCGCGAAAGTTCCGATGCGCTTGAAGGACCGCGCGCCTTTGCTGAAAAGAGATCACCGAATTGGCATGGCCGGTAGGACCGGTCTCTGCTATGTGGGGGCTGCGTGTCATGTGCAGGAGCGATCTCCAGGTCGCGATCTCTTTCGCGGTCGGAGACCGCTCCTACAAGGGCACACGCTTTGCGCGATCAAGGGCGATCGCATTGCGCACTTCGCGCTGCTTCGCTTCGGTGAGCGGGTAGTTCCACGCAATCAGTCCGCACAGGAAAAACCCTGTCGCCGGACCAAATACAAACAGGTACTTGAGGCCATCAGTCGCCTCAGCCGTATTTCCAGCACCAAGTGTTGGGTCATATCCCATGTAAGCCAGCAGACCAAAGCCGATGGCAGGACCAATGGCCAGCGCAGCCTTGGTTGCAAAGGACCAAACGGAGAAAAACCAGGCGGTGCGATCCTCGCCGGAAGCCAGCCTGTCGATATCGATGACATCCGCCTTCATGGAGTTGGGGATGACGGCAAACGACCCGCCAAGAAATCCGGTGACGGCCGTGATAGGCAGCATGTAGTAAAAGTCGCCAGGTCCGAGAAAGAGGTAACCGAGCAACAGGATCCCAAACGCCATCAATGACAGACACCAGGCGCGGTGTTTGCCGAGCTTCCCGGCATAGCTCATCCAGAACGGTACGCCGAGCAGATTGAAGGCATAAAAAATCATCAGTTGGAGGATGCTCTGCTGCTCTTCCTGCAATACACCGCGAATATAGAAGACGATCAACGCGGTCGATATCGAACTGCCGAGCTGATTGATGAAAAAAGCCAGAATCAGCCGTTTGAACGGCTGGTTACTCCACATGAGCTTGAGCCCGGGCAGAAGTGGCATTCGCGCCGCTACAAAGTTCCTGGGTTCCGACACCATGAGCACCGGCAATCCAATCGAGACTGGCATGACGATGAGCATCATGATGCCCACCAGCACCAGCGTTTCCTTCGATCCGCCGTAACCAAACAGCAACAGGGCGACCACCGGCACCAGCTTGCTCAACACGTTGGCAGCAAGTCCGAGCCATGCACGCCAACCCGTGATACGGGTACGCTCGTGATAGTCCGGAGAAAGTTCCGCTGCCCATGCGTAGTACGGAATGAACAACATCGTCCAGCCGGTCCACAGCACCATCATCCAGGTCAGGAGATACCATTCATCGACCGGCGGTTCCGGAAAGAACAGCTTGTAGACGGCGATCCAAAGGAGTGGAATCGAGGCCACCATCCAGATCCGTCTGCGGCCCCAACGGGTCCGTGTACGATCCGAGATCCAGCCCATGAGCGGATCGGTAAACATATCGAACACCCGGGCAACCAGTGTAATCACGGCAATGGCGGCCAGGCTGACGCCCAGATCAGTGGCGTAATAGTTCGGCACGAAGGTTGCGATGGGCACTGCGGCCATCTGGATTGGCATATCCGCCAGGCCGTAGTAAAAAAGGGTCCACCGCGACAGTGGTTTGGACGATGCCTCGGTCGCCGGAGTCTTCTCGGACGAATCTCTCTCTGACCTGTTCTGCATTCATCCCCCAAAAAAAACGACAAAGCTCACATCATCGCAGCCGGACGGTGTATCAACGCCGCCAGGCCGCCTGCACTTTCGCCTGCATTGACTCGATCTCCTCCGTCGCCCGAGTGTGCGTATATCCGCTTGTCACGGATCTGAGGATCAGCGCCACATCCAGTTTGGTCATTTCCAAAGCGAGCTTCCTGGACATTTCCCTGACTTGCCAACGCGGCTGACCCACCACAATGACCTGCCCATAGACCACGGTACTGATCAGCTCAACATCTACCCAATCCAGGAAGTCGCCTTCGTCCGCGATCTGTTGAACGGCACGATGGTAGGTTGCCTTCCGGATTTCTGTAATCGGTGACACAGAATCCCTGCTCAGGATGGGTACCAGCGCCTTGGCATATTCGGCATTTTTCCGGGTCGTCTCCGTTACTGTATCGATGATGTAGAACAGGCGATCCATGCCGTGTTCGATCCTCGCTTCATCGATCATCTGATACTGATGGCGGTAGCGTTCTTCTATCGCAGCCAGCAACAGCCTCTCTTTGCTCTCGAACTGCGCATACAGCGTCTTGAGTGTGACGCCACTATCCCGGGCCAGATCACGCATGGTCACGCCCTCGAAACCATTCCTGGTGATGAGTTCGCGGGCGGCAGCAAGGATGTTTTGCCGCCGCCGAATCTGACGTTCGGTCAGTTCTTTCATTTCCAGCGCTGGAGCTGCACGGCGATACGGCTTCTGAACAGGATCATTCGGTTTTCAAATCAGCCGAAACAGCGGTATCGATACCGATTCATGCGTTTCCCATTCCACCCTGACTCGCTTGCCGATCAGGCTGAGATCGGGATTGCCAACCTCCAGCACGTTGGAAACCAGGCGTGGGCCTTCATCGAGATCGATAACGGCAACGACATAGGGCACCTGCAAACGGAAAAAGGGATGATAACTTTGGCGGACCACCGAGTACGTGTAGATCGTGCCGGTCCCCTTGGCCGTCTTCCATTCGAGCCTCCCACTCGTACAGCCCGTGCAATGTGCGCGGGGATAGAAGACCACCGTATCGCAGTGCGTACACTGCTGATAGGCGAGGCGTTCTTCCCTGGTGGCCGCCCAGAATTCAAGCGTGTCTTCTTCACCGGGATCCGGCAATGGACGTTGAGCATCCGCCATGATCAGTCCCTCCCCAGAATGACGGTACCGGCACAATGGCGGCTGCCGAGCATGCCACCATTGCCGTGAGCGACTGCAAGCCTGGCATCGGCAACCTGCGAACAAGACTCCCCACGCAACTGTCGCACCGCTTCGATAAGGAGAAAAATACCCCGCATGCCGGGATGGTTGGACGACAAGCCGCCGCCATCGGTATTGAGTGCAGGTCCATCGGTTCGGTCAAAACGCAGACGCCCGCCTTCTACCCAGCGACCACCCTCACCCTTCGGACAAAATCCGAGATCCTCGAGAATCGCCAGCACCGTGATGCTGAATGAGTCATAGATCATCGCAACATCGATTTGTGCGGGCGTAATACCGGCCTCACCAAAGGCCTGCGGGCCGGATTGCGCCGCTGCACTTCGGGTGATGTCCCCGCCCTGCTCCGGGTATTTGGTAGCCTCGCCAGTCCCCAGAATCCAGACGGGAGGTTTGCGGCAGTTCCGTGCGACCTCCGCGCTCGCGATCACCACCGCACCGCCCCCATCGGAAATCATGCAACACTCGAGCAGGTGCAAAGGGTCTGCGATCAGCCGCGAGTTCAGTACGTCTTCAATCCCCGTCTCACGTACGTCGAGGAACTCGAGATCATGCATGGCCTGGACAGCCTCCGGGTTACGCATCGCGTGATAACGCGTCGCGACCGGGATTTCGGCCAACTGGGCACTCGTGGTCCCGTATTGATGCATGTGCCGATTTGCCACCATCGCGTAATTGGCAACCAGGGTCAGGCCGGCAAACCCATCGAGATTGTCGGCGGGATGCCGACCGCCACCCCGTCCACCAACGCCAATCCGCTGGGCTGCGCTGTGTGCTACAGATCCATAGGTCAACAGCGCGACCCGTGCCTTGCCGGCAGCAATGTCCCGTTTGGCGTGGGCAGCGTGGAACTCGTAGGAACTGCCGCCGACGGCCGTCGTGTCGATGACGTTGGGCCGGATGCCGAAGTACTCTGCAATCGTCAGGCCGCTCGTGGCGCCACCACCCTCGCCCGCATCATAGATGGCATCAACATCGGACCAGTTCAGGCCCGCGTCTTCAAGCGCTCGTGCTGCACTGGCCGCCTTGATCTGTAATGGGCTGAGACGCCCTTCAACATCTCGGGATGGATATTCATGAATGCCAACAACCGCTGCATCCCGCACCTGCGTGGCCAAGCTCCCCTCCTTGCCGATTCTCTCCAGCCAATTCAGACCCGAGTCTACCTGCTTGCTACTCGACAGGGCCAGACTGTGAATGACCCTGATCGATCAACCTGGCTCATCCATGCCTGACTTGTCCATGCCTGACTCGTCCATGCCTGGCTCATCCATACCAGGGCCGTCCATGCCTGGATCCTCCGCATCACTCCAGTCTCGTGGTTCATCAAACGCATCCATCGCATTATCCGTACGACGAAAATCCAGTGTCGGCGCTGTGCCCATCACCGTGCCCGAACGACCGAGATCGCGAGCCCGGCGAATGGCATGCCGACCGAAACGCTGGCTCACTGCATCGATAGTGTTCTCAAGAAGGCTCTGCCGGGGTGGTTCACTGAACAGATCCGTCTGGCGTGACTCAGCTTGTCTGGACAGGTCGTAGGTTGCCAGACCAATCAGACGAAACGGCCCTTCCGGCAACAACTGCTGAGCCAGTTTTCGGGCGTGAATGTAGAGCACTTCACCCTGGTCCGATGGCGGATCAAGCACAATCTGCCTGGAGAGCAGAGCAAACGCGGTGGTCTTGAGCTTGACTCGAACCCCGCCAGCGAGATAACGGCGTTGACGCAATCGTGCACTCACACGATCAGCGGCCTGACGCAGATACACCTCGATCTCGCCTATCGTCCGTACATCCGTCTCAAGGGTTCGTTCGGATCCGATGCTCCGTTCGCGGCGCTGACTGACCACAGGACGAGGATCGTCACCACACGCCAACCGATACAACCGGTCACCCTGGCGGCCCAGTCGTCTGCTCAGCTGATCGGCAGAAAGCAGAGCAATATCACCGATCGTGTGCAGACCCAGTTGCTGCAGTCGTTCCTGCATCTTCGGTCCGACGCCCCAGATGCGAGCAACTGGCAGTGGCGCAAGCCAGGCGCGGGTCTGGTCATGCTCGACTACGGTGAGTCCATCGGGTTTGTGAAAAGCACTCGCGATCTTCGCCACGTGTTTGGTTGATGCCATGCCAACGGTCACGGTGAGCCCGGTCGCGTCTTTGACGGCAGCCTTGATGCGCCGACCGATCTGCGCAGGCGAACCAAACAGATCCGTGCTGCCGGTCATGTCGATGAACGCCTCATCAAGGCTCAACGGTTCGACCTTCGGCGAAAACGCATCGAATATCTTCATGATGATCGCCGACACTTCGGTATAACGATCAAATCGTGGCGGAACGATGAGCGCCTGTGGACAACGCCGCCGCGCTTCCGCCATCGGCATCGCGCTGCCCACACCATACGGTCGTGCTTCATAACTTGCCGTCAGCACAACTCCCCGATGACTGCGCGGTCCGATCAGCAGGGGCTTGCCGCGCAGCGATGGCTCATCGTGTTGCTCCACGGCCGCATAAAAGGCATCCATGTCGGCGTGAGCAATGATGGCGGGCCAGGGTTTGGACATCTATGCGCCTGTCGGGCTGAACGCCCGCTTCAATCGTCTGCGATCAGCACCAGCGTACCGGTGGTTGACAGCGCGCCCCCCGTACCGTTGACCACGCAGGTCCGTGCACTGGTCTGTTTGCCGGGTACACCGTGAATGCCGTCTTCGGCAGTACCTGACAGTTGTCGATACGCCTCGATCAGCAGCGGCATGCCATACATCCCGCTGTGATTGAACGACAGACCACCGCCATTGGTATTGATGGGGAACGAACCCCCTGGCGCCGCACGACCATCCTTCCAGAGCAGATGACCTTCACCGGGACGTGCCAGCCCAAGCATCTCGGCCGTAATGGCCGCGGTGATGGTGAACGAGTCGTAGATCATTGCCATTTCCATGTCTGCCGGACCCATGCCGGCCATGGTGTAGGCCGCCTGCGCAGACTGTGCGGCCGAGGTTCTTGTGAAGTCCTCCATCTCGAGCATGTTCCCGTGGCCCATCGCCTCACCGGCGCCAGCGATCCACACCGGGCGGGTGCGCAGACTGGCTGCAATCTTCGGACTGCAGACGAGTACCGCGCCGCCGTGATCGGTCACCATGCAGCAGTGTAAAATTGTCAGGGGCCAGGCGATCAGGCGGGACGATTCCACCTGCTCGACAGTGATCGGGCCACCAAACGGATGTTTTTCTTTCGAGTACATGGCCGCACGCGGATTGAGTGTTGCCCAGTCCCGTGCGACCTTGGCGATGTGTGCATAGTCTTCGCGTTTCGTACCATAACGATGCATGTGGCGGACCATCGCGTGGGCATATCCGGAGGCTGCACCTACCAGGCCATAGGCCATGGACATCTCATTCGCCGGTGACAGCACACCAGCGCCCCGACCGTAGCTGACCGTGCCACCACTGCCCACCTTGCGTGCGGAATGACCATTCTCTCCATGACTGATCAGCGCAACATCGATGATCCCTGAGTAGATGGCGGCCAGCGCATGATGCACATGCATTTCGAATGAACAGCCGCCGACTGCAGTGGTGTCGATGTATTTCGGCCGGATGCCAAGATGCTCACACAGTTCCGTGGACCAGCCTGTCGAGAACACTCCCTCGATCCGGGAGACTGGTATTCCGGTCTGGTCACAGACATTACGAATGGCCTCAATGTGCAATTGCAGTGAAGTGACGGGTGTCTGCAAAAAACCGATCTGATTGGCTTCTGCTGCGCCGACGATGGCTGCGGCCTTGTAAAGCGGTCCTGCCATGATCAAGCCTCCACCACACGCCAGAAAGGAATGAACGTTTCATCGTCCGCCTGTTCGAACTCCACGGTTACCGGCGCGCCGATCCGGATAGCTTCAGGTTTGGTCGGGTCAACTCCACGTAGCACCGTCAACATGCGATCACCTTCCTGCAGATCGATGTAGGCCGATACGAAGGGAACTTCCTGTGCCCAGCCACCGGCACCGATGTACTGCACCGCATAGGTGTGGAGCGTGCCCCGGCCACTGCCTTCGATCCAGTCGAGATTGGTTGAATGGCAGTAGGGGCAGATGTGCCTGGGATACCAGTGCACACGGCTGCAGTCCTGGCAGCGCGGCAGCATCAGCTTGCCCTGCCTCGCACCGTCCCAGAACGGCTTGGTATGCGTACCCCTGGATGGGATGGGTTTGTTGTAGTTCAAGGCGCTCCCCTTCTGCAGTGCGTGAGTATTCGATTGCGGACTGTACCGTTTGGCGAACGCGTTCGACAGTGCGGATTTTGTTTGGCGGGATTGTTCAACCGCCCATGGATCGCGGTGGGCGAATGCTGCCTGCCATACTCGAATATCACTTTGGGAGTGATCTCTTGTTGGAGCGATCGCTAACTTGTTGGAGCGATCGCTAACTTGTGGGAGCGATCGCTATCTTGTGGGAGCGATCCCACAGAGACCAATCCCTCAGAGACCAATCCCTCAGAGACCGTTCCTACAAAAACCGATCCCGCAAACTCTCCAGCATCACCATCGCCCCCTACATCGACTTCGCCCACTCCACTATCGGTGCATAGGCGTCCAGTACCTTCAGGGCTTCGTCACGGCCCACGGTCGGCAACGACAACACCACCCTGTTGACTCCCTTGTCACTCAGGGCTGCCAGAGCGGCCTTGTCCGCAGGCTGATTGACCACGGTGATGTCGATCTCGCTCATCGAGCGGCCGCGTTCGGCAACATGCTGTTTGAGTTCGGCCAACTGCGCATCAAAGTTCGGCATCACGATCGGATACCAGCCGTCGGCGTATTCGGCAATGCGCTTGAGTGCCCAGGAGGATGTTGCACCGATCAATATCGGTGGACCACCACGTCGCACCGGCTTTGGTTCTACCCAGACCGGGTCGAAGTTGACAAATTTGCCGTGGAACTGCGCATCTTTCTGTGTCCAGCAGGCTTTCATGGCCAGCACGTGCTCCCGAAGGATCGGCCAGCGATCCTTGAAATCGAAACCGTGATTGCGCATTTCTTCGGCCAGCCAGCCAGCACCGACGCCAAGCAGCACACGACCATTCGACAGTGAATCGAGAGAGGCCACCCGCTTGGCCAAAGCAATCGGATGATGCTGGGCGGCCAGCAGGACGCCAGTGCCAATTTGCAGTGTTTCAGTGACCGCAGCCACCTGGGCGAGATAGGTGAGCGGCTCGTACGCTTCCCAGTAGATCGACGGCAGGTCGCCTCCCAAAGGATAGGGTGTCTCGCGGGAAGCGGGGATATGGGTGTGCTCGACCACAAAAACGGATTCGAAGCCACGCTCTTCAAGCGCTCGCCCCAGAGCCGTTGCACGAATCGAGTAGGACGTTGGAAAATTGCTGATACCGATGCGCATGGGCGCCTCCCTGGATTGAAAATACCGAGATACAGGACCGAATCAATTACCGTCGATGAGGCGACCGAGGCCACCAAGTACTGAACCTTCACCCTTGGCGCTACCACCCGCAGAGGGTGCGTGTGCGAGTATCCGGTCGGCCATCCGGGAAAATGGCAGTGACTGGAGATAGATCGTGCCGGTGCCGCGCAGTGTGGCCAGGAACAGACCTTCACCACCAAAAAACATGGACTTGAGGTTACCTGCTCGCTGGATATCGTAGTCAATTCCTTCCGTGAAACCGACGATGCAACCGGTATCGACCAGAATGGTGTTGCCACGCAGTTCCTTTCTGACCACCGTACCACCGGCGTGGATCAGGGCGAGTCCGTCACCGGATAACTCCTGGAGAATGAAACCTTCACCGCCAAAAAATCCCGCGCCGAGCTTCTTGTTGAACTTTATGGAAACCCTGGTCCCCAGTGCGGCACACAGGAATGCATCCTTCTGGCAAATGAACCTGCCCCCGCTTTCAGCCAATTGCAACGGAATGATCTTGCCGGGATAGGGTGCTGCAAAGGCCACGCGCTGCTTGTTCGGGCTCTTGTTGGTGAAGTGGGTCATGAAGATGGACTCACCCGTCAACGCCCGTTTGCCCACCTGAAGCAATTTGCCCATGAGCCCACTGTCCGTTTCGCTGCCATCGCCCATGCGTGCTTCGAAGGTGATGCCTGCATCCATGTAGTTCATGGCACCGGCTTCGGCGATGACCGTCTCGTTGGGATCGAGTTCGACCTCCGCAATCTGCATGTCATCACCGAAGATTTCATAATCAAGTTCATGGGATTTCATGGAAAACTCCTGTTGAATGTCCAAGCTTGAGGGCAGCGGATTCTAGCCTGAAAGTTGCCGATGTGGTTTGTGCGTGCACCTGACTGAAATGGGACCCCGATTGAAATTGATTCGCATCGTGATGGTCGGCGGTGGCTATAGCGGCAGCTGTCTTGCCGTACAGATGGTGCGCTAGGAGTCTGCGCGGCAGAAGCCGGCGGAGCGAGGCGAGCGTCAATTCGAGACCGATTTTTCGTTTGTTTGAGGCACTTGAGTGAAGCGCTACGTAACGAAAACGAACGGAAAAGCGGGCCATCGTTGCTCCGCCGCAGCCTGCTGATCTTCTGCCGCGCAGACTCCTGGCCCGCATTATTCATGAAGGCGCGTAGCGAGGGCGTGGAGAGTAGTGAAAACGCAGGGTGGCGCGGGCTGGAGCGCGCGCAGGCGTGCTTGACAGCACGTCGAGCACGCGGCAGGAGCACGCCCGGTGTTTTTGCTGCTATCGGCGACCGCAGTCGGCAATTCATGAATAATGCAGGCTAGCACTTCGCCCGCTGGTGTCGCGATGAGCGTGTGCTTGAAGAAGACCGTGAGTCCGGTCAGCCGGAGGGGACGGCTTTTGTCCGCCGTCACCAGTTTGGCCGCTATCTATCCGCCATGGTGCAGCAGCACTCGACCTGGTCTGCAACCGGATCTGCCATTACCCACTGTCACGACAAGGCTATTCACGCGGATTGGGATGAAGGTGGCTGGCGTATTCAACTGGACAGCGGCGACACACTCAGCGCAAACCTGCTGTGCCTTGCCACCGGTAATCCCGAGCTTCGACTGCCAGCGACGCTGACAGATTGCAGGGATGCGCTCCCTGGCCTTATCGAAAACCCGTTTGCACCTGGATCACTGGCGGCACTGCGTCCGACGGACAGGGTACTCGTCGTCGGCAGTGGTCTCACGGCGCTCGACACGCTCAGCACCATGATCCGTCGTGGACACTCAGGCCCCATCGACATTGTTTCCCGACACGGGATGCGTCCCGCGCCACAGGGTCGGAATCCGGAAGTACTGCAGAAGGCACTGCAGTTTCTACCGCTCGAGGCCATGTCCAACAGTCTGTTGCACGATCGGGTATTGACGCTGGTGCCCGAATTCCTGCGGATACCCGCAGACACTGCCTCGACAGGCAAACTGCGCCGCTGGCTGGTCGCCCTGCGCAACAGGATCGCCAATGGACAGGCACAGGGTGACTCCTGGCAAGCGGGTTTTGATGAACTGCGTGATGGGGTCTGGCAACTCTGGCCGACCCTGCCACTCGACGACAGGCGACGTTTCATTCGGCACCTCAAACCCTGATACGACAGGCACCGCTACCGGTCGCCGCCACCAAACGAATCGCTGATCCGCTCCGCGGAACTTGCCGGCAGACTTCGCTTCCTTCGCGGCACGCTCTCAACTGCAGGTCAACTGGTCAGCCCTGAACTGCCGACGGCAGCCGTTGCGCAACACTACGCCTGCGTTATCAATTGTGCCGGGCTGGACCCGGTGAGCGGACTACGATCCAATCCGCTGCTGGTATCGTTGCTGACCCAGGGATTGCTGCGCGCGGACCCGTGCGGTCTTGACATACAAACCGATCTGACCGGTCGAGCGGTCAATACCATTGGCTTTGCACTTGATCATCTTCGTCTGATCGGTCCGCCCACCCTGGGCACATTCGGGGATCCAATTGGTGCCAGCTACATTGCGATGCAGGTGCATCGGCTGGTCCCGCATTTTCTGGCGGGATTGGCATCAACAACCCAGTCAGAAGTGTAAAGATGTGCCCGGTCTGTACAACCGTGCATGAAATCAGGCTGAGGTTCGCGATCTGGAGATCGCTCCCACAAACAGGTTCCCACATATTGGCTCACACCTATGGGCTCCTGCTGATGCATTCAGGTCGGCAGGGCCCTCTGCAACCGTTCGACGGCGGCATCCACGTCTGCCAGTTTGTCGAGGCCAAACAGCCCTATACGAAAGGTCCTGAACCAGTCAGGTTCATTGCACTGCAGTGGTACGCCAGCCGCAACCTGCAATCCATTCGCCAGGAACTTGCCAGACAGACCAGCATCATCCGTATAACTCACCACCACGCCCGGCGCCTCGAATCCGGGCGCCGCGACACTGAAGTAGCCGTTCTGTGTCAGCAGGTTGCGTACTTTGGCGCCGAGTTCGATCTGCTTCTGTCTGGCTCGTTCAAAACCAAAGGCCCGGGTTTCCTGCATCGCCGCATGAAAAGCGCGCAGTCCATCGGTTGGCATCGTCGCGTGGTATGCATGACCGCCTTGTTCATATGCGGTCACGATGTCTGCCCACTTGCGCAGATCGAGGGCAAAGCTGGTGCTTCGGGTGTTCGCCAGTCTCTCATCTGCACGCTCATTCATCATGACCAGCCCGGCACAGGGCGACCCGCTCCAGCCTTTCTGGGGCGCGCTGATCAGGACATCTACACCGAGGTTACGCATATCCGCCCACAGTGCACCCGAGGCAATACAGTCGAGAACCAGCATGCCACCAACGTCGTGCACAGCGTCAGCCAACCCCCGCAGATAGGTATCAGGCAACAGGATTCCGGACGCAGTTTCCACATGTGGTGCAAAAACGACCGCAGCGCGATTCTGTTGGATGGCTTGTTGAACATCCGCCAGTGGCGCCGGCGCAAACGCCGCAAACTTCCGGTCATCCACCGGGCTTGCCATCATCACCGTCGTTGACCGGGCGATGTGACCGGCGTCCAGAATCTGCGACCATCGATAGCTGAAAAAGCCATTCCGGACGATCAGCACGGTCTGATCGGTCCCAAACTGTCGGGCGACGGCTTCCATCGCATACGTCCCGCCACCTGGCACAACCGCGATACGGCTGGCGCCGTAAATCTCTTTCAATGTCGCGGCGATATCCCGCATCACCGCCTGAAAGCGCTGCGACATATGGTTGAGGGAACGATCGGTAAACACCACGGAGTATTCGAGCAGGCCGTCGGGATCGACGCTGGAAAGTAGTCCTGGCACGGTGTTGGGCCTTGCGCTGTGAATCGGGCGGCTATGGTATGGCTTGACCCGTCTACTGGCGAGACGAGAATGACGCGGACCCGGGAACCGGGCGGATCCGGGCCCGAGCGAAACTGCCTGCGTGCCAAAACGGTCCACCATTGATCCAATTTTCCCCTGAACGATTCGACCATACGATTCGAAATCGTGAAAAAATCCTGATTCCACGCAGCTCGCTGCGATCAAGCCAGTCCGCCACACAGGATGCACTTCATGACCACCGCACTCGACCCAAAGACCATCGATGCCGAGCTTGTCAGGCTCAACGAAGGCAGCACAAAACCATGGGCGCTGCAATCAGATCGTCTGGTCAAGCAGTTCCGTTTCCAGAACTTTGTCGAAGCGTTCGGATTCATGACGGCATCGGCGTTGGTCGCCGAACGTCTCGACCATCACCCCGAGTGGCGCAACGTCTACAACCGGGTTGACGTGGAGTTGACGACTCACGACGCCGCCGGGTTGACCGACAGGGATTTCACGCTGGCAAGGGCGATGGACCTCGCCGCACTTCATCGATCGAGTTGAACCCCTGGCATGGGAATGACACGCCCGGATCGCGCGGGCTGAGTGGGCTTGCCAATTCGATCCAGATGTACAAAGAGCGCTTCCATGCCGAAAGGCTTGGATACGAAGGCTGTGTGTCGATCGTTCACATCAATCCTCAGCGGCTCGTGTACATAACCACTGATGAACAGCACCGGCAGATTCGGATCGCGCAAGCGTAAACGCTGTGCGAGATCCTGGCCGGACATGAGTGGCATGTAGACATCCAGCACCGCCACCTTGAATCGATGCAGGATCGCGTGTTGGAGCGCCTCATCGGGCGAGGTCGTTGCAAACACGGGCTGGCCAAGGGATTCCAGCATGGCTGGCATGCACCTGCAGAACCGATTCGTCATCATCAACCAGCAGGATGGTCTGCCGTTCGATCGGCTCGACGGTGATTCGCTCCTCGACCTCCCCAGTCACTCCAGCCTGTCGCGCCAGATAGACAACCACTGTCGCTCCGCCATCCGCATTGCGTACGTCGACACCCCCACGATGTGCGCTGGCAGCGGCCAATATGGACGATAGTCCCAGACCGTGACGACCAGACTTCGTCGTGACAAAAGGTTCAAACAGACCGTCCTGGCGGCTGATCTGCATACCTCCTGCATGATCTGCCACCAACAGCCACGCCATGTCACCTTCCGCAAGCCCATCCCGATTGAGCAGATCAGGCAGCGCTTCAGAATCCACCTTTCGGTGGCCTGTTGTGACTCGAATCACTCCAGCATCGGCGCCATAGGCATCCAGACAGTTGGTGACAAGATCAACGACCATGTCCGTAATCTCTGCCGCGTTGCACTCCACCCTGAGCGGTACATTCGCAAGTGCCACATCCAGAGAAACATGTGCGGGAATCTGGTGCTCCATGAGCATCAACGCATCACGCACCTGTTCATTGAGATCAAGTGTGGTTGCAAAGACCTCTCGCTGATCCGCTCCGTCACCCCCCACGGAAGCAAACCGCACTGCCAGCACGGCCGCCTGTTCACCTGCTGCCTTGATGTCCTCGAGGATGCCTCTTGCCTTGTGGTAGTCCTGCGGCTCGTTACCGATTTCGTACTGGACAAGATCGACACTACCGACCACCTCGACCATCAGGTTGTTGAACCGGTGGGCAATGTTGCTCGACAAGCGTCGAAGATTGTGGACCTGGCGCGCCGACAAGGCGGCGTCGCGATATCGCTCAAGAATGGTTTCGTCACGCAGCGACAACAGACAGCGACTGTTGTGCGAGCCCTCAGGCAAGCCACGGGCTTCCAGCGCATACCAGCGATTCTGGTCGCTGCGAATGCGGAACAGCAGAGGTCTGGTCGAATCGGCATCGAGCGGCCCCTGAACCAGTCGTTTTAACAGCCGTGGGCTGAGGCTGCGGCCGGCCGCGGTCATCAGTTGATCCGGCAACCAGGTGAGTATGTCGCCACCGAGTTCCGCCGCATCCGGAAACAGTCTCAGTGCAGCCGGATTGCGATACGTCAGGCGCATGACGGGGTTTACCACCGGACGCGGATTCGGGTCGGACTCCAGCAGCAGACCCACCGGAATGCCAAGCCCATGATCCATCCACCCTCGCAAGACGCCAATAATCAGTACTGCACTGGCAAATCCATAACCGATGTTCATGAGGTGCACCGGCGCTAACTCGTCCGCTGTCAGCACACCAAGCAGCAGTGGCAGGGTCATCGCCGTCACGATCAGCAGATACTGATTGCGCTCCTCCCCGGAGTTTGCCAGCCAGGCACGGCGCAGTCCCAGCGACACCGTACAGGCGCAGACGATGATCAGGACAAAAGCAAATGCGAACCAGAGTGGGTACAGCACAAAATCATGCGAACCCGCGAGGTCGATGAAGCTCGTCGTATTGATCACCAGTGCCGGTATCAGGGTGAGCGTAATCAGCCCGATCGGGCTCCATGGGTCCAGCGGCGGTGCAGTCCGATGTCATGCCCGTGCATGTACATGACCCGCAGCAGCAGCCACCAGCAACTGAATACCGACAGTGCAAAAGCAAGATGCACCACCCAGACCATGAGGCGCTGCATCGGAAGAACGTCCACCAGCAGATAGGT
>Ga0209702_10004933_pt1 | contig 18742 bp, 14 predicted proteins | sample FRY01_FD_187210 | JGI IMG/M metagenome (GOLD analysis project Ga0209702, IMG submission 187210) | Freshwater microbial communities from Lake Fryxell liftoff mats and glacier meltwater in Antarctica - FRY-01 (SPAdes) (version 2) | ecosystem: Environmental > Aquatic > Freshwater > Ice > Glacier...
AGTCATCGGTTTGCCGCCGCACAGGTGGCTTAGAAGTATCAGTATATTGCAGACTCCAAGCCCGGATTGTTTGCCGCCGCACAGGTGGCTTAGAAGGCTTGGAAAGCGAGTAGAGCCATTGACGGATCGTTTGCCGCCGCACAGGTGGCTTAGAAGTGAAGTAAGTCATTAAGGAACTCTAACCCGTCGTTTGCCGCCGCACAGGTGGCTTAGAAGTGACAGGAATAATAGGTCTGTGATTACTTGAAGTTTGCCGCCGCACAGGTGGCTTAGAAGTTTTTAGGATTGCCATAATCCAGCAATGTTTTGTTTGCCGCCGCACAGGTGGCTTAGAAGACTAGTCACTGTGCCAGCATTAACCTGCAAAGGTTTGCCGCCGCACAGGTGGCTTAGAAGTATTAGGAAGGGCACCAGGCTGTAACCCTGAGGTCGGCTAGTCCGTGAGGGTTCGAATCCTTCTCTCTCCACCACCATCATTTCCACCTAATTTCACCTCCATCTTCACTCTTTTTAGTAAATTTAGATCATAACTATAGTGTTTTTAGTAAATTTTGTGCTATTTTAGCAATTGAAGTACTTCAGAAGGTTTGCAGGATGCAATTTTGGGAACGGATTCCCCCCTTTTGGGGTCGCTATGGATAAAGCCACACAACTTAAATTCGATAACGCTGAAATAGCCGCCAAGATGAAGGGCAGCTTGCTACTCTTTATTCAGGTGTTCTTCCCGATACTGACAGGACGAGAATTTATTATCTCCAAGCCTGTTGGTCGGGAAAGTCACTTTATTACTATTTCAAGAGCGTTGACTAAGTGTACTCGGTTACAAGCACTGCGATTGCTCATAAATGTTCCTCCTGGCCATGGGAAAAGTATAATGGTCAGCTTTTGGATAGCATGGTGCTTGGCTAAATGGCCTGACTGTAACTTCCTCTATATATCCTATTCCAAGACCCTTGCGGCATCACACACTGAAGTCATTAAGCGGATTATGATGCTTAGTCAGTATCGGTGCATATTTGATGTTTCGCTGAGGGATGATTCTCAAGCGAAGGATTTCTTTACTACTGAGCATGGTGGGGTGGTGGCTGCTTTCGGAGCAGCAGGGGCAATAACAGGTCGTAATGCTGGCCTTCCGGGCTTAGATAGATTCAGCGGATGCGTAATAATTGACGATGCTCATAAACCGGACGAAACGAGTTCAGATTTAATCCGAGAAAGTGTAATTACAAATTTCCGTGAAACGATTCAACAGCGTCCTCGGGGTATCAATGTTCCCATAGTATTCATAGGACAACGGCTTCACGAACAAGACTTACCGGCTTACTTCCTTTCCGGTGAGGACGGCTATAATTGGGATAAAGTGATTCTGAAGTCACTAGATGAAGCTGGAAATGCGCTTTATCCCGAAGCCTTCCCGTTAGAAATGTTGCTCATTCGGCAAGAGAAAGACAGATACGTTTTCGCATCACAGCATCAGCAAGACCCACAACCTGCTGGCGGTGGACTCTACATGACAGAAGACTTCCCACTCCTCTCTGAAGAACCTAAGTTTGCAATGACCTTCATTACCGCAGACACAGCAGAAACAGAAGACCCACGCAACGATGCAACCGTGTTCTCGTTCTGGGGCTATTACAACATCGAGACTGAAGGACGAAAGACTAATGTGTTCGGCTTACACTGGATAGCGTGTCGTGAAATGCGTGTTGAACCTAAGAAGCTTGAAGGTGAATTTCTCGATTTCTGGCAAGACTGCGCACGACACGAGAAGCCGCCGATGGTTGCATTCATCGAGAAGAAATCCACAGGCGTAACTTTGATTTCAATTCTCAAAGAAATGCGCGGATTAAAGATTCGTGAAATAGAGCGCACACGTAAATCAGGGAGTAAGTCTCAGCGATTCATCGACATTCAGCCTTACATTGCAGCTAAACAGGTGTCATTGCCTTTGCATGGTATTCATACGGAAATGTGTATCAAGCATATGACCAGAGTGACTAATAATGATTCACATGCGCACGATGATATTTGTGATACTTGTGCAGATGCTGTACGTATTGCATTGATAGATCGAATGTTAATCGGATACACCCATAAGTTTTCAGACTGGAAACAAACAACAAGCGCGGCGCTGACTCAGCAACAACGGCTCAATGCCTTAAAGAAAAAAGCCTATTCCAAAAGGATTTGAAAATGGCAATTGCAGCGAAGTATACCTCTCAACTGGATAAGATTAAAGACTCTGTGGAACAGGCTTATACCTACTTCAGACCAAATTATGAACGCTATCACCAGTTCATGCGGTTCGTCTATAAGTCAACGCTGACTGAAGATGATATCGCTGTGCTTGCAACACTCGGCCGACCTCAGATTGAGTTCAATATGATGGAAGCCTATATCTCAAGATTACGAGGTGAGTTCTCACGCATGGAGCCAGGTGTCGTTATACGCTCGAAAGACGGCTACGATGATGTTGACCCTCAACTTATTACAGTCCTAGAGGCGCATTTTAAATCCATTCTAAGCGACCCTGATAACGATGGCATGAGCTACGATGTCTATACAGACTTGCTGGTAGGCGGTTTCTCAGTCGTAGAAGTTTACACTGATTACATCTCAGAAATGTCCATGGATCAGAAAATTTGTATCCAGCGAGCATTCGACCCAACACTATGCGGTTTTGACCCATTAGCTCGTAAATCGCACAAAGGCGACGGTAATTTCTGCTTTCAATTGTTTCCCAAAGAAGCTGAAGACGTTGAAAGAGAATACGGCTCAAAAGCACTGAATGGATTGAAGTACGCACGTAGCTTCTCAGGCTTCAACTGGTCATATCGATCAGCTAAGAAAGATATCGTCCTGCTCTGCGACTACTACAAGAAAGATTTCAAGAAACAGAAAATCACCAAGCTTTCTAATGGCCGTGTTGTTAGCGTGAAACATTATGAAGAATTGCTCGAAATGTGGGAGAAGGCCGGACACATCGAACAGGCTCCAATTCCAATCGGCAAGACAAGAGAAACAATACTTGAGGAAATCACTAGGCATCGGTTCTCAGGTGCAGAGCTTATTGATGTCACCAAGACGAATTACAAGATGCTGCCGCTCGTATTTTTTGACGGCAACAGTGCTATCCTGCGCGATAACAGTGATGCCTCTGCTGAACAAATGACCAGACCTTACATTTACAACGTGAAGGATGCTCAACGACTGAAGAACTACGCTGGACAGTGTCTTGCGAATGAGCTTGAGAACACGATTGAGCATAAAATCGTGGCTTCCGTGGAATCTGTCCCTGAAGACTACCTAGATGCTTACATTAATGTTCAGAAGCCGGCTACGCTGCTTTACAACGCATTTTACGATGGAGATCCCAATATCCCATTAGTGCCTCCACGTGAAATCATGCGCACACCAATTCCACCTCAGATTAGCGAGACCTTCCAAATGTCTGACAATCTCATACAAGGCATCTTAGGAAGCTATGACGCTGCGTTAGGGATTCAGAACAACGAACTATCAGGGGTAGCGATTATGCAGGGTGCTATGCACTCTAACGCTGCAGCAATGCCTTATACCGTAGGATTTATGAAGGGCTGGAACCGTGTATGCCAGATTAACCTTGATTTGATTCCAAAGTATTACCTGACTCCAAGGTCACTCCCAACTGTTCATCCTGACGGCAAGCGTTCATATCAGGTGATTAACAAGGTTGGCAATCCCTTCATGAATTACGATCCACTCAGTCTTGATATTAAGGTTGAAGCTGGTGTGAACTTTGCAGTTCAGAAACAGATTAGTCTTGAGACGATTATTCAGCTCATGCAGACATCTGAAGCGTTTGCCGCCTTTATTAATACTAAGGGTCTTGGCATCTTACTGGATAACATTGAAATCCGTGGCATTGACGGTCTACGTCAAGCTGCTGGTGAGTTCATGAAAGAGACTGAACAACGGCAAGCTCAAGCACAGCAAATGGCTCAACAAGAAGCACAGCAACAGATTGACCCTAAACAGCTTATGGCTATGCAAGCTCAAGCGGAAATGGCGAAGGTCAAACAGAAGACTGATGCTAGACAGCAAGAGACTCAGGTTCAGTTGGTTAAGATTGCTACAGATGATGCAGTTAAAAACAAGATGGCTGATATTGAGATGCTCAAGGTCATGGCTGATATTGATGGTGCTGGTGTTGATCAAGCGTTGAAGCAAGAGAAGGTTGATGCTGAAAATTCGCGCACTGCCGTGGAAATGGCTGTTAATGTAAGCTCTCATCATCACGACATCGCGAACGCTGACCGTGACCATGAGTTGAAAAAGACCGAGGCTAAAGCTAAGAAAACTTCAAAAGGAGATAAAAAATGAGAGATAAACCAAAAGGTGGGATGAAACAGAAGCCTAAAAATAAGAAGGTTAAAGGGGCTTATTGAGAAATTTTATTGCAAATAATATTATATTAATATAATATGTATTGATTGCCACAAGTGTCTAAGAAACGCTTGTGGCATGGGGATTCGTAACGATCAATTACAGGAGTAGTATGTAACATGTCTACTAAAAAAGCAAAGACTTTTAACTCGCAAGTCTACGATCTAGCCTGCAATCACCTTAAATTAAAACGCCGCGAAAAAACGATATTCTATCGCTTACTTGGTTTTCTGATTCGTAACGATAAACCTTTTCCTTATTCAGTACCCTCATTATCAAAAGTTACCGGCTACGGCAGAACTGTTATTTTTGAATCATTAAATATATTAGAAAGATTTGGATTAATAAATCGAGCAGGATTAGGCCCAAAACGAAAATTTCACCCTGGACATAAGTTGGTAGATTATTTTGCAACCGTCCGGAATCGTACAAATAACGACCTGTATAATATGTTTACAACCGTCCGGATTCCGGACTCAAAAGTTGTACAACCGTCCGGAAACCGGATAGATGAAAACATCTTTTCTTTAAAACTTAAAGAAAAGGAATTTTCACAATCAGAACTTCAAGAGATAAACTACTACAAGAAAAACCCAGACATATTAATTTTAGAAGAACACAAATATTTATTTAATAAAACTTAATATTGTTTAATCCCTGTTCCATTTACATAAAAAGTTGCTATACTCAAATTTATAACCCGACTAGCGGGATGAATTTCTAGGTCATACACGCAACTATGCGGATAAAATAGTCGGCACTATCACGGATGGTAGGTCACACGGTCACGCCGGAAACAGTGAGGTTTCAAATGGACGCAAAGGATATTGCAGAAGAATTGCAAGAAACTGATTTAGTTGTGGAGCCAGAGGACGTAAAGAAGTCCGATGACGCACTTCCTGAGAAAACGCTAACTGTTTCCCAAGTGAACGACCTTGTAAAAAAGGCGAAACTTAAAGGGGAACGGAAAATGCAAGAGCAATTAGACGCAGCAAAGCTTCAAATCGAGCAGCTTCAGGCTCAACAAGCACAGCAAGCTCCTGAACAGCAACAGGCACAACCACAGCAACAGCCGCAACAAGGGCAGATGCAAGGGATTGACCCAGCGCAGTTACAGCAGCAAGTCATGCAAATGTTTGCACAGAAGCAGCAAGAGGATGAGCAGAAACGGCATTCTGACCAGCTTGAAAAGGAAGTGAATGATGTAGCTCAACAGTATTTCGGCAAGATGGCTCAAGGTAAAGATTTATTTGAAGACTTTGAATCAATGACTGCTGATTTTAACCCTGCTGAGTTTCCACAATTAGTCTTTTTAGCTAATCAAACGGATAACACTGCGGCTCTAATTTATGAGTTGCGGAAGAACCCAGGTAAATTAGCTAACTTAGCTTTATTGGTTGAGCGATCACCCAGTCTAGCTAGGAGCGAAATAGCAAAGCTTTCCGAATCAATTAAGCGGAATGATGAAGCTAGTCGCAACTTGCAAGAACCACAAGACCCCTTAAACCGTCTGAAATCTTCCCCCGTGGGAACAGGCAGCGGCACAAAGAATGTGCGGGATTACAAGGAAGCCTCCTATTTAAGAGGCTAGTAATCCAACTTAACGGTCATGTCTGTTCCTTGAATATGGATATTCATTGGAGAAAGACATGGCCGTTCCAAATAACATTTTACAACAAGTACAAACCTATCAGCTTAGTAACCTTGCTTACCTACAGAACTTAAACTGCTTCGTTTCAAGTGCTAACACTAAATTTAAAGGGTTCGAAAGCTTTTCGGGCAATTTGGGTGATACGGTTACATTTGATTTACCACCTCGCTTCACAACTGCGAACTCTTTAGTCGCGACCTTCCAGTCTGCTGATCAACGAGTTGAAAGCATTACTGTTGATAGAGCAAAGAACGTATCTTATGCCTTCTCTGCACAACAGTTCATTTTCAACGTAGAAGATTACATGACTAAGTTTGGTAAATCCGCTGTCGAGGAATTATCTGCTGAGATTGAATCTGACATTGCGGCTACCTGCGTAGAAGCCCCTTACCGCTTCTATGGTGACGGTATTACTGCAATTAATTCTTATGGCCAATTATCGGCGGCACTTGCCATGTTCCGTAACTACGGCACTGCTAAAGATGAGACTAAGTTCTATATAAGTGACATTGCGCAATCAGCAATCGTGAACACTGGCTTAAACCAATTCACGATGGAGCGTAACAACAAGTCTGCAAATTCTTGGGATGTCGGTGATTTCAACAAAGCTGCTTTCTACGTGTCTAACTTGCTACCTGTGCACACTGCTGGAACATTAGGTGAAGCTGGTACTGTATTGACTGTGACATCGGTTGTTAAAGATGCGAACGATGCGGTAATTCAAATCGTCTGCTCTAACGCTGGTACAGATGCAAATGCGATTAAACTGTATGACAAAGGTCAATTCGCTGACGGTGTTTCTGGTCAAACTAACCTTCGATACCTGACTTTCATTGGTCACAAGGTATCAAGCAACCCTGTTCAATTCCGTGTTACTGCTGATGCGGCTTCTTCTGGTGGTAACGTCACGATTGATGTAACACCTCCTTTGAAGTCGTCTGCTGGTGCTGATCGCAACTTGAACGTGGCGATTGTGGCGAACATGCAATTAACACTGTTGCCTTCTCACAGAGCGGGGATGATTACTGCTGGGAATCCGTTGTACCTGGCTATGCCTCAGTTGCCTGAAGAAGTACCATTCCCTACTGGTAACTCTGTTGATCCTGATACTGGCGTTTCTTTGCGCATGTACCATGGTAGTCTGTTTGGTCAAAACCAACGTGGGTCAATCTGCGACTGTATTTGGGGCAGGAAGGCCGTGCCAGAGTACACAATGTCAGTAATTTTTCCCTTATAATTAAAACACTCATGTTTGGGGTGCATTTATTTTACCCCAAACATAACTGGAGGGCATAAAGCCCTCCTCTCAAATAAGGATATTTAAAATGGCTCTTTCAACACCAATCGCAGTTGCAGGATTTAACTATATCAACGGCCTGAAGCTGTCCTACACTTCGACCACAACCTTAACCGTTACCGCTGGTAGCTGCCGAAACTCAACTAACGTCACTGACATTAGCGTAGGTCTGGCACTCAACGTATCCGCAACACAAACAGGCGTATTACCTGTAACTGCTGGCACTGGCTCAGTCGTTATCAGTAGTGCTAGGGCTGGTGCTACTGGACTTGATACAGGTACAATTGCTAACAGTACATTCTATGCGGTCTATGTAATCGGCGATAGCACTCAGATTAAAGCTGGTTCTGCATTGATTTCTGCAAACCTGACTACTCCTGTATTACCTGCTGGTTACGACATGTTCTTCCGTATCGGCTTCGTCAAAACCAATGGCTCCGCTCAATTCCTTATTTTCCGACAAGACGGTATCGGTCTTGACAGATGGATGTGGTATGACGCTCCTATTGCGACTGATGTTACCGCTGGTTCTTCTTCAACTTATGCTGCTGTTGATGCGAGTGCTGGCTTACCTGCTGCTACACCAACAATGGTCAACTGGTACTGTGCGTTCACTCCGACTGCTGGTGATGATACGTTGATATTGGTTCCAGGTACTTCAACTGCAACTCTAGGCTATGCAACGATGTCTGGCTCTGTAGCTGCTGTTCTGAAAACTGGAAATCTAATCTGCCCAACAGACTCACCAAGTGCAGACGCGATTGACTACAAAGTCATCGGCACTGCTGTTGCGATTTCTGTTGCCGCGTACTTAGATCAATTGTCAGTATAAGGAAATGCCATGGCCTACACGACCTTGCAGCTTATTAACAATGCCTATTATCAATCGGGCATTGTTTCACGGGGCTTTGAAACTGTGTCAGGCCAACAGGCCAATGACGGGTTAGAGTTCCTTAATGACTTACTTCATGACAAGACTGTAGAAAACGGTCTTGTTCCTTATTACACCAAATATGATTTCACAGCGGTAACGGGTCAAGAGGCTTACTTCATAGCCGATCTGATTAGCGTTGACACCTTTGTCTTCTTCATCGATACAGTTCGATACCAGACAGAGAACAGAGCTAGACGAGAATACTTTGGTTCATCACGAGCTGACAACATTCAGTCATTGCCGGGTAGCTGGCACATGGAGCGAACCTTCGGTGGTGCGAACATCTACATTTACTTCAAGCCGAATACGACTTACCCATTAACGCTTTGGGGTCAATTCAGGCTTAGTGCTGTTACGATTAACCAAGATTTATCGCTTACCCTTGACAGGTTCTTCATTGACTATCTTAAATTCGATTTAGCCAATCGCCTATGCGCTGAGTATAACTACAGTGTGCCACCTGGTGTTGCTAAGACTCTGAGTAAACTTGAGGATGCAATTAGTAAGAAAAGTGGCCCGATGGATTTGAATTTGATAAAATTGTCTACTTTACAGAGACGCGGTGGGATTAATTATGCTCAAGTAAATTTAGGACAAGGTTGGGTCTCGTAATGTACAATTTGTATATTATTTCACAAGGATTGTAATGGCGATAAGCACCCCAGGAGCCACAGAGGTTCCAGTCAAAATCGTTGGTTCCAGCATATTTGGTCGCCACAGTATCATTAGTGATGAACGAACGTACAATATGTTCATTTCAGATGAGTGGCTAATTAACTTCGCTGGCTACGATCAAGCGGTAGAAATCCTGTTGGCTGGAGTTGAAGGTCGAGGGCTATTCCATTCGACCAGAGGAAACTTCCTCTTAGCGGTCATAGGGGCTATCGTCTACAGAATTGACCCTGGTCTTGGCTTCAGAAGCTTTGCATTCACCTTGTCAACCACGACCGGTGAGGTGGTCATGGATGAAAATCTAAACTCGCAGATTGCTATCGTTGATGGCTCGGCTAAAGCTTACATTTACAATTACAAGATTGATGATGTTCAACTGATTAACTTTGGTTTGCCAGCCCAAACATTTATTCCAAATTACGTTACCTACCACAATACCTATTTCATTTTCGGTAACGGTATTCAAAACTCAAGCGGCTCTCAATGGTTCATATACAAATCTGACTACACTGAAGCCGCACCAAGCACAGCTTATGATTTAAAATTCGTTGAAGTCCTGACATTGCAGACTAAGCCTGACTTTGCTAAAGCCGTGATTCGGATTCCAAGTCATGGTAATAACATACTGGTTCTAGGCTCAACGGTTTGTGAGATTTGGCAGAGCGTGGCTGGTAAGCAGATTTATCAACGGAACCCGTCAATCAACATCGATTACGGTGTAGCCAGTGTTTCAACGATTGCCGCCTCAGATGATATGGTGGTATGGCTGGGAATCAACGAGAAATCCGCACCTGCAATCATGGTCATGGCTGGTGGTCAAGCGAAACGAATCTCGACCGATGGAATCGATTACATTCTAGCGCGAGTGAAAAGACCTGACGTATCAACAGCAATGTTCTATCGTCAAGACGGCCACATATTTTACATCCTTACCTTCTATCACGCTGATGATGACTTCTCCATAATGTATGACTTCACTACACAGAAGTTCTTCGACATCACGGATTGGGATTTCACGTATCATCCAGCCAGACAGATTGCGTACTTCAATAATGAGATTTACTTCATATCGCTGAAGCAAGGAAGCTTAATGCGATTGAGTACCGACTTAACCAGCATGTCCACCGATCTGCAAACCGATTATGAAGTTCCACGGATTAGAAGATGCGACACTTACCGACTACCCGGTAGCGAGCGATTCATCGTCAATCAATTCAGCTTCACGATCGAAAACGGTGTAGAGGCTGGTGTTGACTTCCAATACGAATGTGACGGTCATATCCTTGGTGAATCAAGCGGACAAATCATGTACAGTGAAGACGACCTGCCATTACTACTGGAAGGTGGTAACTGCGTGGTATACAGGCCAAGAGTCGATGTAACGATTTCAAAGAACGGTGGTGAAACATACGGCAATCCAGTGTCCTACTTTATGCACGAAACTGGACACTATAAGAATCAACCACGGTTTAACCAGCTCGGTGAAGCTAATCAATTCACCTGCCAGCTCCGGTTTTGGGGATTTTATGCAGTTGTTGTCGCAAATGGCAAATTGGAGATCAGACAATGATAATCCCAATCTTCCAATCTGCTCAGTATGTTGATGAAAAAGGCTACCTTACCTCATACTCTCAACTGTATAATGATGAATTGAACAGTACATTACGTGCAGGATTGAGCGATAATGGTTGGACGCTTCCAATCGTTACTGCTGCCGAATTAACTTTGCTTGAAGCATTGCCACCGATAGATCGTATGCCAAACGGCACTCTTTGGGTGGTCATTAATGCCGACCCTCCAACCGCTGTAGCTGAACTGGTAGTCAAGCTAGATGATGGAACTGGTAATCAAACCAGTGCATTATATAAGCTAACGAAAACCGCTTACCCATAAGGATATGAGATGAGCATGCTTAGTAAATTATTCGGTGGTGGTGGACCTTCTCCACAGAACCAAGCCAATCAATACCTCGACCAAATTCCTGGTGTTGGTCATCAAGGTTACGACCCCTATATCCAGCAAGGTCAAGATGCTTCAGGCAAGACTAAAGGCCAGTATGAAGACATGATGAATGACCCCACAGGCTTCATCAATAAGCTCATGGAGTCCTACAAGACCTCAGAAGGCTATGGCTTCCAGCGTGACCAGCTTACCAAGGAAATGAGTAACACTGCCGCTGCTGGTGGTATCGCTGGTACGCCTCAAGACCAGATGAACCAAGGTGAAGGCATCCAAGGACTGCTGTCAAAGGATATGCAGCAATACCTTATGAACGCCCTCGGACGATACGATAAAGGGATTGAGGGTGAGGAAGATATTGCGAGTCGTGGCTTTGATGCGAGTAAAAACCTCACTGACTTATTAGGTTCTAATTTAAACCAGCAAGGTAGCCTTGCATTTAAAAACCAAGACCAGAAAAATCAAAATAAACATGAGTTGTGGAGCATGTTCGGAAAAGCTCTTGGCGCAGGAGCAGGGTTCGCAATGGGTGGTCCGCTTGGCGCAGGATTATCTTTAGCTGGAGGTGGTCTAGGCTCTTCTATGTATGGTGGAGGTTAATATGGCTATTAGCAACTGGGTTGATTACTCAAAGATACCTAATCAAGAATCCCCATGGAAGAACATACTTGAAAATGTCCTCAAGGGCTACCAGATGGAGAAAGAGCCAGCGAAAATGGCTGAAGAACAGAGAAAGAGTGAGCTTGCTAACTCATTGCAGGATTTAGCTCTCAAGCATCAGCCAACAGAATATATCTTGTCTGATGCCCTCAAGCGTTCTCAGATTAACAAGAACAATAGACCCACTGCTGGCAAAGCTGCGGGATCGAAGTTTAATGCTGCGGTGGCTAATGAGCAAGGAATTTGGGAACTAGAACACCCAGCTGGAACCCAATTAACACAAGAGGAACAAGTTGAACATATCACTCGATTAAAGAACGCTCTTAATATTGGATTGCAACATACCCAAGCTGGAACCGCACGCACTGGCATCTTGAATGAAACGCAAGACCAACGAGGTGAGACACAGCAAGGTAAATTGTTAACTGAATCGAAAGACGTGGCTGATGGATTTTATCCTGGAACTGGTAGAAAGCAACAATTTGAAAGCCCAAAAGTTCAGGAGTTTTACAAAGACCAGTATGACCTCAAAAATCAGAAGGAGCGGTCAGATTCAGTGACACGTAATCGATCACTGTATGCTGGCTTAATAGACACAACATTCGATAACATCAATGTTGATAAACTGGTCAGGTACAGCGGCATCGAAGGAACCATAGATAAATATGCGGCTCGCGCTCAGATTGCACCAGAAGAAGAACAGAAGAAATATAGAGAATACACAGAAGAACAAACAAAGGTTCTAGCTCTAGCGAAACAGATTAGACAATTCTACGGTGATTCAATTAGCCCAGGAAACCTAAAGAAACTGGAAGAAGTTACTAATCCTGCGAAATGGTCTGAATCTCCTGCTGTTGCTAAAGCGCAATTTGAAGCACTCAAGAATATTGTTAAGCAAGAGACAAGGCTTTATCGTCAAGCTCTTTCTTCTATTGCTCCGTTTCAGAATCAAGAAGGGGGCACTCAAACTGCGGTCAATCCTTCTACATTTGACTTCTCGCAATACCCTGTAGCTGGAGGTGGTTAATGGATTCTATTAATGTTACTGACACTAAGACCGGCCTAACCCATGCGATACCGTATGATCAATTACCTGACGCATTGCAAGCTGGCGGTCATTTTGCTGATGAAGAACAGAAATCTAAAGCCATTAAGATTCAGAGGGGAGAAGGGAATATTGATTTAAACAATCGACCCATGGTAAAAAATCCTGAAACTGGAAAAATAAGCACTGTTTATTCAATGAGCATTGGAACGCCTCGTGGAGAAGTGCTTATTCCACGAGTAAGTGATGATGGTAGAGTTTTATCAGAGTCTGAAGCGATTGATCTATTTCATAAGAGTGGTAAGCATCTTGGTATTTACAAGGATATTGAATCGGCTAACAAAGCTGCTGAAGATATACATAAATCACAAGCCATTAAGCTTCAGCAGGGAGGTTCAGAAGAATCCCTGAAAGAACCCTCTCAGAAAGAAAGCACTGGACAGTTATTTGCACACGCATTGAAGAACGCTGCTGGATTTATGCGAGACATTCCTAAGATGGGAAGCTCACTCGCTCAGAACATGGCTAAGAATCCGATTAAAGCATACCTACATAATGAAGGCCAAATGTTAGCTGGCATAGGTGAATTTGGCAAAGGAGCCGCAAATACTGTTTTTTCTTTAGCAACTGCATTAATGAAAAATATGGATCCACTTACTGCAAACTTAATGAAAAATGCTGGAATAGAAATCAAAGCCCCTCAAATACCTGAAGATACTGGCGTTGAAAAAGCACTTGGACTGGAAGCCAGCAGACCTGAAGATAGGTTTACAAGAGCAATACCAGACATGTACGTTGGAGGTTCAATTGTTAAAGATGTTGCACAACTTAGTCGCAAAGGACTTCGTATGCTTAATCAGTCAGATCTTAAAGCACAAGCCAAAGCCTTTGAGAAAAGAGGAATGGAATCTGATAAAGAAGCCGCAAGAATCGCAGAAGAAAATGTGCTTACCAAAGAAGAAACTAAGGCAATGGGTGCTTCTCTATCTGAGGAATATGTTAAGAAACATGCTCCTTCTCAGCTTGGTGGGAAAGATGTCAGCAGTCAAAAAATCAAGCAAACATTAAAAGCTCAAAAAATAGAAGAAGCTAAACCTATTGCGGAAATGACGCATGAAGAAATTAGTGATGCCAATCCTGAAGAACTCACGAGGCAATCTAAAAAACAGGCCGCTAAAACTATAAAGGAAGCCAAAAAAGAAGCTGGTGCCCTTATAGCAAAAAGCAATCTAGACATAGACGAGGCTCATGAAGCTCTTAGCAACGCTTTCGGTACTAAGGGGGCAATCGTAAATGGTAAAGCCTTAACTGTTGCTGACGTTGGCGGTAGACCGGCTCAAGCTCATATTAAAGAAGATAAAGATACAGCAACTAAATTATATGGTGAAATACGATCTCATTATGAAGATGCGGCAGTAAAAGTTAATAACAATAGTGAAATAAAATCTACTATGGCTGTTCTTAAACAACTAGAACACGATGATCCATTAGCTCCTGGATATGGTTCTGGTACTGATACACAGCTTGCTTTAGGGCATCAAATAACTGCACTGAAGAATGAACTTATTCCAGCAAAAGATTTGTTTGATTTAGCTAAAACGTTAGACCAACGATCATCTAACCTCCGTGATATTCAATATGGAGATAAGATTGAACAAGTGGAGCGAACACGAGCCGAAACAGCAGCAAACAAATACGATGCAGAAGCTGAAAAAATTAGAGAAATGCTGGAACAAACCGGAGACGGTGAAGCTCGTCAAAAAACAAAAGAAGCGAATAAGCTTTGGTCGGATTATAAGTCTGCTAAAGCGCATCCTAATGGACATGAAATAATTTCTAATGGAAAGCTCCAACCTAATCACATGACTAAGATTACAGGAACGAGTAAGGGTGATGATTATTTACAGCGAATTACGGAAAGCAACCCTATTATTCAGAAAGCTGCGGTTAGCATGAAGTATGGCAAAAAAACTCAACACGGTGGCTTGCTTAAACCTGATAAAGTAACACAATCTTATTTGAATGATTTAGACACGCAGCCTCATATAGAAGCATTAAGAGAGAAATTACAGAAGCATGAATCTAATAAAGTTGCAGCTAAAGAACAAGTTGAATCTAAATCGGATGAAGCTAATGAACTTAAAGAACAGCAACACGATTATGCCAAAGAACTTGAAAAAAATCAGAAAGCTTTAGCGGAATCACTTAAAGCACAGAAGAATATTGAAAAACTAGAAGCTGAAATGAAGTCTCACTCTGAAGCTGAACATCAGTTTGAAGCTCAAGCAAAGAAAGAAAAAACTGGTAGTGATGCCTTCATTGCAGCTAAGAAGGAAGGCAGGGCGCATCGAGAGAAGGCTGATGAATTAAACGATAAAATTAATGAGGCTAAAGATAAACGTAAAGCAATGGTTAATGCTGCCTTTAAATACTCAGGAATTAAATATCTTGCAGGTAAAGTTAGGCTTTAATTAATCGAATACTGCGTCTGTAAATTCGTCGATAGCTTGAAACATAAAGTGTATGATAATGTAAAGTGCTATTAGAGTAAACATTAAGTGGCTCCTGTGAGTAGAAAAAATACATTCTACCAGAGTTTAACATTTGAAATCAAGCAAAGGATTTGCTATGACAATCGACACAAAGTACATAGAAGCATTTTCGATCGAAACGATTATTTTAGACAAGACCACGGGCGCACCACTATCAGGTGGAATAGTAACCTTTGAAGAATCCCTGCAACCAGGTGTACTCAGGTCTGTATGGCAAGTTACCAACACCAGCGGCACATACACATACGCCGCACTAGCCAACCCAATGATTCTGTCCTCAATCGGAACCTTTGTCGATACCCTAGGTAATCCAGTCATACCCTACTTCAACTCATACGATGTCGCAGGAACACCAGAATATTACAGAGTAATCGTTACAAGCTCGGCTGGTGCACCTCAATTCATTCGTGACCCTGTGCCGTTTATCCCTGACGTTGCTGCCGTAGCAACCGCATCATCAGCTTTTGAAAATGAAATATCTAATCCGCAATTCGTGAACGTATTGTTCGATACAACAACCGCATCAACTTATGTCTATAATTTTAACGCAGCAGTAAGTGAAGTAGTCAAAATAGCCCCTGATTGGGATATCATCGTTTCAAGCGTAGGATTCGCTACCGTAACTGTAGCTCAATTGAATCCCGCTGGAACAGAGAATATACCCACGAATCCAGGAACTATCTTAACTATATTATCAGCAGGAGCCACAAGCGTAGTTTTAAGACAGCGCATATTCGGCTCGCCCAATCTCTGGGGAAAAGGCTTTATCGCAGGTTCATTCGTTGCTAATACATCCGCTGGAACTGCTCAAACTCTGACCATGAAATACAGTCAGTCTGATGGAGTGGTTGTTGATCAACTCATCAGCACAGGAATATTAGCCGCTGGTGGCGCATACGCAGCTCATGCAGGAAGTAGCGTTATAATTCCTGTTTCAACCAGCATAGATACCAACCCTAATGCCTACATTGACATTAAGTTCGACTTAACAGGACTCCCTACAATTGGCATCACAAGCGTCATGCTTACACCAACAGGCGCAACAAGCGTTAGCAATATCACATACGATGGAGCAAGCAAGAATCGCCAAATCGATTATCTGTTCCATTACTATCAGCCATTGATTAACTTCAAGCCGATTCCAAGCATGTTGGTAGGTTGGGATTTCCCGCTTAACCCTGCGCAGACCGGCTCAACTGTAATAATGAATACCATGGCGACTACACCAAAATACATCTGGGATCAGACCATAGGCGCATCCCTTGTCGGCAATATCAATGTAGTCAGAAACACAGTTACAGGCGGTATCCAAGCAACCACAGCTAATGCCAATGAAGCATTCTATTTCATGCAATATTTGTCAGGTAATGACGCTAAGAAGATACTAAACACATCAATGTCAAGCAACATCAGCGCATGGAGAACAACCGCTGGTGGAGCCGTTACCGTTAAAGTCTTCCTGTACCGTGGTAGCTCAGCAGCAACATTCCCTATTCTCGCAACCACTATAGGAACCGTAGCTGCAAGTGGTGCGTTCACTCTTACAGCCGCAAGCTGGACACTAATTGCGAGAGGGAACTTAGGTGAAGCTTCAGGCGTATTATCAATCGTTGATACAGCTAACTACCTAACCCTAAACAATGTCGCTGACTTACCCTTTAGCGGATGGAAAATTGTAGACGCAACACAAATCAGTGACACCGATAAATTCGCAATGGTGGTGACATACTCTTGCCCGACTACTGCAACAGTGATTACGACTGATTCAATTTCGCTTGTGCCTGGTGATATTCCTACTAGACCAGCTCCACAGACAATTGATCAAGTACTGCGTGAATGCCAATACTATTATTCTAAATCATTTATAACCTCAACCACACCAGCTCAAAACGTTGGTTCTGGCACTGGTGAAGCCATGGGAATTCAAGCTGAAGGAACTGGAATAGCTAATTCCGCAGGAGTTATAGTTAGATTTAATGTGCCTATGCGTGCAACTCCAAATCCTATAACGCTATATAACCCTGCTGCTGCAAATGCCTTCATCAGAAATGAAGGTTCAGGCGTGAACTGGACTGCAACAGCAGTAGGTGGGCAAAGTCGCAATGGATTTAATACAGAAGGAACGACAAATGGCTCAATTGCATCTTTTATAGGACTACATTGGTCTGCATCTGCGCAACTAGGAATCGTTTAATTTAAGGATAAATTATGACAACACAATATAAGTTACAAAAGGACGTAGCGGGTTACAACGGCTTTGGTTTGCCATTCAGTGACATGAGATTCAGTTGTTCGCTAAATGCTTCCAGCGATACAGAGCTAATCGTTCCAAGCTCGGGTTCAATGGGTGCGGCTTTAAATAGCGTCAATAAATTTCTCGCAGTCATTCAGGTGGAAAATGGTTTAAGCGTCTGGGTCGCTCTGGGTGCTACGGCTGCTGTTCCGGCTGGTGCAACATTTGCAGCTACAACTTCAGACCTCATAATAGGTGGTCAATACTATGCTGTAGAAGTCAAAGCGGCTGATGTTATGCACTTCCTCGCTCCAACTGGTGGCACAGATATCCTAGTCAAGTTTTACGCTCTGCAAGCCAATTAATAAGTATTTATCACAAGGAGTGTGAAAATGGCTTTAGTACCTGATCAGAAATTCGGAACCTTTCAGAATGGTGGAAACCAAGCTGTAGGCGATATCCTCGTAGGTCTTCGAGCTGGATTGAATACCCGATTTAATTATACTGGTGAACTTCCAGTAGGTGTAGTAGTTACTATAGCGCAAGGTGGCACAGGTGCAACAACTGCATCAGGCGCACGTACTAATCTTGGATTGGGTACGATGGCAACTCAGGATGCCAGTGCGGTTGCGATTACCGGTGGAACGCTTACGAGTGTGTCGCTGGTTACGTCTGCTCTAGGAACCCCGACAAGCGGCCTATTGACAAACTGTACTGGCTTACCTCTCACGACTGGTATTACCGGAGTTCTGGCTGTTGCTAATGGTGGTACAAATGTCAGCTCTGTAACTATCGCACCAACCGCTTCATCTTTTGCCGGTTGGGATGTTAACTCAAACCTAAGTGCAAATAGCTTTATACCAGGATTTGAAACGACTGTATCAAGTGCTGGCAATCTAACCTTAACCGTAACAAGTAAAGGTACGCAGGAAATAACAGGTAGCAACACGCACACAATAACGATGCCTGTTGTTTCAACGCTGGTCGCCGGTCAACCATTCGAGCTTATCAATAATTCAAGTGGAAATGTCACTGTCAATTCATCGGGTGGTAATGCGATACAGATAATGGCGGCTAATACGACTTTGTATATGGACTGCGTACTGAACACTGGAACAACGGCGGCGTCGTGGAATGGTGGCTATGTATTTGACGCAGGTGGCGGCGTATTGTCGATTACTGGAACGGCTGACCAAGTGATTGCATCGGCTTCAACGGGTGCTATTACCCTGAGTTTGCCTCAGTCAATCGCTACAACAAGCACTCCCACTTTTGCCTCATTAACTTTGACAAATCCCTTGACGCTGGCTAATG
>Ga0209702_10004936_pt1 | contig 18731 bp, 16 predicted proteins | sample FRY01_FD_187210 | JGI IMG/M metagenome (GOLD analysis project Ga0209702, IMG submission 187210) | Freshwater microbial communities from Lake Fryxell liftoff mats and glacier meltwater in Antarctica - FRY-01 (SPAdes) (version 2) | ecosystem: Environmental > Aquatic > Freshwater > Ice > Glacier...
ACAACAGGATAAAAAAGTGGATTGGCAGTACGTTCTGGGGCGTGTCCACTAAATACCTGCAACAGTATCTAAACTGGCATGCCCTAAAAGAAAAGATAAAATCAAATAGGGACACCACTGCTGCCTTAGCACAACAGACACTGGGTGTGGGGGCTTTGAAGCGTTTTGCGAACATCCAGCCAAACTATGAAAAATTAATATCAACGCAGTGCTAAACTAGAGCCAAATTAAACAAATTTATTATGAAAAAAGTATTTAGCTTACTTATGATTACAATGCTATTTGCAGCATGTTCTTCTGATGATGATAATGGAAACGGCAATGTAGCACTGGAAGGAACCTGGAAAATGACAGCGTTCAAGTCACAAAATGCGTATGATATTAACGGGAATGGTATTATTTCAAATGATATTATGCAACAAACTAATTGTTACCAAAATGAAACTTTAGTATTTAATGCAAACGTTACAGGTGCAGATATTTCTACATCATATGCTGAAATTGATTTAGAGCTTGTTGCAGGATCAACTAATGAATACCAATATACTGTTAGTTGTGTAAATGAGAATACCACCTCAGCTTTTACTTGGAACCAAAGTGGTAATACCGTGAATATATCACAGAGTGGTATTACTTTTTCAGGAACACAAAGCGTCAATCAAATTACATTTGTGATTCCAAATGGTTTCCCAATCGAGGTAACACAAGGTAATGGTACAGCTATTGTTACAGAGGACCTTACAATTGTATATGAAAAATAATAACTAAAAAAAAATAAAATTTAAAAGCCTGATACAAAACTGTATCAGGCTTTTTTTATGATTTTAATATTATTATTTAAGGTACAATAAACAAACTTGCGATAGCAACAGCTTCATCCCCGGTTAAAATCTCATCATAAGCTTCCGTGGAAGCATCTACTGTAAATGGAGATCCAGTACCTAAAGTAGTAACATCCATACCACCTTGAATTAGATTTTCCTCTCCATTATAAACGGCTTGAGTTGCCTCAGGCATTCCTTCACCTCTTTCATTACGGGTTATCCAACCTTTCAGGCCTCTTAGCCTTCTTACTTCAGAGGTGTGTCTTGCCTCTACAGAATGTATTTGTAAAGCGGCAGTCAAGAAAGGCGAGCCTTGTAAATTACCTGCTTGACCTTTATAGGCTCTTACACCCGTGTCTTCAAAAGCTTGAGAAAGTGCTAAAAAATGAGCATATGCCATTTCTTGGCCGATTCCGTTGTCGTTGAACGGGTCAAAAGCACCTCCTACAGTAAAATCAAATGTAGGTTTTGCAACGGGAGTAGCTCCTGCACCAGTTAAACCTGCAATAAGAAAGTCTACGTGTGCCGACTCATGCTGTGATATTTTTTGGTATATAGTCTGTGGCCTACCACCCGGTATGACACCTGATTGTAATCCCAACACATAAAACTCCTCTTCTAAGTATTCTAAGGTTAATGCCAGTTGCAAGGCATCAACCGGATTTCTGGTAGAGGACTGTGCAAAGGTTTTAGCTGGCATTGTTGCAAGACCAAATGGAATTGCAGCAAGAGCAGCTTTTTTTCCTAAGCTTCCAAATGTATTAAACATTTCTCGTCTCGAGGATGAAGCAGAAATTAATTTTTCTGTCGTAAACTCGTCTAAAAATTTTATCATATTCATAATATCGTATTTTTAAGGTTATTAAATTAAGGTAAGTTGTTTGCTGTAAAAGGAGTAACAATAAATCCTGTTGCGGTTACATTAGCAATTACAACAGATGGATCAAAAGCAAGGTCTAGCCCTGTATCAACAGTAACTACATCATCCCCTGCAAAATCTGCAGAATTAGGGTTAATTATCGATCTAATCGCAGATGCGTGTCTTGCTTCTACTGAAACTATTTTACCTGCAATTACAAGATAATCAGGATTGGTAAGTAACCTTCCAGCACCGTTGTAAGCTGAAACCCCTGTATCTTCTAACACTTTAGCGGTTGCAAGAACCTGCGTACGGTCATTAAAATTTATACTACCAAAATCAAATTCTAATGTGGGTAATTTGGCTGCTGTGTTGCTTCCTACTTCTACAGAAATTGCCGCACTAAAGAAATCACGGTGATTTACTTCATGATTGTATAAATCTAAAAGCAACTGTTTCTCTATAGGGTTTGCTCCTGCCCAATAAGATCCATTTACTACTTTAGTATAAAAATCTGCCTCTAATTGTTCTAAGGCAAATGCATAATTTAAAACACCTAAATCCCCGGCACCTAAATCAAATACATCTCCATCTGGCGGTGTAGAAATATTGTCATCATTACTACAGGCCATTAAAAAGCCTGTCCCCACAAGAGCTAAACCACTTAGTTTTAAAAACTGTCTTCGTTGGTTAAATTTTTCCCCCTTGGGTTGAATTACTTTAATCACATTTTTTTTCATAACTTAAATTTTAATTAATAATTAATTAGGCTTTTTCTTTAATCGTCTGTTAAGTTTAGATAGTTTTAAAGTTTTTGTATTACAGGTATTTTTTTTATCTTACACTTTTCACACATTCAGATTCTATTGACTGGACTTTCATATATACCTAATATTTACGTAAAATAATTAGTATTGGTTTCCTTAATAAATAAAGAGTATAGTTAAATATTTAAAAAAAATAACTTAAAAAATAACTAAAAAAGCTTACTAGACTTTTTGTTTTCTTTTATTTTGAAAGAAGAACCTTAAAATGTAAATTATGAAAAATGCAATGTATTTACTTGTCTTGACTTTATTTATAGCAGGATGCTCTTCAGATGATGACAATGGTTCTGAAAATAATTTAATAGGGGCATGGATTTTAACTAAAGTCAATCTTCCACTACCTTTAGATTTGAATGAAGATGGTATTGCTTCAACTAATGTTCTTAGCGAGTTTCCTTGTTTTCAGGGTTCCTTATCTTTTCAAGCAAATGGGCAATATGCTCAAAATTTAAGCACTTTAATGGAGATAGAAGTAGACGGGGAAACCGTTATAGTTTGTGGGAATCCCATTATAACTACAGGTACTTATGAGTTGAATGGTGACGAACTCACTACTGTAGATTCTAATGGAATTAGCAATACAACAACCATTAATCTTAATCAGAATACCTTACGTGGAAGCATCCCTTTTGGGGAGTTTGGAAATGTGGAATTAGTATATGAAAGAGAATAATTGCACAAAATAACCTATTATATTCTTGCAAGTGGCTGTCTAAAAATTTATTAAAAAAGAAAAATGCCACCAAGACATTAAGAAACACAAAGGCATAAATGCCAACAACTTAACAATTAGTGGCCCGAAAGCCTTCGGGATTGAGCTTTGGTGCCTTTGTGGCGAAATTTGACTTTTCAGACAGATCTTTGTTTTTTAATGCGCTTCCAACCAGTTATTGCCGGTTCCAAAATCTACATCTAAAGGGACTTCAAGATGAAAAGCATTCTCCATCTCGTTTTTTATAAGAGTCTTCATGATTTCCAGTTCGGGCTTGTAAACATCAAAGACAAGTTCATCATGGACCTGTAACAGCATTTTGGTTTTGTAATTACCTTCCACTAGTTTATTATAGATATTAATCATTGCAATTTTAATGATATCTGCAGCACTTCCCTGAATAGGGGCATTTACGGCATTTCTTTCTGCGGCACCACGCACTACCTGATTCTGCGAGTTAATATCCCTTAAATAACGTCTTCTTCCCAAAACAGTTTGCACATACCCATGGTCTTGGGCAAAATTAATTTGCTCAGATATATAGCTTTTTAATTTTGGATAGGTCTCATAATAAGTGTCGATAAGTTCTTTGGCTTCGGTTCTGCTTAAATCGGTTTGATTGCTTAACCCAAATGCCGAAACCCCATAAATAATCCCAAAATTAACTGTCTTTGCATTGCTTCTTTGCTCTCTGGTTACTTCTCCCAGAGACACATTAAATACTTTAGAAGCTGTGGAAGCGTGGATATCCTCCCCTTTTTTAAAAGCTTCCATCATATTTGGCTCTTTACTTAATGCAGCAATGATGCGTAATTCTATTTGGGAGTAATCGGCAGCCAATAAAATGTAATCTTCATTTCGCGGTACAAAAGCTTTTCGCACTTCGCGACCACGCTCTGTCCTAATGGGAATGTTCTGTAAATTGGGATTGTTACTACTTAACCTTCCGGTAGCTGCAACCGTTTGCATATAATCTGTATGTACCCTTCCCGTACTAATCTCTACCTGCAACGGTAACGCATCGATATAAGTACTCTTTAGTTTTGCAAGACCCCGATATTCTAAAACATCCCTTATAATTTTATGGTCTTTGGCGAGATAAGACAGTACATCTTCCGCAGTGGAATATTGTCCTGTTTTGGTTTTTTTAGGTTTTTCGATAAGTTTTAATTTATCAAAAAGAATCTCGCCCAATTGTTTTGGGGATGCAATATTAAAGGTTTCGCCGGCCTCTTCATAAATGGTTTTTTCTAAATGGAGGATGTCCTCATCCAGTTGTTTGGAAAGCGACTTTAGGAAATCCACATCCAGTTTTATGCCTTCTAGTTCCATATGTGCTAAAACAGAAACCAAGGGGATTTCAATTTCGTCAAATAATTTTTGGGTATTTGCCTCGCCGAGTTCTTTCTCAAAATAATGCTTTAGCTGTAATGTTATATCTGCATCTTCCACGGCATATTCGGTTTGTTTTTCTAACGGAACATCGCGCATGGAGGATTGATTTTTTCCTTTTTTACCAATTAATTCCGTAATGGAAACAGGGGTATAATTTAGATATGTTTCTGCCAAAACGTCCATATTGTGGCGCATATCTGGATTGATGAGGTAATGTGCCAGCATCGTGTCAAAAAGTTTTCCTTTAATCGTAATGTTGTATTTTGCCAATACCTTGATGTCATATTTTAAATTCTGACCAACTTTTTCAATGCCTTCCGACTCAAAAAATGGACGCAATTGTTCAATAATTAGCTGTGCCTCTTCCCTATCTTCGGGAAATGGGAGATAAAACCCTTTTCCGGTTTCCCAAGAAAAAGCAATGCCTACCAGCTCTGCAACCAACGGATTCAAACCGGTGGTTTCCGTATCAAAACACACAGACGATTGTTTCATCAGGTTTTGGAGAAACAATTTCATCGCCATCCCGGGTCGTATCATCTGGTAAAAATGTTCGGTGTCTGCAATGGTTTTTCTTCCGGAAGAAGCTTGAATTGCTTGCCCGGAGTCGCCATCTTCCCCAAACAGCGAGAATTGGCCTGCGCCTGCGGTCTCCTCCCTAACCCTCCCCGAAGGAGAGGGAACTGACGTGAATGATGAAACTCCCCCTCCTTTGGAGGGGGTTAGGGGGAGGAACAATTGTAAAAACTGATCTTTCAATCTTCTGAATTCCAAAACTTCAAAAAGCTCCTGTACTTTTTCGCCATCAGGCATGGATAATTCATAATCTTTTGCATCAAATTTTACATCGCAATCGGTTATAATGGTGGCGAGTTTTTTAGAAAGTAATCCTAACTCGGCATTTTCTTCTACTTTTTCGCGCATTTTCCCTTTTAGCTTGTGGGTGTTTGCCAACAAGTTTTCCATCGTTTCAAATTCTGCTATGAATTTCATTGCTGTTTTTTCGCCTACTCCGGGAAGACCGGGGATATTATCAGAAGCATCGCCCATCATTCCGAGGAAATCTATAACCTGCTCCGGTCGCTTAACCCCAAATTTTTTCTGAACTTCAGGAATTCCAAGGATTTCAATCCCGTTACCCATTCGTGCCGGGCGGTACATAAAAATATTTTCGGAAACCAATTGTGCAAAATCCTTATCGGGGGTTACCATAAACACTTTATAACCCTCTTTTTCTGCTTGTTTTGCAAGCGTGCCTATTACATCGTCTGCCTCACAACCGGGAAGAACCACCACAGGAATGTGCATTGCTTTTAATATGTCCTGAATATAAGGAATGGCAATCATAATAGGCTCAGGGGTTGCGTCACGATTAGATTTATAATCGCTATATAAATCATTGCGTACATCACTGCCACCTTGGTCAAAACAAACCGCAAGATGATCTGGCTTTTCTCTTTTTATAACATCAAAAAGAGAATTTGTAAACCCCATAATCGCTGAGGTGTCGAGGCCTTTTGAATTAATGCGCGGGTTTTTTATAAATGCATAATAACCCCTGAAAATCAAAGCATATGCGTCAAGAAGGAAAAGTCGTTTTTGTTCAGCCATTCTGGTTTTTCTTATTAGTGAACTCATCTTGACTTTTTTCAATTGGTTAAAAAATTGCTCTTTTGAGTCTGCTTTTCGTCTTTTTCTCCTTACATATCTCTGCTATGCAACTCAAAAAAAGCGTTCAATCAGACTCAAAATAGCTAATTTTCACTTCAATCAAAAAAGTCAAGATGAGTTCAGCCTATAAAACTACAAAACTTATGCGGGCAATTAAAATGGAAATTGTATTTTTCAGATTCGATATCTTGACGAGAGGTTAGCTTACCTTTGCGACTCTGCGTCTTTGCGAGAAATGGATATTTGGATTAACTAATAACGAGATTTCCGCCTACGCGGAAATAGGATATGAAAAAATATACACTAGTAATTCACGGAGGAGCAGGGACTTTAGTAAAGGGATTAATGACACCTGAAAAAGAAAAGGAGTATAAGAATGCTTTGGAAAAAGCTTTACATTTAGGTTTTTCTTTATTGGAAAAAGGGGCTTCTGCACTTGATGTTGTGGAACAGGCCGTAAGATGCTTAGAAGATATTCCTCTTTTCAATGCTGGAAGAGGTAGTGTTTTTACCAATGCAGGAACCCACGAAATGGATGCTGCTATTATGGATGGCAAATCATTACAAGCAGGAGCAGTGACCCTGATTACCGGAATTAGAAACCCAATTTCCCTGGCACGGGGTGTCATGGAAAAAAGTGACCATGTATTTCTAGCTGGGGAAGGTGCTATGCGTTTTGCAAAAAACAACGGACACATAATGGAAAACCCGGAATATTTTTACGACGAAGTGCGCTACCAGCAATGGCAGGGTATTAAAGATAGTGACAAATTTCAGTTGGACCATAGTATGAAACAGGAGGGAAAATTTGGCACGGTAGGAGCCGTCGCATGCGACCAAAACGGCAACATTGCAGCAGCAACCTCCACAGGTGGTATGACCAATAAAAAATGGGGAAGAATAGGCGACAGCCCAATGATTGGATCTGGTACGTATGCCAATAACAATACCTGCGCTGTGAGCTGCACCGGTAGCGGTGAATATTTTATAAGAGGCGTTGTGGCCTATGATGTTTCCTGCCTAATGGAATACAAAGGTCTTTCTTTACAAGAAGCCGCTGTGGAGGTCATTATGAACCGAGTTTTAAAAATAGGCGGCGACGGTGGACTCATTGCCGTAGATGCAAAAGGGAATGTAGCGATGCCTTTTAATACAGAGGGGATGTATCGTGCCAGTAAATCCTCAAATGGAGAGGATATGGTTGCTATTTATAAGTAGAATTCATTTATTTGATGCAATCAAACCAATTTGTAGGGTTTTTGCTAGATAAGGGAATTTTGAAAGAAATCTTACCCTTATTTTTATATCTCGTCTGAAAATTTTCGGAATTTGTTTGAATATGTTCTAATTCTGTAAACAAGGTGTTTTCAAATTTATCAGCAATACTCGGATTAATTTCAAAATACCATATAAAGGCTTCTTCAATATCCAATACTGCTTCATCTGATAAAATCAATATCACGGATACTACTTATTTAAATAGATGGATACGTTTTTTAATTCTTCTATTGTAAAAAAAGTAGCTAAACCCTTATCTATACGGTCAATCCTCTTGTCTAAGGTTTCTCTAACGTTGTCTGAAATTTGTTTTGCATTCATGCTTTCGTGAATCTCAGAAATTAAATTGACTTTTTCCTCGTTAGTCATTTTAGATAAATCTATGGTTTTCATAGCCATGTGTTTTAGTAAAATATACGATATTTAACAATAGAAAAACCAGTCCCCCTCCTTCGGAGGGGTTAGGTCGCTGACGCTCAAAAGTTTTAGGCGCCTGCGCTAAAGCTTTATGCAAATGCGGTCTGCGACAGCGTGCGACGGAGCGGGAGGATTACAACAAACTCTTCACCGAGGGCAAAACATCTACCGTCCTGTTTTTTAAATCATAACTGTCTCCCGCAGAAAGCACGTGTGTGATTAAGTGGGCCATAGTTAGTGGGGTTCCTTCTTTTAGAATAGCATAGTTATTATGTAAAAGATTTCCGCCGTCAAAAACAATTACCATTCCTGAGCCTATAACATTACATAAATGGCCTTGCTTGATAATTAATCCCGTGTCTTCTGCGAGCCCTATCCCGATGCGGTTTGGGAACTTTGCAACCGCTTCAGCAACCCTTCCAAAACGTCCTCTTTGAATGAAATGGGTATCTATAATCATTTCGGGAATTAGGTTCATTCCTTTTCGCATACTTACACTCCCTTTAATAAAAGATTCTTTACTGCTTCCGCCGGAAATCATTTCTGCTGCCATACACATAGCACCTGCACTGGTGCCTGCAACAACAAAATTTTCGTTTTGATATCTCTGGGCCAAAAGAGCGTGAAATTTGGTTTTTCGTATTCTATTGGTGATTTTTGACTGGTTTCCACCGGAAAACATAACGCAGTCTGCATTTTTTAACAGTTGGATGTTTGTTTCTGAATCTGCTTCTTCTTTAGAACTTATAAAAATATGCTCTACATTTTTGCAGCCTAACTTTTCAAAAGCATCCAGATAATTTTGTCCCACTTCTTTAGGAATACTGGAAGCTGTGGTGACAATTAAAATATACGCATTTTTTCCACCGCTCTCTTCTACTACGCGCCATAAAATCCCTTGGCTTATGTAATCTAAACGATATTTATTAGTGACGGGAAATCCTTTGTCTTCATTTCCGCCAATGGGAATAAGTGTTCCTTTTACCATAAAAATAAAAAAAATTATTTGCAAAAATAGTCTATATTTAGTCTGTTTCAAAGAATAGAAGTAGAAAATTAGTTTACAAATGTTTATAATGTAGAACTTAAAAACCACCCAAAAGTATGAGAATAAGAGAATTAAATGCTATGCGAGGGCCAAATTATTGGTCAGTAAGACGCCATAAACTAATTGTTATGGTTTTGGATTTAGAAGAAATGGAGCAAAAGCCCACTAATAAAGTTTCCGGTTTTAGCGAGCGGCTTAAAGAAATGTTTCCATCGATGTATGAGCACCGATGTTCTGAAGGATGTCCCGGTGGTTTTTTTATGCGTGTCGATGAAGGTACATGGATGGGTCATGTTATAGAACATATTGCTTTGGAAATTCAAACTCTTGCCGGAATGGATGTGGGCTTCGGAAGAACCCGAGGCTATGGGGAAGAAGGTGTATACAATGTGGTTTTTGCTTATATGGAAGAAAAAGTAGGCCGTTATTCGGCTAAAGCTGCTTTGCGTATTTGTGAGGCACTCATCTCAGGGGAAAATTATGATTTAGAAGCCGATATTCAGGAAATGCGTGAACTTAGAGAAGCAGAGCGCTTAGGGCCAAGTACAGGATCTATAGTAGAAGAAGCCGTGAGCAGGGGAATTCCTTGGATTCGTCTTAATAAATATTCTCTTTGTCAGTTGGGTTATGGTGCCAATCAAAAGAAAATTCAAGCTACTGTAACCAGTCAGACGAGTAGCATAGGTGTGGAGATTGCCTGCGATAAAGAAGATACCAAGTTTCTGTTAGAGCAAGCAGAAGTTTTGGTTCCGAAAGGGGAAATTATACGCACAGAAGCCGGTCTTAAAGAAGCAGTTTCTTATGTAGGATATCCATTAGTGACCAAACCAATTGATGGCAATCACGGAAGGGGCATTACAGTGGATATTAATTCCTGGGAAGAAGCTTTGGAAGGATTTCACGCCGCAAAAGCGGTTTCTAATTCTGTAATAGTAGAGAAATTCATTACCGGGGAAGACTATCGTATTTTGGTAATCAATAACAGAGTGGTTGCCGCTGCAAAAAGAACCCCTGCACATGTGGTGGGTGATGGGAAGTCCACTATTCAGGAATTGGTAGAGGAAGTCAATAAAGACCCAAGACGCGGCTATGGTCATGAAAAGGTGCTGACCCAAATTACATTAAATGACCTCACCAAAAGTATTATTGCATCTTATGGGTACACTTTAGAAACCGTTCCGAAAGAAGGTGAACGGGTAATTTTGAAAGATACCGCAAATTTAAGTACGGGAGGCACTTCAGAAGATGTAACAGATATTGTGCATCCTGCAAATGTCTTTATGGCAGAACGTATCTCTAAAATTATTGATTTGGATATTTGTGGTATTGATGTAATGACCACAGATATAAGCAAACCACTGGAAGAAACCGGCGGTGCAGTTTTAGAAGTAAATGCCGGTCCTGGGTTTAGGATGCATTTAGCGCCATCACACGGTCTGCCAAGAAATGTTGCAGCAGATGTGGTAGATATGCTATTCCCACCAGGAAGTACCAGTAAAATTCCCATAGTAGCAGTAACCGGAACTAATGGTAAAACTACAACCACACGATTGATAGCCCACATGGCAAAAATGAAAGGATTTAAAGTAGGCTACACCACCAGTGATGGTGTGTACATCCAAAATAGAATGTTGATGAAAGGGGATTGTACAGGTCCCTCCAGCTCAGAATTCGTTTTAAAAGATCCCACAATAAATTTTGCTGTATTGGAATGTGCCCGTGGCGGTTTGCTTAGAGCGGGATTGGGCTTTCACAAATGCGACATCGGGATTGTCACTAATATTGCAGAAGATCATTTAGGTTTAAAAGGCATACATACAATAGAGCAATTAGCAAAAGTAAAAGGAGTTATCCCCGAAACCGTTCAAAAAGATGGGTATGCCATTTTAAATGCAGATGACGAACTCGTTTATGCGATGCGTAAAAGTGTGGAATGCAACGTGGCATTATTTTCCATGGACGAAAATAACCAGCATATACAAGCAATGGCCAGAGTGGGTGGTTTAGCAGCAATTTATGAAAATGGATATATAACAATTTGCCGCGGGGAATGGAAAATAAGAATTGTTAAGGCCGTCAATGTGCCACTTACCTTTGGTGGTAGAGCTACTTTTATGATTAAAAATATTCTTCCTGCCGTTTTAACAGCACATATAAGAGGATTTAGTATAGAAGATATCAAGGTCTCTTTGGAAACATTTATTCCATCACCGGCGCAAACTCCGGGAAGGCTTAATCTGTTTAATTTTGCAGAATTCCAAGTGCTGCTCGATTATGCACATAATCCCGCAGGCCTACGTGCTTTGCAGGATATGATTGGGAATATGGAAGCTACAGAAAAAATCGGGATCATCGCAGGAGTGGGCGATAGAAGAGATGAAGATACCCGCCAATTAGGAAGTATAGCTGCAGAAATGTTTGATGAAATAATTATCAGGCAGGATAAAAACCTAAGGGGAAAATCAGATAAAGTACTTATCAAAATGATGGAAGAAGGAATACTAAGTGCAAATCTGAATAAAAAAATAAACATTATCCCTTCTGAAAAAGAAGCAATTACCCATGCTATCAAAAATGCTAAAAAAGGATCACTAATAGTTATTTGTAGCGATGTGATTCCGGAAGCTTTAGACCTGGTTATGAAGTTTAAAGAAGAAGAGGCAAATAGACTTTATGAAAGGAATCCAAATTAAATTTTGTTTAACGAAATTAAACTAACGTTAAATAAAATGTAAAACTTTAAAAACGATAACGAGATACCATAATTTTGCGTTTTATTTTTTCTATGCGCTGGGTTCTCTTTATCGTTTTTTATATTCTTATAGATTTATATGCGTTTCAGGCATTAAGAACCGTTACCAAAAACAATTGGGTTTATGGGCTTTATGTTGCCATTTCGGTATTGGTATTGGTCAATGTAATTTACCAGATGGCTAACTATGATGCGACCCGTGTTATGGACACGAGCCGGGCGTATGCCATCGGATTTTTTATTGCTGTATTCATTCCAAAACTTATACTAATCCCTTTTGTTTTTGGGGAAGATATCGTTCGGTTTATTGTGGCAACCTATCAGTATTTTTTCGGAACAACCCAAAATTTTCACTTGCCTTCCAGAAGAAAATTTGTAAGCACTATTGCCCTTACTATAGCAGCTATTCCTTTTGCCTCCCTTCTCTTCGGAATGTACAAAGGAAAATATAATTACAAAGTTTTAAGTTATGAATTGGAATTTGACGATCTGCCGGAAGCTTTTGACGGGTTTCAAATTACCCATATCAGTGACATTCACAGTGGCAGTTTTGATGACAAGGCAAAAGTGCAGTATGGCATTGACTTAATCAACGAGCAACAAAGCGATGTAATTTTATTTACCGGCGATCTGGTTAACAATCTGGCAATAGAAATGCATCCTTGGAAAGAAGCTTTTTCAGGATTGATTGCAAAAGAAGGGGTTTTCTCTGTACTAGGAAATCACGATTACGGGGAATATGTGCAATGGAAGAGTAAGGAAGAAAAAATAGCCAATTTTGAAAATGTAAAGCAAGTACAACGGGAAATGGGCTGGAATCTTCTTCTCAATGGACACAGGGTTTTAGAACGAAATGGTGAGAGTATTGCTTTGATAGGTGTTGAAAACTGGGGAGAAGGAGGTTTTAAAAAAGCCGGTGATTTAAACAAAGCAGTAGACGGTTTGCCCGTGGAAGCTTTTAAGATTTTGATGAGTCATGACCCTTCCCATTGGAAAGCAAAAGTAAAAGACGATGCTAGAAAATTCCAGTTAACTTTAAGTGGGCATACCCATGGGATGCAATTTGGGATTGAAATACCCGGCTGGTTTAAGTGGAGTCCTGTAAAATACCGCTATGAACATTGGGCAGGAATATATGAAGAAGCCGGAAAATATATAAATGTAAACCGTGGTTTTGGGTTTATTGGCTACCCCGGTCGTGTAGGGATTTGGCCGGAGGTTTCTGTAATAACCTTAAAACGAAAAAAGTAATTTATCAAGTAATACAACTTTACTTGCGCCTAATAATTTCAGAGTAACTTCAATAACAAATAACAGGTTGACTTACCAAGGAAGGAGAACCAAAACTTTTCAAGTGAATGCAACTCTAGCAGTAAGAGGTAATTCTTCAAATACCGCTAATCTATTTTATTCCTTTTTCTTTCGTAAAAATGGAACGACAACTTTGATACCTACAAATACCGTAATGAAAATACCTGCCCATCCAGGTAGTGGATCTGAATTAGTAAGTTTAGCTATTTCCGGAACTGTGGAACTTGCCCCTGGCGAATTTATTGAATTTTGGGGACAGCGATTACCAGGGGGTAATTTATCAAATCCTCAAATAGCAATATTTTCTGTGAATATGAACGTGAAATAACAAAACCTTAATTTTTACATAAAAAACACCACATTTCCCCATAAATACTATATTTGTATGACTAAATAGGTATACTATGTCTAAATTTGGCGAATTAATTGGGGCTCCTGTGCCTGTACTGCTGGATTTTTATACAGATTGGAATGAGCAATCTACCGCAATGCATCCTGTACTAAGGGATGTTGCGGCGGCTTTAGGCGATAAGGCCAAGGTTATAAAAATTGATGTAGATAAAAATAAAGATCTTGCTGAGGCATTGCGCATAAAAGGCCTGCCCACGCTTATGATCTACAAGGATGGCGAAATGAAATGGCGCCAAAGTGGTGAGCAGGATGCTAACACTTTAATAGGGCTTGTTAATGAATATCTTTAATTCAAGCTTTTAAAATCAAATCCCCTTTCTTTAAAAAATGCCAGTGTTTTTGGCAAGACATAGCGGAGGTTTTCTTCTGCTTTGATACTGTCGTGAAAAATGACAATGCTTCCCGGTTTTGTATTCTTTAAAACGTTTTCCAAACACTTTTCTTGAGAAATGCTTTGGTCAAAATCCCCACTCAATACATCCCACATTATTATTTGATACCCTTTTTTCTGAAGTAATTTTGCTTGTTTACCCGTGATTTTTCCATACGGTGGGCGAAAAATCAATTCTGTGTTTTTAAGGAGTTGTCCTCCGTCATCCGTCATCTGTTTTCCAGTCTTTTCCACATTTTCAACATATTTTGAAATTTCCGTTTTCCAGCCGTTCAAATGATGGAAGGTATGGTTGCCAACACTATGACCTTCAGCAATAATTTTTCGAAAAATTTCGGGATGTTTTTGAATGTTTTTTCCGATGCAAAAAAAGGTGGCTTTTGCATGGTATTCCTTGAGCTGTTCTAAAACCCAGGGGGTAACTTCTGGTATAGGGCCATCGTCAAAAGTGAGATAGATATTTTTTTCATTTCGCGAAAGCGCCCAGAGTCTCTTAGGATATAAAAGCCTAAAAATCCCGGGCGTTTTAGCAAAATATGCTTTCACAACTTACTCGTTATTGGCTTGTTCCAAAGAATCCATTAACCGTAGAAAGGTTTCTTCATCCATCATATCTGAGCTATCTTGTATTGTGTCTATGGGTCTATCTAATGTTTCTTCTTCTTCATCTGCAAAAAAGTGACTGAATAATTTTAAATGAGCATTAAATGCATCTGCTCTGGATTTTAAGATAGAATCATTTTTGCTGTATAACAGAGTGCCCAGAACACTTCTGTAGCGTTCTATATCCATATAGATGGTTTCAATATACCTTCTTTGCAGGGTAAAATCTAATCCACTATAATACACAAGTCTTTCCTGATACTTTTTAGCAATTTTATCATACAGTTCTATGGCTTTAGCATCACTTCCCACTTCAAAATACCCGCTAACAAATGGCTCTAAAAGAGTATAATATTGATAGTATTCTACAGGCATATGCTCCATTGCCAAATCAAGAACCTGTTCTGCTTTGTCTAATTTTTCTTCAATAATAAGCCTTTCTGCCAGTCGTGCAAGATTACTCCTGTAACTTATACTGTTTTTGCGCGTTTCAGGGTCGTGATAAATATCAGGACTTCCTGAATTCCCCCAATCCCATTTCATGACGATATCAAACATTTTATCGCTGTCAATCCTTCCCATATCAAATGGGTTTCTAGGATTTACAGGTGTGCGAATGGGGACTAATTTATAAACGATACCGTCGAGTTGCAGGTAGTCTTTCATCCATAAATAATCATCATCCCCAAAACTTCCGGCAGAAAAATAAATAGGGCGTTCCCAGTTATTTTGATTGATAATGTCCAGCATCATAAAGCGGTTGCGCAGAAGTCCGTCATTTTTAATTTCTATATCGATGTAGGGGACAATAAGATCAGCATCTTTTGCCTCTACAATGCCATTTCTTAAGACTGCTTCTTTATCTACAGGAATTCTTATTTTTTTAGAAGGGAAAGTATGGATAAATTGACCGTTTTGTAATTCCAGTTTGGTTCTTGGGTCATCGTTGCCTATCCAATTAATCCATCTTTCCAAAGAAATTGTACTGTCTGTCTCAATGAAAGGATGCTTCATTATTTGCTGACGTAAAGAGCCATGATATTGGTTAGGACTGAAAGTAAGGGCAACGGGGTCACTCTCAAAAGCTTTCTTACGCATATCGTTGATATACCAGTCTGTATTGAATAAGCTGGTATTGATTACACGAATATCAGTGCGGTATTTTTCTATATTCTGTGCATACCAAAGGGCAAAAGTATCATTATCTCCTATGGTAAATACAATACCATTTTTATCCATGGAAGACAGGTATTTTTTAGCCATTGCGCGGGCAGTATAGCGATTTGATCTGTCGTGATCATCCCAGTTCTGGGAAGCTAAAAGTATAGGTGCTGCAACAAGTCCTACTAAAACTACCAGAGGTATAGCGATTTTTGGCTGGAGGTATTTTTTTATCATATCATATAATGCATAAACCCCAAAACCTATCCATATTGCAAAAACATAGAAGGAGCCCACTAAAGCATAATCCCTTTCCCTAGGTTCAAACGGACGTTCGTTAAGATATACTTTTAGGGCAAGGCCTGTAAAAAGGAAAAATACCATAAGCACCCAGAAGCTACTTTTATCTTTGTTGTAATGGAAAACAATACCCAGAATTCCGAGTAATAACGGCAAGAAATAATAGGTATTCCGGCCTTTGTTATTCAATACATCGCTGGGCAGGTTTTCTTGGGAGCCTAGACGTGCTTCATCAATGAATTTAATGCCGCTTATCCAGTTTCCGCTGAAGTTGTCGTTTTTCCCTTGAATATCATCTTGTTTACCGGTAAAATTCCACATAAAATAACGCCAGTACATGTAGCCAAACTGGTATTCAAACATATATCTCAAGTTTTGACCAAATGTGGGTTTACTTATATCCAGATATTCTCCAAAGCGGGTCAAAAATGCGTGATAATCATCACTATCAATCTCCCCTTTTTGATAGCGGCTTTTAAAAAGGTTTACTTCATTTACAAGTTTCTCCTGATCCAGATATTCCCTTTTGATTTTAAAATCAAGTTCTCCTGTTAAAGCAATATAATTTCCTGCGTGCTCAGTGCTCCACATTCTTGGCAGGAATGTTTTGTGGGCATCGTCATAGTTAGGGATTGCATTCTTGTAATTGTTGATGATAACATACTTACCAGATTTCTCGTCCCTATTATAATTAGGCTTTTCATCACGGTAAGAATTGTTTTTGTCTATTCCCGCATAGGTCTCCGTAAACTGTGGACCATATAATAAAGAGGTTTCCCCATATTGTTCACGGTTATAATAGGCAAGTAATTCCTGAGCATCACTTGGTTTGTTTTGATTGATGACTGTGCCGGCGTTTGCGCGTATAGGCAACATTATCCAGCTGGAAAACCCAACAAAAATAAAGAGGATGCAAAGTACAAGGGTATTTAATTTTAAATAGCTTTTCTTTCTGGTATAATTTAAAAGAAAATAAAAAGCAGTTATTATTGTCAAAGCAGCTACAACGGTTCCTGAATGGAATGGGAGTCCGATTTTATTCACAAAAAACAATTCTGTGGCAGAGAAAAACCGCATGCTCATAGGGAGTAAAAACATGAAAATAAATAAAAGCACCCCTACAACCGCAAAATTTGCGATTATAAAGTTTTTGATGGTTACTTTTTCATAGTTTTTAAAGAAGTATAAAAACCCTATTGCGGGAATGGTAAGGAGCCCCATAAAGTGAACCCCAAAAGAAAGTCCGGCAACAAAAGAAATTAATATAACCCAGCGGTTTCCCCTGGGTGTGTGCATATCTTGTTCCCATCGTAAACCCAGATAAAATAAGATTGCCATAATAAATGATGCCATAGCATATACTTCAGCTTCCACGGCACTGAACCAAAAGCTATCTGTAAAGGTAAAAGCGAGAGCTCCTACTACAGCGCTACCTAAGATTAAAATTGCTTTGTTTGAGTCCAGGGTTTCCGTTTTAATAAGGATATTCCTGAGAATTATAGTTATTGACCAGAACATGAATAGTATGGTAAATGCACTTGCAAAAACAGACATCATGTTTACCATTAAAGCGATTTTGGTGACATTGCCAAAAGCGAATAAAGAGAAGAATGCACCTAAGATTTGATAGAGCGGAGCTCCTGGAGGGTGTCCCACTTCCAGGTTAGAGGCCGTGGTTATGTATTCGCCGGCATCCCAATAACTGGCTGTAGGTTCAACGGTTAGGGAATAAGTAGTTAGTGCAATAATAAAGACTGTCCAGCCTAAAACAATATTCCATTTTTTGAAGTCAAAATTAACCATAAAGCAATTTTTTAAAAGGCGAATTTAAGGATAAATATTCTAATCCATCTAAAGAACTATAAACACTTAAATTTAACTTTTATTTTTAATGCTGTATTTTTTTGACAAATAGTTTGTTTAAGAAAAACTTTGTTTTAAATTTGCAACCGCTAAAACACATTGGCTCATGGTGTAACTGGCAACACGTCTGGTTTTGGTCCAGAAGAGTCTAGGTTCGAGCCCTAGTGAGCCAACTTTAGTTGACCGGTCTGAAATTCAGGTCGGTTTTTTGTTTATAATGGGTACAGGGCGAGAAGTCTATCCCGAGCTTGTCGAGGGAAGCCCTAGTGAGCCAACTTTAGTTGACCGGTCTGAAATTCAGGCCGGTTTTTTGTTTATAATGGATATAGGGCGAGAAGCCTGTCCCGAGCTTGTCGAGGGAAGCCCTAGTGAGCCAACTTTAGTTGACCGGTCTGAAATTCAGACCGGTTTTTTGTTTATAATGGGTATAGGGCGAGAAGCCTGTCCCGAGCTTGTCGAGGGAAGCCCTAGTGAGCCAACTTTAGTTGACCGGTCTGAAATTCAGGTCGGTTTTTTGTTTATAATGGGTACAGGGCGAGAAGTCTATCCCGAGCTTGTCGAGGGAAGCCCTAGTGAGCCAACTTTAGTTGACCGGTCTGAAATTCAGGCCGGTTTTTTGTTTATAATGGGTATAGGGCGAGAAGCCTGTCCCGAGCTTGTCGAGGGAAGCCCTAGTGAGCCAACTTTAGTTGACCCTAAATCTTTTAAAATAAACGTTTTAGTGTTTTTTATTTTAAAAATGTACCGCCCATTGTACCGCCCTTCTATACATTTAATTTTTTTGAGTTAGTCATTTAATTTCCGTATCTTGTTATCAATAAAAATAGGGTTTATGGAAGTATTTAAAGGGCAGAATATACTGAGTTTTGTAAAAGAATTACCTGATGATGATGCTTGTAAAGCATATC
>Ga0209702_10004937_pt1 | contig 18731 bp, 19 predicted proteins | sample FRY01_FD_187210 | JGI IMG/M metagenome (GOLD analysis project Ga0209702, IMG submission 187210) | Freshwater microbial communities from Lake Fryxell liftoff mats and glacier meltwater in Antarctica - FRY-01 (SPAdes) (version 2) | ecosystem: Environmental > Aquatic > Freshwater > Ice > Glacier...
AAGAAAAGAAAAGGAGCAAAATGAGCAAAAAAGCAAGTTTGTTAGTATTGCTTCCCATGAGATAAGAACACCTTTGACAAGTATACAATCTAGTTCTGATCTCATTCAAATGTACCTATCCGTTGAAAATGTCCCCAAAGATAAAATTCAAAAACATCTAGACAAAATCACTGGTCAGATCTCACGTTTATCTAATATGATATCGAATTTGCTGGTTGTTGGACAGATTAATTTAGACAAATTCAGGATTAAGAAAAAAGAGGTTGATATTGAAAAATACTTACAAAGCAATATTTCCAACTTCTTTACTGTCAATCTAAACTCGAGAAAAATAAAATTCAGGTCAGTTGGTAAAAAAAGAAATGGTTTTATAGATCAGGTTTTCATGAGTAAGGTTTTGAACAACTTGATTGTCAACGCACTTAAATACTCTCAAGGAAGGCCGGATCCTGAAGTTCTATTAGAATATCTTCAGGAGAATTTCAGAATCTCAGTTAAAGATTTTGGCATCGGAATACCTGAAGACCAAATAGTAAAAATTTACGATTCCTTTTTCAGAGCAAGAAATGTTGAGAATATCGAAGGTACAGGATTAGGTATGGCCATTGTTAAAAAGATTACAGAAATGCATAAAGGACATATTAAATTGAGTAGTGTGGTGAATAAAGGAACCACGGTCGAATTAAATTTTCCATACAATTAATCAATATGAAAGCTCAAAAACTAAAGGTAATTGTCATAGAGGATGATACAATATTGAGAGAGAATATTGCTGATTTTTTAGAATTAAAGAATTTTAAGACCTATCAAGCAAAAAATGGGCTTGATGCATTAGAACTCTTAAACAAGGAACCTGCTGATATCATTATTTCTGACATTGGCATGCCTATATTTAATGGTATCCAGCTACTTAAAATCATTAGGAAAAATGACAAATATAATCACATTCCATTTATTTTCCTGACTGCAAAATCGGAAAGTGATGATCTGAGAGATGGTATGCTAAACGGTGCGGATGATTATATTATAAAACCATTCACATTTGAGGTATTAATCAATTCGATCAATATGCGTTTGATGCGCTTAAGGCAATTACAAAATATTAATAAATCAAACAGTTCTATTTCAAAATCCATTTCAATGTATTCTAGAATACATCAAACTGCTTTTTCTCTCTTACCAACACTTTCAATGAGTGAGCATAATATTTTAAAACGAATAAGCTGGGGTATGACTTCAATGGAGATTGCAAACGAGCTGAATATCAGCTCAAGAACAGTTGAAAATCATAGATATAAAGTTTGTAAAAAATTAAAACTATCCGGTTCAAATTCGCTTATCAAGTTTATACTTAAAATTGAAAGTTGAAAAACTCTAAAATGCAATATTACAAAGCTACGCCAGTTAAAATTTTGCTAATAGACGATGAGGAATCTATACGGGAAAATATTCAGGGACTTCTTGAGATTAAAGACTATGAGGTACAGTCTGCCAAACATGCAACAGATGCATTGAATAAGTTAATCTCATTCAAACCAGACCTGATTGTGACAGATTTGATGCTTCCGGATTTTTCGGGCATAGAACTAATTGAACAAATAAGGAGAATAGATGGATTTAGTGAAATACCTGCAATAGTTATTACAGGAAATCATAAACCAGAAATATTGAGGAGTTCAATGACAAGTGGTGCTGATGATTATTTGAGTAAACCATTCAAGGCTAATGAATTATACGAATCAATTACCTCACAACTTCATAAAAAAGCAGTAAGAAAGGAAAATGTAGAACTTATTGCAGAGCTATCCAAATAATCGCCATTGCCCATAATAAGGATCAACCAATTTGGAAAATTAATTTACTCAAATCCTGCTGCCAAACTAATTAAATCTGAAAATTTGGTTGAGCTTTTATACAATAAAATTAAAAGATTTAATGAAGTCCACTTTAACTTTGAATTTCCATTTGATAAGCAATTATTCAAGGTCGAGGTAACTCATAATTCTATACAGGGTTATTACAATGCTTATTTTCTAGACATCACAACAGAGTGGAATAAAAATCTGGAATTATCGCAAAAGAATCAACTGATTCAACTAAAAAATGAGAACTTGATACAGTTTGCCTATATTGTATCTCATGACCTGAAATCTCCTATTATCAATTTAAGGCAGCTTACTAATCTGATTATTTCAGAAACTGAAGATGTGAAATACAAGAATTCGATATCAGAGTCATTAATACCATTCTTGGAACAGAGTTTAGACAAGCTCGAATGCGTAATGGCTAAGTTGGTAGAAATTCTAAAAGGAAGACACGATGGCGTTGCTAGCAAGCATAAAATTACGAATTTAAGGGCATTCGTAGAAAAACAAATTGGAAAACACATAAATTTATTCTTACTTGCCGATAGCTACATTACGTTTAAAATTGACAAAAATATAAATCTTTTTTTTCCCTACAATTTTTACTATAATAATTAAGAATATTTGTGAAATTCTACTGAAGTTCAAAAATGAGCACGAAGTTCTGAAAATGAATTTTAATTATTCTGAGACAGAAAATAGTGTTACGCTAGATATAGAGCACAATTGCTGTTCCTTTAACAAAATAGATTCTGATGAGACCTTCAATCTTCTTTACAAACCAAAAGCAGGAAACAATATTGAAAATGTAGTTGATTTTCAGGTAGTAAAAAATATAATGAACTCCCACAATGGAGACTTTCTTTTCTGTAAAAAAACGAAAAAAGAAGGTATCTATACCTTAATATTTATAAAAAATGACCCTCAAACACCTTTCTAAAGTTCTAAATATTATTTTAATTGATGATGATGTAATTCAACTATTCCTAAATGAGATAATACTCAAAGAAAACTCCATAATTTCCGAAATAGTTTCTTTTTCAATACCTGCTGCAGCGCTTGAGTATATTTATAAATTAAAAGATACTGATTTTGAAAATCAAATCATTTTACTGGATCTCAATATGCCTGTAATGACAGGATGGGAGGTATTGGAAAATTTAAAAATAAAATATGGTGAAAGTCTTCCTTCCAATGCAAAAATCTGCATTTTAAGTTCTTCGGACTTAACCGAAGACATCAATAAATCCAAAAAATATAAAATAGTATCTGGTTTTTATACTAAGCCACTTGACAAGCTTAAAGTTGATAAAATATTGGAAACCTTTATCAGTTAGATATGATTCGCCCGTCTTCCATCTCAATAATACGGTGGGTTCGGGCTGCAAATTCGTTATCGTGGGTTACAATGAGTAGCGACTGATTATATACTTCAGCCAGTTCCTTAAATATATTGAAAACGATTTCACCGTTCTTTTTATCGAGATTTCCGGTTGGCTCGTCTCCCATAATAATTAAGGGATCATTGATTAGTGCGCGTGCAATCGCAACACGCTGCTTTTGTCCACCGGAAACTTGATTTGGCTTTTTTAAGGCTTCAGATTCTATTCCGAGTATTTTCAATTTTTCATAAGCTCTGTGTTCAACCTCTGCCGTAGAGTACTTTCCAAATTTCAATCCAGGAAGCATCACATTTTTTAAAACAGAAAATTCATTCAATAAATAGTGAAATTGAAAAACAAATCCAATTTTCTCATTTCGAACTTTAGCAAGCTCTACTTCCTTTTTATTCCTCATACTTTCACCGTCTATCATCAGGTCTCCTTCATAGTCGGTATCCATTGTTGAAAGAATATAAAGTAATGTAGATTTACCACATCCCGATTTACCAATCACAGAAACAAAATCTCCTCTATTGACAGAAAAATTAATCTCCTTCAAAACCTGGAAAGTGATAGGGTCATGAAAGTACTTAGTAACATTCTTGGCCTCAAGAATTTTCTGATCCATGTTATTTGCCTCTTATAATTATAACCGGATCAATTTTACTAGCCTTTCGTGCAGGGAAATAACCCGCCAAATAGGTAGTTACAATTGAAAAAACAGCTCCAATTGCATAAAAAACTATATTATAATTAACTGGATATGTTTTTATAGTAGGAAGCGAGGGGGTATTGAATGGAATCTGATCAATCAGTGCAGATAGTCCAAAACCGAATATCAGTCCTAGAATTCCTCCGAAAATACCAATGCTAAGTGCAATGGTAATAAAGATCCGGTTAACATCCTTTCCCGAAAAGCCTGTAGCCTTCAAAATTGCAATCGAATCCATTTTTTCATAAATCATCATATTTAAGATATTATAGATCCCAAAACCGGCTACTATGAGCAAGGTGATTCCCACCGAATAAGAAATTATTGTTCTAACCGAACTACCTGTTTCAAATTGAGAATTAGCAGTTTGAATATCAACTGCCTCTAGATCAAATAAATCCTGATACTCCAATGCAAGTTCTGGAGCCAGAGTAATATCTTTCAATTTGACCTGTATATCTGTGATATACGAACCCGGTTCAGACAAAAGTTTCTGTGTGGTAGCGATTGAGGCATAACTCTGAGTATTATCAATATCCTGCAATCCTGATTGAAAGAATCCAACAACTTTCAATGGCATTCGTTCTCCTTTAGACGTGGTAACCTGAATCACATCACCGATATTTGAAAGCATCTTTTCTGACAATCCCTTTCCGAGAATAATACTGTTAGGGATATTTTTCAGATCCACATAATTTCCTTCTGTCACGTAATTCTGAAATAAAAACAATTTATTCTCAGCTTCTACATCAATGCCGTTTATTACACCAGTTAAATCAATTGCCCCAACATTGTAAAATACCTGTGTTAAAATTTTGGGAGCAATACCCAAAATCCGATTGTCTATTTTAAGGAAATTCATTATTGCTGCATTATTATAAATTTCAAGACGCTCTTTTTTAGGCCTAATCGTGCTGATAAAATTATAATAATCCTTAAACCTGTCTGATAAGCTTACCGGTTGCTGGGCAGATGGCTTAATTTCATTATATAGCCGGATATGAGGCGTACGATTGATAATTAAACCGTCGAGCAAATCATTTAAGCCTGACATAAAGCTTAACAGGCTAATAAACATGGTAATGCTAAAAGTAACTCCAATTGCTGCAACCAAGGTTTGCTTCCAGCGTGCAAGCAATAATGAACGAGAAACATCGGCAATCAATTTATAGTTCATTGGACTGGCTTTAACAATTCGTCATCCTTGTTGATTCCGTTGAGAATTTCTACCTTTTGATAATCCTTCAATCCTGTTTTTACTACAACAGTATCCCCGTTACTTTTTATCACAAGAGAGTCTTTCAATAAATAACTTCTCGGAATAAGCAGCACCCCAGACTTCTCCTGAATAACAATATTTGCTTCAAAAGTGATATTAGGATAGATTCGTTCAGGCCTTTTGATAAATTCTGCCTCAACCATGAAGGTTTTGTTTCGTTCATTCATCAAGGGATTAATACGGGTCACCATTGCCTCAAAAACCTTCCCTTTATAACTATCAAGATTAACCACTACCTTTTGCCCATTTCTGATCATAAGAATATCATTTTCGTCTACCTGCATTTCCAGAATAAATTTATCAGCAGCCCCGATCACAGCTACGGAGGTTTGGGGGCTTACGATCTCCCCTTTCAGTTTATAAATATTATATACAATCCCATCTATTTCACTTTTTAGCGTATAATCGCTAGCAAGAGCTTGAGAAATCGATAAATTTTTTCTCGCCTGAGATGCTGCAAAATTAAGTTGCCTCTTTAGATCATTATATCGAATTAATGCTGAATTATACGTATTTTTTGAATTTTGCAAGGCTAGTTCCCGCTGTTCCAGTTCAACCTTAGTCCCGATTTCCTGTCCCCACAAATTCTTCTGTCTGTAAAACAAAGCAGAATCGTTGCGCATCTTATTTCCTGTAAATTCGATAAGTGATGCCGCTTCGTTCAGTTTACCTTGGTTGGAAGAAAGGGCATTAAAATCAGAAACGATCCAGGCATTTTCTTCATTTAGCTTCTGAACTTCGTTGGAAACAATCAGAATTGCATCTCCTTTTTTTACTGTATCACCTTCAATAACAAATACCTGTTTAACAATTCCACTCACTGAAGCATAAGCCTGATACTGATCTTTACTTTTCAGAAAGCCTGATGAATAAACAGATTGTGTAATGGATTCAATGGATGGTTTGATTGTTTCATCTGAATCTCGGCAGGAAAAAAGGAATATAGATAATAAAGCTAAATTTCTGATTTTCATGGCATAAACTATTTTACAAATCTAATTTAAAATAGACATAAGAATATGACCTATGTCTCTTATTTATATAAATATTTATTGCCTTTCCGGTTTAAGGGCATTCCAACAATCCCATCAGATTTAATAACAAAGCCTGTATTTAGTTCTAATGGAAATACTATATCTTCATGCAATATATTATTTCAATGAATGGAAATGAACTGGCCGCTTATTTTTCAGATTGCCTATTTTTTTGTTCTAATCCTGGTTTGCTTCCGGATTATTTATGATACGCGAGCGAATGCCAAAAGTTTAGCCTACCTCTTATTTGCAATTTTTGTTCCATTTGTGGGTATGGCATTTTACTTCACTTTCGGCATCAACTATCGTACCGGAAGAATGTACAGTAAAAAGCTGGTTAAAAACAGCGAATTGTCTGAGAAACTTCGTGAAAAAATATCCCAATATTCTAAACAAACTTTTAATCTGAGTGATGAAACGGTTCAAAGCAATGAGGAATTGGCAACCTTAATTTTAAATGATACCCTCAGTCCGCTGACTTCTAATAATACAGTAAAACTGATGGTTAATGGGGAGAATAAATTTCCCGATGTTTTAGGAGCCTTAAGAAATGCAAAAGACCATATACACATTGAATATTATATTTTCGAAGACGATCATATTGGCAGGGAGATTGAGACAATCCTAATAGAAAAAGTCAAAGAAGGAGTTGATGTCCGGTTTATTTTTGACGATTATGGGAGTCGGGCCATACGGAAAACAATGGTACCAAGAATGAGGACAAATGGCATTCAGGCTTTCCCATTTTTTAAGATACGTTTTATTACTCTGGCTAACCGACTAAATTACCGAAATCACCATAAGATTATAGTTATTGACGGAATAACTGCTTTTATCGGTGGAATCAACGTCAGCGATAAATACATAAATGATGGAAAGCATCCTGATAAACTCTACTGGAGGGATACACATCTTAGGATTGATGGACCGGGTATTCAATACCTTCAATACCTCTTTCTCTGCGACTGGAATTTTTGTGCTGAACTGAAGTTGGAGCCTAATGATAAGTTTTTTCCTCCATTGAGCTCCATCGCAGTTAATGGAAATAAAATTGTTCAGATCGCCGCCAGCGGTCCGGATTCTCCGAGCCCAGTGATATTATATGCAATTCTTCAGGCAATCAATCTCGCAAGCGAAGAAGTTCTGATCACCAGCCCATACTTCATCCCCAATGATAGCCTATTGGATGCCTTATGCATTGCAGCATTGGGAGGTGTCAAAGTAAAAATTCTAGTGCCGATGAGGTCAGATTCTGTATTTGTTGATTATGCTGTTAGGTCTTATTACTCAGACCTTTTAAAGGCAGGAATCGAAATTTATCAATATACTAAAGGCTTTGTTCATGCTAAAACAATGGTTTGTGATACTAAAATAGCCATGATAGGTACAGCTAATTTGGACATAAGGAGCTTTGACCTTAATTTTGAAGTTATCGCCATTGTCTACGACAAAGAGGTTGCCAATGAACTATCCGCTATATTTTATGATGACTTGAAGGATTCTGTAATGTTAAATGAAACAGTATGGTCTAAAAGATCAGTTCTCAAAAAATTCATGGAAAAAGTTGTCAGACTTTTTTCTCCGCTTTTGTAGCCTTCTCTGGTCGGTATTATCAAAGACCAGTATGAATACCGACCACAGGAAAATTTAAGCATTATCGAAATGAAGTTTTTGTAAGATGATTTAATTTGCTTTTTATTGATAATCATGTAATATCAAATCAGATTCATATTTTATATCTCTATGAGCAATGGCGACAATACTGTAATTAACGATAAGATATTTATTATTGAATAGTGAAAGAAATTAAAGCAATAATTAAGGCTTACGATGAGATGGATAAAGTCCTTCAGCAAGCTGCATTAGCTACGGTGGTGAGGGTGGAAGGTTCCTCCTACAGGCGCACTGGAGCCCGAATGCTGGTTATGGATAATGGCACCTGGATCGGTGGAATCAGTGGTGGATGTCTTGAAGGCGATGCTTTAAAAAGAGCCCGTTTGGCTATCAATAGCTCCCGTCCTACTGTGATTACTTACGATACTAGTGAAGATGATCCGCATCAAATTGGTGTCGGACTTGGATGCAACGGCATTATCGATGTGCTCTTTTGTCCTTTAAATTTCAAAGACCATGAAAATCAGGTAGAGATTTTAAAATCATGTATAAAAGATAGCAGAGCTATACACACATTAATTACAATTACAGATTTAAGCGGTGGATGGCACATTCCTAAAACCGGACAAATTTTTATATACACAAGCTTTGAAAGTCTAAATATTTTCGAGAACAAAATTCTTGAGAATGAAATAGATAAACAGATTCAACATCAGATATCTGAAAATAAATCAGCGCCTCATAGCTTTGAAAGTCCGGATGGCAGAAAAGCTGATCTCTTTATTGAGATCCTTCCTCCGGAAATCCATGTGGTTCTCATTGGCCATCAGTATGACATATATCCTATGAGCCGCCTGTTTAAAGAGCTTGGCTGGCGAGTAAGTATTGTGGCTGAATTGATAAAAGTCAATTCATTAATTAGTACTATCGCAGATGAGATCCGCTCAGCTACTGAATTCTCAGAATTGATCATTGATAATCATACGGCCATTATTCTCATGTCGCATGATTTTAAAACGGATAAGAAAAATCTTCCAAAAGCATTGAATACATCCGCGCCGTATATAGGCATGCTTGGACCAAAAGTCAGATCAGAAAGAATTTTTGACGAATTGAGAGAAGAAGGACGAGCGATCACAAATGATGAAGTTGCAAGAATCTACGCCCCGCTTGGACTTGATATCGGAGCTGTAAATCCGGAAGAGATTGCTTTGTCGCTCGCTGCTGGAATCAGAGCGGCATTTTCAGGAAGGGACGGAACCATTTTGAGAAACAGAAAATCTCCTATCCATCCAAGAAGTTAAGAAGATGAAGGCCCTCACTGAGAAAAATAGGAAATATGCAATAATTATACTGGCTGCCGGCCGATCAGCGCGATTGGGAAGTCCGAAACAACTTCTCTGCTATCAGGGAAAAAACCTTCTCCAGCATACAATTGATATTGCCCATGAAAGTCGAACCGGGCCAATATTAGTCGTTTTGGGTTCAAATATTGATGAAATCAAAACTAAGCTTGATAAGAATTTTCTGAAAATTATTGAAAACCAGGATTGGGAAAGTGGCATGGCCTCTTCAATTATATGCGGTATAAATGCACTTCTTAAGCTGTATCCGGATACTGAAGCTTCGATATTGATGGTTTGTGATCAGCCATTTGTTAATGTACAACTATTGCATCAACTGATTAAAAAATATGAAGAAAGCGGCAAGTCAATTGTGGCCAGCAACTATGAGAATACAAATGGAACCCCAGCCCTGTTTCATAAAAAGCATTTCCATGAATTATCTGCACTGAAGGGAGATTTTGGAGCAAAATATATGATTAAAAAGTACGATGAATCCCTTCATGCTATTCCTTTCGACAAGGGCAGTATTGATATTGATACAATTGAGGATTACAAAAATTTACTGAAATAGTGTACTTTTATCCATGCTTGTTGATTCATTTGACCGGGTTCATAATTATTTGAGGATCTCTCTTACAGACAATTGCAATTTGCGTTGCTTTTATTGTATGCCCAAAGAAGATTATGAATTCACTCCCCATTCAAGGCTGATGCAGCCTGAAGAAATTGAAGCATTGGCAAAAATTTTTGTTGAAAATGGCGTCAACAAAATCCGCTTAACAGGTGGTGAACCGCTGGTGCGGAAGGATGCAGCAGATATTATACTTCGTTTGGCAAAGCTGCCTGTTAAACTTACCTTAACGACCAATGCAACCCGCCTTCATGATTTTGTGAATGTACTTAAAGAGGCCAAAGTGAGCTCCTTAAATATTAGTTTAGATACACTTGAACCAGATAAATTTAACATTATTACTCGCCGAGATAGTTTTAAATTGGTGATGGATAATATTAACCTGATGATAAATGAAGACTTTCATGTAAAAGTGAATGTAGTTGTCATGAAAGGAATGAATGACCATGAAATAAATGATTTTGTGGCTTGGACAAAGGATGTACCTGTCCATGTCCGATTCATAGAATTCATGCCTTTTGAAGGTAACAGATGGACCAGCAATCAGGTTTTTACTTGGAAAGAAATGATGGATGAAATCAGCCGGAAGTATACTCCGGTAGCCCTTCAGGGTGATATCCATGATACAGCAAAAAAATATAGTATTGAAGGCCATAAGGGCACTTTTGCCGTCATCAGCACGATGAGCTCTCCTTTCTGTGCCGGTTGTAACCGGATGAGATTAACCGCCGACGGGAAAATGAAAAATTGCCTTTTTTCTCAAAAAGAAACCGATCTACTAACTGCATTTCGAAAAGGAGAGGACGTGTTACCGCTCATCAAAGAAAGCATCGCGTCCAAAGCAAAAGAACTTGGCGGACAATTCACCAAGGATTTTGAAAAAATCCAAACGGAAGATCTTCATAATAGAAGCATGATTAGTATTGGGGGATAATATTTGATTAATATTATTCATTTTGTTAATTACTTTGAATTCTTAAATGCTCTATGATTTCTACTAATACCTTAAACTCTTTTTAAGCAGATCACAGGATTTAGCCAGTGATCATTCAACTAATTCATTGGGACTTTATCAAAACTATCTTTTGAAAGATCAAGATTGCTAATCCCCATTATTATATCGAAATTGAGCCTTTGATTTCTTTAAAAAACTAGCTCAGGATGCCTGCAGAATTCATTGCCGTTTCAGAAGCCAAGAAGCTTATTGCAGAAAGTATTAGGCCACTTACTGCCCTTAAAGTCTCCTTAAATAATGCAGCAGGACTAATACTTGCTGAAGATGTCTTTTCAAAAACTGATGTGCCTCCTTTCAATCAATCTTCAATGGATGGTTATGCTTTTAACTATGAAGGCTGGAAGCAAAATAATATACTCAAAATTGAAGGTATAGCACAGGCCGGCCTAGCAGAACAGAAGCCCTTAGAAGCAAATAACACCTGCCGTGTTTTTACGGGAGCTGCAGTTCCTTTGGGTGCAGACACAGTTGTAATGCAGGAAAAGGTTGATATTCAGGACGGTAATCTGATTATAAAAGACAGCAATTTAATTTCAGGTCAGAATGTTAGAATACAAGGCTCTGAGGCGAAAAAGGGCGAACTCGCAATGAAAAAGGGCTGTTTATTGAATGCCCCTGCGATTGGCTTTCTCGCCGGATTGGGGATACATGAACTGCTAGTCCACCCACGTCCAATCTTAAGTATCATTCTTACAGGAAATGAACTCCAGCAACCCGGATTGCCCCTATCCTATGGTCAGGTATACGAATCCAATTCCTATGCATTAAGCGCAGCAATCAGGGAATTGGGAATATTGAATGTTGATGTATTTTCAGCCGAAGATGATCTTAATATTCTCATCGATATATTGGCAATTGCTATGAAAAAAAGTAATCTGGTTTTACTTACAGGTGGGGTAAGTGTGGGTGATTATGACTTTGTAATTCGTGCAGCAGAAGCGAACGATGTAGAACAGGTTTTTCATAAGATCAAACAAAAGCCCGGCAAACCGATTTATTTTGGCAAAAAAGGCGATAAGTATATTTTCGGTTTGCCCGGTAATCCCGCATCAGTATTAACCTGCTTTTATGAATATGTCTATCCGGCAATCGCACTGTTAAGTAAACAGGAGAAAGACTTAATTAAGATGAAGGCAATTCTGGAAACAGATATAAAAAAAACTGCAGGTCTTACCCATTTTCTGAAAGCATATTTTGACGGGAAAACAGTAAAAGACTTAAAAGCACAGGAATCATTCAGACTCAGCACATTTGCAAAAGCCAACTGTCTTATCAAACTCGAAGTGGATCGTACGGAATACAAGGCCGGAGAGGAAGTAGAAATTCATATTTTACCCTCATTTTGATAGAATGGAAAATATCTACATCTTTTACATTTTATTATTTATTGTTGCCTTCCTCTACTCCTCAGTTGGCCATGGAGGCGCCAGCGGATATCTGGCTCTAATGGCAATCTATGCCATTTCACCAGAAGTAATGAAGCCAACAGCACTGGTACTTAACCTATTTGTTTCTCTAACCTCCTTTTACCAGTTTTATCGTGGGAAACATTTTAAATGGAACATATTTCTTCCCCTAGCAATTGCATCAATACCCATGGCCTTTGTCGGAGGATTGATCAGCATTGAGGCTGATTTTTATAAGAAAATTTTAGGATTCCTTTTAGTCATTCCGGTAATCCGATTCCTTTTCTTCGCCAATTTCCAAATAGAAGAAATCAGTAAGAATAGTCTTTTACTTTCAATCTTGATCGGTTCATCTATTGGATTTTTATCCGGATTGATTGGAATTGGAGGGGGGATCATACTCTCACCGGTCTTACTCCTACTGAAATGGAGTGATCAGAAGCAAACAGCTGCGATAAGTGCTTTATTTATATTTGTCAATTCCTTTTCTGGTCTTTCAGGCCATCTGAGTAAAGGCATTCAGTTTAGTCCGGATATGATCAGCTACGTAGCCATTGCTTTTGCAGGAGGTTTATGCGGTTCTTATATGGGTTCATTAAAGTTCAACCAGAATATTTTAAAAAATACACTGGCTATTGTACTGCTTCTGGCTGGAATAAAGCTTATTTTTACTTAAATAATTACGAATAATATGCAGGTACATCTTACTTTATTCGGGCAACTCGCAGATATCACCGGTAAAACAGAAATGATCCTTCATGATATCCCAGACACAGAAACGCTGATTAAAACATTGCATGAAATGTATCCTCTTCTGGTAAATGCAAAATATGCCATTGCATTAAATAAAAAAGTCATAAAAGAGAATACCATTCTTATCGGAGACAATAATATCGCATTATTACCACCTTTTTCGGGAGGTTGAACATGAGCAATCCGACAAAAAACGATAGATATCAGCGCCAAATATCCCTGAAAGAGCTTGGCGAAATTGGCCAGCAAAAGTTAAAAAATGCTAAGGTAATAGTCATAGGTACAGGCGGTTTGGGTTGTCCCGCTCTCCTCTATCTTGCAGGTGCAGGTGTTGGAAGAATTGGCATTGTAGATTTTGATATTGTTTCACTGAGCAATCTACACCGGCAGGTTTTATTCTCTGTGAATGATATTGGTCTTTCAAAAGCTTTGCGAGCCGCAGATGTTCTGGAGCAGATTAATCCGGATATTGAAATTATTGTATTCAACGAAAAACTCAGTAATGCCAATGCTCTGGAAATTATTAAAGGCTTCGACATCGTTCTGGATGGCACTGATAATTTCGCGAGCCGGTATATGATCAATGATGCTTGTGTAATCTTAAAGAAAACATTGGTATATGGCGCAATATCCCGTTTTGAGGGGCAGTTAGCTGTTTTCAATCATCCATCAGAGACAAATGCAGCCGTTAACTACCGCGACCTCTTCCCAGTGGCTCCTGCAGATGGAGAAGTCTTAAATTGTGAAGAAGCAGGTGTAATTGGAGTACTTCCCGGGATAATCGGAACCATGATGGCCAATGAAACTATAAAACTGATTACCGAAATTGGAAATGCCTTGATCAACCGTTTGCTCACCTATAATTCTCTCAATAATCACTTCTTTGAATTGGAATTAGTCGCAATTCCTGAAACCAGTAAAATGATCCCGGAAAGCGCCAATGCTTTTAAGACATTTAATTATGACTGGTTTTGTTCCGCTAACTCAGCTTTTGAACTTAAGCCGGAAGAATTCCGTCAAATGATGCAAGACAAAAATATCCAGTTTATCGATGTTAGAGAAGCAGGAGAAGCACCTCAGGTAAATGATTTTGTGCATATCAATATTCCATTAAGCCATTTACAAGAGCAAATTCCTGAAATTAGTGCTGAAACAATCGTACTCTTCTGCCAGAGTGGAAAACGAAGTGCCGGAGCTGCAGAGATACTCTCAAAGCATTATGGTAAGTCCAGAAAAATATATAGTTTAAAAGATGGAATCGCCGATTGGCAGAAACCCAAATAGTACCACAATGTTAGAAAGAAAAGCTAAAAATATATTTGTTCAGGGTGCCATTCCGGCGGCATTCATTGCCCAAAGCATCCAAAAACACAGTACCCAGACAGCAATTGGTGGACACAGTATATTTCTGGGACAGGTGAGGGCAGATGAAACCGAAAATGGAAAGGTAAAAGCCATCAATTTTACTGCTTTTGAAGAAATGGCTATCGAAAAAATGCATTTAATCAGGGAGGATATTTTCGCCAAATACCCATTAACATGTATGCATGTACATCACAGTCTTGCAGAGGTTGTAGCCGGCGAAATTTGCTTATTTGTATTCACTTCATCGGCACACAGAAAAGCCGCAATGGATGCTTGCAATGAAACCGTGGAAAGACTGAAGGCTGAACTTCCGGTTTGGGGCAGGGAGATTATGGAAGATGATTCTCATCAATGGAAAGTAAATAAATAAATATGCAATCCACAGCCTCGACCCCACAGGAATATTTCGATTCCCTTCCGGAAGACCGGAAAAAAGGAATGAATCAGTTAAGAAAGGTCATTCTTGATAATCTGCCCGAAGGCCTATCTGAAGAAATGAGTTATGGAATGATTGGTTATGTTCTTCCACATTCAATTTATCCTGCAGGTTACCATTGTAATCCTACCTTACCTCTTCCTTTTATGAGTCTGGCTTCCCAGAAAAATTTCATTGCGTTTTACCACATGGGGCTTTATGCTGATGAAAAAACAATGGACTGGTTCGTGGAAGAATATCCCAAACACACAATCGCTAAAAAAGATATGGGCAAAAGCTGCCTAAGATTTAAAAATTCGGAGTAAATACTCTTTGAGCTGATTGGGCAATTAGTTAAAAGAATTAGTGTAAAAGAATGGATTGAGATTTATGAGACAAAAATTAAGAAATAAATTTTTAGTTGAAATAATCTTAACTCTTTGTTAGTTGTCTGTTAACTATTATCTGTTGTCATACTAATTAATTGTAAAGTAGATTTTAATGGTTAATATATTGTCAACAGTAAATTTTCCATTCTCAATTTTCCATTCTCAATTTTCAACTGTCAACTGTCAATCATTGTTGTCCGGGTAAAATAAGAAATATACAAAATATCTCAATTTTGGGATCTCAATCGGATGTTTTAGTTAAATTAATAATAAGAGCCCCCCCCTTTAACCTTGCCTCCCTCTCCGAAGGAGTCCTTTGGACTATTGCCGGGAAGGCCAATTTCTTTTGAAGGCCAAAAGAAACAAAAGCCTTTTTTCAATCCCTAGGTGCCTTTGCCACAAGTCCACCACACATCAAAAAAAAGTGATCGCTGCTTTTGGGGGATATCAGATTATGAAAGCATTCCGGGTATGATCCCAAAATCTAATGCTCGAAAGTGCAATTTTGAAAGGCAATGCATCATTTTTTTTGCTTTTGCTGGCACTTGGTCTTGAATCGTCCTTCGCAACCGTTTATCTGATATGAATGGTTTTGGGACAGTACTTTAATAAACACCTGATCATAAATAATTTATCAGCTGAAGAAGTATAATTATTGCCCATCAAGGTAGTAAAAGACAGATTTCAACATTAATTAATCATTTTTATCAATGGAAAATAAAACAGTAAATAAAATATCCATTTATACTCTCTATCATACGTTTTGAAGTTTCAATTAAAAAATAAGCCCTAGCAATCTGTTTGAATGAGAAATTCTCAGTTTTTAGATGTTTTCCCTGCCATTAATACTGCAATAGTTATATCTAGTCCAACAGGAATGTTCATAAGATTTGGCCTAAGTACTACATCTCCGTTAACCTTTTTTTTTCTCCGCCCAAGGCGGATGGTGCGGTACGCATAGACCAAGCCTTAGTAATAAATTAATAGCATCAGGTGCAGCGGCGGCATTTATTCGCTGTTGGCTTATTGTTTTTTAGGAGCTCATGGTCTCGTCGTTCCTCCTCGGCATGTTTCTTTTCTGCTGCAGGAACCTCCCGAAGGGAAGCTTGAGCACAAAAGAAAAAATATAAAAAAGCGAAAAACGTAAAAAGAGTAATGAAGAACTAAAAATATTATTTGTATAGCCAAAAATTAAATTTTCCCCGGACACTAATGACTGTCAATCGTTACTGTGCGGTTAAAATTATGGTTCCTGATAAAACATGCTTATACTCCTTTGGAGGAATGATTCTGTCCAATTCTCAAAAAGCAAGCCCCAGTATAAAATATCATTACTTTGACCCTGAAGGTGGTCACAAGTTTAGAGTAAATTCCGTTTAACCTTTTTCCCGACCCCGAAGGTGGGCGTATGTACTCAAATTTCCTTCATACGACCACCTTCGGGGTCGATTTTCCTGCGAAATCTGATCCACTATAAATATACGACCACCTTCGGGGTCGAAATATAAAATCTTTATCGGACACTAGTAACTGTCAACAGTCAATTGTTGAACCACATTCTCACACATCTCATGTGTCAGTAAGGCATCCTGCATACTGAATTGGGGTTTAGTTCCATTTTCAAGTGAATGAAGAAAATCATCAATTATATTTTCGAATCCTCGTTTCGAAAGGGTCGATTCCCAATCATTAATCCCGTTTGAGGTTTCGGTCTTTTGCCGCTTGGTACTCAGGTCAGTCAAATTGATAACCGTTTTCTTTTCTTCGGCGCTGAATACTTCAACCTTCTCTTCCAAGCTGCCCGAATCTCTGTTCATGATGCCAATCGCAATTGAACCATTCTCAGCAATCAGTTGTACTACTGCATGAATCAATAACCCGTCTCTTTTCATCCCTCTCACCAAAATTTCCTTAAGCGGCCAGATAAATAGATAACGCATGGTATCAATAACATGAATAAAATCGTCAAAAACGAAGGTTCTTATATCTCCAGGTAGTGAATGGCGGTTCTTTTGCAGAATAATCATGTTTGGATTTGCAATCTGCTTCAGTTCTTGGTAGGCCGGAGCATACCTTCTGTTAAAGCCAACCATCAGATTCAGTCCCCTGCTTTCTGCTAGATCAAGCAGCCTTTTTGATGATACATAATCATACGTAATTGGTTTATCCACATATACATGTATATCATGCATGAGAAGTTGTTCGATAATACTATCATGGGATTCGGTTACGGTATGTACAAACGCAGCATTGATTCCACTTTTCAGGATAGATTCAAGATTTGTATGCAAATTTTCGAACCTGTATTGCCTTCCAATTTGGAGAAGGCGTTCCTGATTACGGGTAAATAGATGGATTTCAAGGTCTTTTCTACTTAATATCGGCAGATAGGCTTTTTGAGCTATATCCCCCAATCCGATGATACCAATTTTTAACATGCAGGAATTTATCTGATCAATGATACAAAGAATAATGAAATATCGGCATCCAAATTATGTTATTCTTAAGGTTTTAGCTATAATTTGACGATAAAGCACCACTATTTAGGGACATATAAACGGCTATTTTTTAATATTAAAACCTCTACCTTTATGAGAAAGCAACAAAAAAATAATAAACATGGAAATAACCAAAGACCTTCGGCTCGCAGTACTCATTGATGCTGACAATGTCCCATATGCCAATGTAAAACCCATGTTTCAAGAAATTGCCAAATACGGTACTCCAACATTTAAAAGAATCTATGCCGACTGGACAAAGCCAACCGTTTCGGGCTGGAAAAAGGTGTTGCTAGAGAATGCGATCACCCCTATACAGCAATACAGCTATTCTACAGGCAAAAATGCAAGTGATAGTGCCATGATTATCGATGCAATGGATATTTTATATTCAGGCAAGGTGGATGGATTTTGCATTGTCTCGAGTGACAGTGATTTCACTAGGCTTGCCACCAGATTGAGGGAAGCAGGTATGATGGTTATTGGAATCGGTGAAAAGAAAACTTTAATACCCTTTATTACAGCATGCGATAAATTTATTTATATTGAGATCCTGAGCGCTAAAGAAACTACGGCAGAGGAAACATCATTTGATGAAACTCCTCTATCCACAAAATCAAAGAAAAGGACTAAGAAAAATAATGCACCATTGAATAATATTGATAAAGAACTTATCAAACTAATAAGCGATAGCATTTCAGACCTCGAAGATGAAAATGGATGGGCTTACCTTGGAAACCTTGGGAATTTACTCCTGAAAAAGAAACCTGATTTCGATTCCAGAAATTATAATTACCCCAAACTCCTTCCACTTATTAAAAATCTGAATAAATTTGAGTTCGATGAGCGAGTATCCGGAAAAGGAAATATTAAACATGTTTATATCAAGTTGAAAGGGGTAAATTAGAGAATGAGCAAATTAGTAAATTAGTAAATGAGAGAATGAGTAAATTACTACAACTCTCAATTATCAATCAACTGTCAACTGTCAATTATCAATTATCAACTATCAAAGTCAATTGATTTA